>Ga0315274_10008448_pt1 | contig 14911 bp, 19 predicted proteins | sample YL17G02_20_MG_FD_203700 | JGI IMG/M metagenome (GOLD analysis project Ga0315274, IMG submission 203700) | Sediment microbial communities from Yellowstone Lake, YNP, Wyoming, USA - YL17G02_20 | ecosystem: Environmental > Aquatic > Freshwater > Lake > Sediment | place: USA: Wyoming | collected... | reverse complement strand
ACTTGGGACTGCACTTGCCATCGCATCTGCCTATCGCCGAGCAGAAAATGAGCCAGTTGTAGTGAAAACTTTCTTCGTTTTTGAAGCAAAATTGAGGATTTTGCCTTCGAACTGCGGAAGTTGGGTTGGCGGTCGCCACCGCACCGGGCGGCCCGATGCTCGTAGTAGCGGGCGCCGGAAGCGGCAAAACGCGAGCCTTAACGTATCGTCTGGCTTGGCTTGTCCACAACGGAGTGGACCCATCACGCATAATGCTGGTCACGTTTACCAACCGCGCCGCCCGCGAAATGCTCAGCCGGGTAGAGCTACTGGTCAAACATAAGACCCGCGATATCTGGGGCGGCACATTCCACCACATAGCCAACCGGATTCTCCGCCAGCATGGAAAAGTGCTGGGCATCTCGCCGGACTTTACGATATTGGACCGAGAGGACACAAAAGACCTTATTGCGTCCTGCGTTCAAGAAGCAGGCGTAGATATTCGCAAAAGACGATTTCCACAAAAGACCGTGCTGGCTGCCATTTCCAGCTTTGTTCAGAATACGCTTGAGCCGTTGGAGGCGGTGCTCGCAAGGCGCTACCCGATGTTCATCGGCGAGTCCGGCGAAATCGAAAAAGTGCTGGTTCTTTACGCGGCTAAGAAGCGAGAGCGGCAATTATTGGATTTTGACGATTTACTTAGTGCGTGGCTCCGGCTTCTCAGCGACCACGAAGACATCCGAAAATTACTCGCCAATCAGTTTCTGCACGTCCTGGTCGACGAGTATCAAGACACCAACGCTATTCAGGGAACGATAGTAGACCTTCTTGCCGCCAGGCACCGCAACCTTGCGGTGGTGGGCGACGATTCGCAATCCATATACAGCTTTCGCGGGGCGAGTTTTGAAAATATTATCACTTTCAAGCAGCGATATCCGGACGCCAGAGAATACAAGCTGGAAATCAACTATCGCTCAACGCCCCAGATACTGGCGCTTGCCAATGCCAGCATAGCGCAAAACAGCCGACGGCTGCCCAAGGACCTTCGCGCAATAAGGCCCGCTGGGCTCAAGCCGGCGGTTGTTACCAGCCAGGACCACTTTGTGCAGGCGTGCTTTATCGCCGAATACACGCTGCATCTTCTCGACCAAGGGCGGAACCTAAACGATATTGCGGTACTGTATCGCAGCCACTGGCACTCGCTTGAGATTCAACTGGAGTTTCAGCGGCGAAATATCCCGTTTCACGTCCGTGGCGGCCTGCGATTCTTCGAGCAGGCCCACATGAAAGACGTGCTGTGCTTTATGCGCATATTGCAGAATCGACAGGACGAGCTTGCCTGGCTGCGAGTACTTAAAATGCTGCCCAGAATAGGCAGCGCCTTATCACGTAAAATTTGGGAGCATATCAGCCAGTCGGATAACCCGCTAAAGTCGGCCCTGCAGTCAGATACGGCTAACCTTCTTCCGGCAAGTGCCAGGCCATTCTATTTGGAGCTTATGAATCTGGTCAAAAAGTCAGAGCAGCTAAAAGCCCCGGCTGAGATTATTGATACTATATTGCGTGACTTCTATGATGACTATCTTGTCTCTCATTATGATGGCGCCGACCTTCGCAGAGAGGACATCAGGGCTCTGGCTAACTTTGCCGCCCAGTATAGTACGCTGGAGGCATTCTTGGCAGACGTCGCTCTGGCGGGCGAATTTTCCGGCGAGACTGTCGTAACCGGACCGGCGGAGCAGGAATTTGTCACTCTCAGCACCGTGCACCAGGCAAAAGGATTGGAGTGGCCGATCGTTTTCATTCCCTGGCTTGCCGACGGCAGGTTTCCCACCGATATGGCCTTAAATACGAACGAGGAGCAAGAAGAGGAACGGCGAGTTTTTCACGTCGCGGTGACTAGGGCAAAGGACGAGGTATATCTGGTTGTGCCGATGGTTTATCGCAGCCGGTCGCGGAGTCTTGTGATGATGAAGCCCAGCCGGTTCCTGACGGAAATCGGGCAGGATTTAACCGAGCAGATGGAGCTTGACGAGGGCCTGCCGCATTTGATAGGCGGACCAGCCCGCCAGGAGTATGGCGGGCAAGAGCCGGATGTCGAGGCTGACGCCGGCGATTTTGTTGGACGCACGTGAGCCTGGAACGTATAATGTAATGTGTTTATAAATATTTAGCCCCACGTTTCACGTGGGGTTCCTGTTTTACGCGGTGTTCTGCCGGCCGTCGGCAGGCTCTTAAACTCTTTGGGGAATAGTGTAAAGGCAGCACCACTGACTCTGGATCAGTTAGTCGAGGTTCGAATCCTCGTTCCCCAGTATATGTTATTTGCCGATGTGCCGGGAAAGTAGACTTGATTTATGAAGATTAAATTCTCTCGTCATGCAAAAAGAAGAGCAAAATTATACAACATCTCGGAATCCATAATTTCAGAGGTTCTTGAAAACAAAGACTTATCTGGTCAGGGGATACATGAAGTTCTAGAGAATGTGGAGGGATTTAAGTATCCCCTAAAAATTGTAATTGCCGTTGAAAATGATATAATAACGATAGTAACAAGTTATCCTTTGAAGAAGGGAAGGAAAATATGAAAGTATATTATGACGATGAAGTAGATGCTTTATATTTAAAGTTGGGAGATGATACGCCGGATGGAGTTATAGAAATTTCTGAAGGTGTTAATATAGATACTACTTCGCAAGATAAGATTGTAAGTATAGAAATCCTAAATGCCTCTAAAAAGATGGATTTAAGAACAGTTCTATCTTACTCACTTGAATTTGACAAAGATTTAATAACTCAAAAATTTGGCTAACAAGACGCTCCGCCGAAGAGGAAACTTTATGAAGCAGGCAATGAATAAAATGGTACGGCGAGCGAACAAGGACATGCGTGCCGAATATGATTTTAGAGGTGGAGTCCGTGGTAAGCATTACAGAACCATGCAGGCTGGATATACGATCACTGCTCATAAGACGGGTGGAAAAACTATCGTTAAGGACGTGATGCCGAAAGCAGATGCAGTTGTTTTAGAGCCAGATGTTCAAGCGTATTTTCGAGACTCAGAATCTGTGAATAAGGCCTTACGCTGTTTAATTCCACTGCTGCCCAAAAAGCATAGAGCAAAGACGAAACATTACTGATAACGAGGTAAAACGATAAAGTTACCCCAACGCCTGTGGTCGGAGCTTGATTTCCCGCCGCGGTGGTCGGGGCTTTTGCCTGCAAAGAAAAACCTGGGTTACTTGCTATTTCGTTGGCGGGGTCCACACGCGGGACGCAAGAACCAGATAGCAAACAGATACCAAGCTTACTATCAGCAAGGCTTAGGCAAAGGAGTTGCATGGAGGGGTCTGATGACTTTTATCCCCCACGTCCTTATAGTGGTCTATATCGTTCTTTTAGGGTCTGTACCGAGTGCAGCCGAGAGAACAAACTGTAACAGACAAGCACTACTGTTTTCAAGTCTCGGTCGCAAAAAAAATCAAGTGGATTTCAACGGCGGGGCAAACAGTGAACAAAGCGATTAAGGCGTTTCTGCTGTTACTTGTCGGGTTTCTGCTGGGGTTTTGTGATTTTGGGGTAGCCGCTTCGTCTTCTCCTTATCCGCCAAGCCCTGTTGTCGCTAAACTCACCTGGGATGCAGAGGTGATTAAGTGTGGACCGCAGGGGTCCGGCGATAACTGGCCTATCACCTGGGCGGATGACGACCTTCAAATAACAGCCTTCGGCGACGGCGATGGCTTTGACAAGCAAAACCCGGATTTGTCGCTGGGTTTTGCCAAGATATTTGGCGACCCTCCACACTTTCGCGGCGAAGATTTTGCCAGCGATGCAGATACACCTGAAGGAGGGGGACGTGAAGGCATCAAGGCAAGCGGCCTACTGAGCGTGGACGGCACCCTGTACATGTTTGTCAGGAACTATAAGCCGCCGGGTTCTGACGATTTCACCAACTCAAGATTGGCCTGGTCGAGCGATCTGGGCGCGCACTGGCATTGGGCTGACTGGCATTTTTCCGACACCTTTGGCTGTCCGGAGTTCATCCAGTTCGGCAAAAATTACCAGGGGGCAAGGGACAATTATGTCTATATCGTCTCCCAGGCAAACGACAGCGCCTACGGCTATTCGCCTGATATTGTGCTGGCCAGGGTTCCGAAGGACGAAGCTGCCGACAGGAGCCGTTACGAATTTTTCGCCGGCCTTGATGGGCATGGTAAATCTACCTGGTCGCCTCACATAGAATTACGCAAGCCCATCTTCACCGATCCTAATGGGGTTCAACGCATAGCAATTACGTACAACGCGCCCCTCGGCAGATATTTTTTGACGACCTCACACCGTCCGCAAGGCAGCAAAGCCACGCATACAGCCGCTCTGGGAGTTTTTGACGCCCCGCAGCCCTGGGGACCCTGGACTACGGTTTATTATGACGACCATTGGTCTATAAGTGACGGCAAAGACTGCCGAACATATCATCATAAATTCCCGACCAAATGGATGAGCAATGACGGCAAAACTATGTACCTGCTTTGCTCCGGCCTTGACGGCGATTTATACACCTTTTGCGTGAAAAAGGCCACCTTGGAAATCAGGCAAACCGCCCAGGCAGGTTCGGGTCTGGCCGGTAAATATGCCCGTGATAAAGGGATCGAAAACGATCCCGATGTAATCTTCGCAGAGAACTTTGAGGAAGGTTTTTTGGACGCCGTCAAGGCGAGGTGGGAAAATGTAACGAATATTGAAATTATGTCGCTATCCGAGGATGTGCCAAAAGCAAGTGCAGGCAAACGCTCGCTCTTGATGTCGCATATCGGCGGAAAAGATACGGGCGGACATTTGTACAGGCGTCTTTTGCCTGGCTACGAACAGCTTTACTTTCGGTTTTACGTGAAATTTGATCCCAATTGCTTTCCGATACATCACTTTGTCCACGTGGGCGGCTACAATCCTCCGACGCCCTGGCCTCAGGGTGGAGCGGGAATCCGCCCAGCCGGCAACGAACGGTTTACGACAGGCGTCGAGCCATACGGCGAAAAATGGCGATGGGATTTTTACTCGTACTGGATGGGGATGAGATCGTCGCCCGATGGAGCATCCTGGGGCCATGATTTCATCAACGACGAGAATCTTCGGGCGGAAAAAGGCAAATGGATTTGCGTGGAACTAATGATGAAGATGAATGACCCGGTGACAGAATGCAACGGCGAACAGACGCTATGGATTGACGGAGAACTATGGAGCAAAAATGGGCAGGTAATCAGTCACCTGGGCAAAGGTTTTCCCAGAGGCAAATGGATCTGGGACAGCTTCAATCCCGACCCCAACGGCCTGCCATTTGAAGGCTTTCAATGGCGCAACACAGAGAATTTAAATCTGAATTTTTTGTGGCTTCTTCTATACATCACCAAGGCGCCGCCCGGACAGGTCAGCAAAGTTTGGTTCGACGATATCGTTGTGGCGAAAAAGTATATTGGCCCAATAAATCCCTCAGATAATTGACCAGTGAAAACAAATATCAAAAAGTCGCTGTTATTTGTCGGGTTGAATTTCTTTATCAGCTATGCCTTTATCTTTTCGTATTTTGCGTTGGGGGGAAAATGGCTTTCGTCTGGCACTATTTTTGTAGCTCCAATATATATGTTTATGCCCGCGCTCGCTGCCGTCGTGGTCCAAAAATTTGTCTACAAGGAACCTTTGAAAGAGCCGCTGGGCATCAGCTGGAGGGTAAATCGCTGGTGGCTCGTGGCGTGGCTGCTGCCTCCTGCGGCTGCTTTTGCCGCCTTGGGCATAAGTCTGCTGCTGCCGGATGTTCACTACTCGCCGCAGATGACAGGCTTGCTCGAAAGATTCAGGGCAGTGATGTCTGCCGAGCAGCTGCAGCGCGCGCAAAAGCAGATGGACAGCTTTCCTATTCACCCCCTCTGGATGGGACTACTTATGGGGCTGGTTGCCGGACCGACCGTCAACGCAATCGCCGGATTTGGCGAGGAGCTGGGCTGGAGGGGGTTGCTTCAGCGTGAGCTTGGTTTTCTGGGTTTTTGGAAATCGTCAGCCCTTATCGGCTTTATCTGGGGCTTGTGGCATGCGCCGATAATTCTTCAGGGACACAACTATCCGCAGCACCGTATAGCGGGCGTGTTTATGATGACGGTGTTCTGTGTTTTGCTTGCCCCCGTCTTTAGCTATGTGCGGCTGAAAGCAAAATCGGTGATTGCCGCCGCAATAACTCACGGCTCACTCAACGCTACGGCGGGAGTGGCTATCGCTGTGATTGAAGGCGGGAGCGATTTAACCGTCGGCCTTTCAGGCTTAGCCGGGTTCATTACACTTGCCGTAATAAACCTCGGCATCTTCGCCTACGAGGGATTCGTTGCCGGAGAGCCTCTGATTCCCACACAAATCGGCGATGTTACCTGTAGGTGAGTGCTGTCGGTTCAATTGATGCGGGGCTTACCACTTCCAATCGTCAAATCTCGCCAGGTTTGCACCGTCGGGGAGTATGCCCAGAGTAATGATCGCGAAGGTGTAGACGTTTGTGCCGGGCTCCAGATGGCCTCCCATCGCCTTAGTCTGGTCTGAGAATATGACGTGCGCGTGAACCCTGCCATCGATCACATAACCGTTGACGTTCAGCAGGTCCTGAGGACCTTCCGCCTTTGGAAACGCCTCCTTTACCGGGAATGTGGTGCTGTCGACGACATGCACACGGTAACTGGTAAGCGAGCCAACGCCGCTGAGGATAACTGCGTTTTTGATGTTCTCTTGCTTTACCGCCTTTTGCAGGCCGTCGAGCAAATCTGTGCCCGGCTTAAGTCGGACGATGATAATTCTGCTGAAGTTGCCGGCGACCGTATGAACTGCTGGTGCCGACTCACTGGTGGCCGGTGCACTCTGTTTGTTCGCTTGCCTCGCAGCATAGCCTTGCTCGAACTGACTGCTACAGCCGGAAACAGCCAGGATAACGGCCAGCGAAAGTAGTGGCGTAAACATTCTCGTCATATAGCACCTCCCGCATCGAATTCGCACCTGTTAATTGTCCAACCGACCTCCATTCTACGCATCTCAATACGTTTAACAATTTATTTCACCTGTTTTTCTGTCGCCGTTTAGCAGTCGCCTTTCGTCCGTGTTTAGCCGTCGCCGGCACGGCGGGGCTTCACCCCGCACCAGACTCACGGTGGGCTTGCCTCCGCTCTGGCCTGCGGGTACAATTGGCAGCAATTCGCCGACAGTGTCCTATGGGCAAAGATAAAGGTTAGGAAAGGGTCGATAATGATGAGCAGCAAGAGCTTGGATCGACGGCGGTTTCTTCGTTTCGCCGGCGTAGCAGCGGTAGGCGTAGCAGCACTTGCCCGCCAGACGCACGTCGGGCTTGCTGAGGCCGCGGGTAAAACAAAGGTAGCACCGGCAACGTCGGATCTATTCGATAAGGTCTACGGATGTTTGGCCGGCTCTCGAATAGGCTCTGCGATGGGGGCAGCAGTTGAAGGCTGGGACATGGATAGAATCGCCAAGCAGTACGGCATATTCGATAAGTTTGTCGCCTACCATCACTACGATGTGGATTGGGACCACCCCGCCGGCAGCACGGAAGATGGGACCGAACGTCAGAAGTTAATGTGCACAGCCATCATTGAAAAGCAGGATAGAATCACCGCTGACGACCTGGTCAAGACGTGGGTGAAGGTTCTGGACCCCGAAAAGATGAAATATATGACCGAGGCGTTCGACAGGCAGCTTCTTGCCGAGGCGAAATCCGGCAAAGTGCCGCCCTGGCAGCTCGGAACACTAAGCAAATATCCTCATTTGAATACGACTGCTCGTTCATTCCACGCGATTGCTTTGATCAACGCCTGTGACATAGACGGTGTAATAAGGGACGTCTATGAGATTGGCCGGGTATATCAGCCGCCGCACAGTGACTCGTTTGCCTGGGGTGCGGCATATAACGCGGCTGTTGTGCACGCTATGAGGCCCGATGCCACCGTTGAGTCGGTTGTGGAAACGGCTCTAAGATATGCCGCGCCGCAGATCCGCAAAGAAATCCAGCACGGGCTGGACATTGCTGCAAAGCACGCTGAGCCATTGGACATGCGCGGGGAGCTAAATCAGGTGTATACGGATGCGGAAAGTCCGTATTGTGCCGATAAGAGGATGGAATACTATCGCGCCTCCTCCATCTATGAGACGGTGACAAAGTCGCTGGCGGTCTTTGCTGCAACTAAAGGAAGTGTGAAAGATGCCGTCATCTTATCGGTGAACTTCGGGCGGGACACGGATTGCCTGGCGGCTTCCACAGGCGGCCTGGCAGGCGCTTTCTCCGGCACCAGGACTATACCAGGCGAGTGGATAGAAAAGGTGGAGGAGGGGACACGGAACAATCCGTACACTAATTCGCACCTGACTATCAAAGAGACAGCTCAAGGCATGTATGCGGCCCTGCAAAACAAAGTCCGCAAGATGCAGGACTATGTGACGCTAATGAAGTCGCGGTTATCATAGGGGAGAAATATCATGGCAGAGTACCAAAAGAAACGGTGCGCCTCGAACAATAAGCCCGGCATAAGGCGACGCGATTTTATCGGTGGCATGATAAGCGTAGCGGCAGCGTCCGCGTTGTCATCGCAAAGGCCCGTCTCCGCGGCAAAGCAGCCCTCAGGCAATACATACCGTGAGGTTCTGGAGACGCCCGTTGTCGGGCGTTACCAGGTGATTATTGCCGGCGGCGGTCCAAGCGGCCTGATTGCCGCTCTGGCTGCCGCTCGAAGCGGAGCGAATACTCTGCTTCTTGAGCGGTACGGCTTTCTGGGCGGCAACGGAACCGCGGGACTTATGACCTGCTACAACGGCTTCCGAAATCAGCGTCCGCCCGAGCAGCTCCAGACGGTTAAAGGCATCACCGCCGAGTATATCGCTGAAATTGTCCGCCTTGGCGGTACAGCGGACTCGGACAATTATGCCAGGCAGTTTCCGCACGATGTGCGTAAGGGTGACCTGCCGTACTGTATTGGCTTTGATCCGGAAGCGGCGAAGATTGCCGCCCTCAATATGATCAAAAAAGACGGCGTGAACCTGCGTCTGCACAGTTGGGCCGTCGGCCCAATACTGCAGGACCGGCAGGTAACGGGCGTGATTGTGGAGTCCAAATCTGGCCGACAGGCGATTGCTGCTGACATCGTAGTTGACGCCACCGGGGACGGCGACGTTGCCGCTCAGGCCGGCGCCCCTTTTATGGGCCCCGCCGAGAAAGGCGACCGCATGGGGATGAGTCTGATGTATCGCCTCGGAGGACTGCCGACTAACATAGAGGGTTCCTACGGAGGAATTCGTATTGGCGATCGGGTTGTAAAGTGGGGCCCAGGTTTCGGCGGCGATGGCCTCGATGTTGAGAATCTGACACGAGCCGAGGTCGGGACACGCCTGAATCTCTGGGACGAAATTCAGGACCTGCGAAAAAAGCCCGGAATGGAATCGGTATATCTGCTGGAGACCGCTACCGGCATCGGCGTCCGCGAGACGCGGCGCATCCTGGGTGAATACGTCGTTACCGAGCAGGATGCGATTAAAGGCACGCGATTCCCCGATGTCGTCGCTATCAGTTCCAATCCGATGCCGAGCTACCACGGCAAGCGATTTTTCTTCGGCCACGAGGGCTTTGATATTCCGTATCGTTCGCTGGTGCCAAAGAAAGTTGAAGGTTTGATATTGACCGGCCGGTGCATCTCATCCGAGCAGGCGCCATTTCAGTCTGCTCGCTCTATGGCCCCTGCAATGGCTATAGGACATGCTTCCGGCTGTGCCGCGGCGATGGCGGCCAAAGGCAATATCCCGCCGCGAAAGCTGGACGTTAAAGTTCTGCAAAAGCTGCTGCTCAGCCAGAATGCCGAACTGCGTATGCCCGGAGGTGTCGCCGCCGGTGCAATGAATGAGTTGTGATTTGAGTCTTGGCTTTTGTTTAGCCGTCGCCGGCACAGCGACGGCCGATCGTATAGAGGAAGGACAATTATGGACACACGCAAAGAAATCACCCGTCGTCAGTTTCTCGGCCAGGTCATTGCCGGCACGAGCGCCGCCTCGGTGGCAGCCTCAAGCGCAGCTTGGGGATGGCCGCAATCTAAGGAGCAAGCCGGCACGTCAATTCCATCAGAGTCGGTCGGCGCGCTGCCCAAGAGGGTGCTTGGGCGGACGAAAGAGAAGGTCACAATACTTGGGCTGGGCACCGCTCCTGTGGGCGAAGGTCCCATCCCAGTTGAGGAAGGCATCCGGATTTTCAGTGAAGCCATCGACCGGGGCGTCACCTACATCGATACCGCAAGGATATACGGCGAAGCTGAAGAAATGCTGGGACACATAATCCCAAAACAGCGGGACAAGCTCTTTGTTGCGACAAAGGTCTCAACCGATAGCGCAGCCCAGGCGGAGCGATCTTTGACTGAATCGCTGCGCGTCCTGAAGACCGATCACCTTGATCTGGTGCACATCCACAGTATCGGCAGCAAAAATATAGACAAAGTCCTAAGTAAGGACGGTGTTTTGGAGTACTTGCTAAGGGCAAAGGAGACCGGCAAGCTCCGTTTTATCGGGATATCGGGACATAATAGGCCGGCGAATTTTGTCCGCATGATTCAGACCGACCAGATTGATGTACTCATGTGCGTTATGAATTACGCGGATAGAAACATATATGGCTTTGAAGATAAGGTTTTGCCCGAGGCACGAAAACGCAACATCGGCTGTGTAGCAATGAAGGTTTATGCCGGCATCAAGGGCGGCTTTCCCAATCATCCGCGAGGCTACGTTGGCTGTGCCACCGAGCCTGCCTATCTGCCGCAGGCTCTGGCCTACGCGCTCGATCTGCCGGGCGTCAGCGTGGCTGTAGTCGGCCCATATACGGTCGAACAAGCCATACAGAACGTGGAGTTTGCCCGAAAGTACGCCCCGCTCTCGCAGGAGCAGCGCACCGCGCTCTTAGAATATGGCAAAAAATTAGCGTCAAGTCTCGGCCCGCGCTATGGGTCAGTGACATAAAGCGTGCTAATCTGTTGGCAAGAAAACCGGCGGCGCGAGGTTGTCCGCCAGGCGCATGGCACGCTTGCCACCGGCCTTGTCTATCCGAAAGTTGCCTCCCAGCGAAACCGACAAAATTCCATTTGAATTGTTCGGCGAGCATGATAGGATGTTTCCTGGCGGGAAAGATACCAGATGGGAATGCAGAAATATATTGTCACTTTGGCAGGGGTTCAATGGCTACGTCTTTCTCAGTTCGTGTTGTAAGGTCCGACGGAGAACCCCGTCACGGTGTCAGAGTTGCTGCCGACTTCGGGTTACTTGATGGTATTGCAACGGAATACAGTGACAGTGACGGATGGGCGACCTTTGAATTGTCAGGAAACTATGTCTCCGCAGAGATCTACGTTGATGGCGAAAGTCAAGGTACGCACCCTGTCAGCGACGGGGAAACCTTTTCTTTCACAGTAGATCCTGACTGAGATGTCCTTGTCAGAATGCCTAAGCCGCCTATGAACCCCACCGAGAATTGCTGGGCGTTTTCAGCGTCCGTTAATCTGCGGCGGGTTATGTGGCCTTTACGGTTGCAGACGACCGCTGAAAAGCGTGGCGGATGAATCTCAGTCGTTGTGACCTTTCTGTCTTTCAGTCGGATTCTGTGGCCAAGAAATATAGCACATTGAGTATTGAATATCCAAAATGGGGGAATGGTGAGCATAGCACACTTTACCGATCGCGCAGTTATTTCCCCAGATGACGATAGATGTCTTTTCGGTGAGCGACTCGAACAACAAAAATAAGCAGCTTTTTTTCTCTTATTGTATAGACAATTCTGTAATTGCCCGAACGGATACGGTATAGTCCGCGGTAGCACTGTAATTTTTTGCAGCCCTGCGGACGTGGATTTTCGGCAAGCTCCCTGATATTGTTAATAATCTGACGCTGTATGCGTTTATCCTGTTTGCGGATAAACTTGGCGGCTTCCTCTGCCACTTTAACCCGATACATTCCTGACTATACCCCCAATTGCTTTGCCAGAGCTTCGAGGTCAATAAATTTGCCTTTTTTAATGGCTGCTTTGGCTGCCTGAACGTCAATTTGATCTTCCAATGCCTCCAATATCTCTACGTCCTCAACAGGAACAAGAGCAAAGGCAGCCTTATTGTTCTTTTCGATACATATCCGCTCATCGCCGAACATTACGCGGTTCGCAATATTGGTGAAATCTTGTCTTGCCTTTGTCATACTCACTTTGGTCATAGCAGCCTTCCTTTCCTGTCTATATTGTCGCACATAATTGGCTTAAGTTCGAGAGAAAAGTTGAAATATTTGAAAGATTTATAAAGTTTTTAAGAATCAAGCATTGCAGGTCGCTTATTACCAGTCAAACTCTGCGATGATGGGCGTGTGGTCGCTCGGTTTTTCCGCAGCGCGAGGCTCCTTGTCAATGTAACAGGCTGAGCATTTTTCAGCCAGACATTTTGTAGCCATAATGTGGTCTAATCGCCAGCCGAGGTTGCGCTTGAGTGAGTTCGGAAATCGGTAGTCCCAGAACGTGTACTGGCCGGCCTCGCTGCAGTGCATCCTGAATAGATCGACAAATCCCCACTTCATTACTGCCTCAAGCGCCTTGTGAACTTCCGGGCGGAAACAAACGTGGCCTAATAAGGCTTCAGGGTCATATACGTCTATCGGCTGCGGTGCTACGTTAAAGTCTCCTACCCAAAGAACCGGATCTTTCGGCTGAAAATTCGTTCTGAAAAAAGCCAGCAGCCGGTCAAACCACGCTAATTTGTACTGGAACTTCTCGGAGTCGGGCGAATAACCCTGCGGAACATAAGTGTTGATAATGGCGATGCCGTTAATTTCAGCTTTAATCAGGCGGGGCTGGTCTTGCGGCTCATCGTCAAATCCGGATTTTACGCCCGTGATGGGGTTTTTACTAAAAGTCGCGACGCCGTTATAGCTTTTCTGGCCTTTGAATACGTAGTTGTAGCCGACGTCGGCGAACTGATCCGCTGGGAAATCGCCATCCTGGACTTTAGTTTCTTGGACGCACAAAATGTCCGGCTGGTGCTTGCTGAGCCACGCAAGCACGATATCTAATCGGGCACGCAAGGAATTAACATTAAAGCTGGCAACTTTCATATTGTATAATACTGTAAGCATGAACGAGATTTTTTTCAAACATCTTCAAATCTTGCCGGATGGGCCTATCAAGAAAGGAGAGTCTTGGCAAATGATAATGAAAATGCTTCTGGTGCTGGCTTTGGCTGTTGTCTTTTCTTGTATAGTCGGCTGTAACACTGTCCAGGGAGTAGGCCGGGATATCGAGTGGGTCGGCGAGAAGGCCGCCGAAATCGTGCGATAACATTGCAATTCACCTATTCGATGCGAGTTTCGGTCACCGACAATAGGGCCAATAAGAAGCTAAGCGTGCTCTCGGCGCCCTGGTTCATATTAACGCCGTCGGCCCCAAGCGCGTCACAGCAGCCCTTGGTGGTGAAGTCATAAAGCGGCGAGTGCAGGTCATTGTCGCCGACGAACCAATCGAACGCCTTTCTTTGCAGTGCCAGAAATCGGCTATCTTGCGTGGCGTCATAAGCAGCTCGCAGCATCATAACCGTGCTCGCGGCTTCTATGGGCTGCTGATCAAACGCAGCTTTTTTGCCGCTCCGTTCATACCATCCGTTGTTGCCGACGAAGCTAAAGTGCTCACCGTTGAAAGTATTCTGCAAAAGAAATTCGCAGGTGGGGTCGGCGACATCCAGGTATTTTCTATCATCCAGCGCCAAGCCCGCCGCGAATAGTGCGTGCGGCAGGATAGCGTTGTCATAAGTCAATCTGTTCTCAAACCAGCGCCAGTCCGGCTGGGCGATTTGCCTATACTGATCCAGCAGTCGGTCGGCAGCCATTGCCAGTTGCTGCTTAATATCGCCGGCTTCCGGGAATTGTTTGAGGTAATCAGCCATGCCGAGTATTGAGTACGCCAGGCCCCTTGGATACTGCCTGGCAACCTGTCCTACGCAAAAGTCGAAGCGGTCGCTTGCCACTGATAAATATGAGGCCGAAGGCGGATTTGCCATCAGCGTGCCAAATGCCCATAATACTCTGCCAAAGGCGTCGCTGGCAGGCTCATCTTTCAGCCAGGTCCGGTCAAAACTCATAAAGTTTTTGATGGAGCCATCGTCCCTTTGGGCGTGCAGGACAAAAGCCAGGTATACATTCAACAGCTCAAGGGTCTGCGGCTCGCGGTACTTGGCATAATACTTGGTCGTTGCAATTATCGCTCTGGCATTATCATCTGTGCAGTAACCACATTCCCGGCTGGGTATTATGAAACTGGCGTGCTGGTACAGGCCGGTGTCATCGGTCAGCCGTTTCAAATGTTCCAAAGAAAGTTCAGGTAGTTCCATATCTGACTTATATCATTCCCATGAAATTGAATGTATTTAGCCCCGCAAGCTTGCCCTCGAACGTCGTAGTCGTGGGTTGTTGCGGGGTTGCATTTCCCATATTAGTGGAGGTTGATTGTGCTGTCAAATTGATTGATTGCTGATATTAGGTGTGTCGATATACATTTTGGCCAGTGGGTGAGGCGGTTTTGGGGGTTAAAATGGGCAATTTGGGAGGCATTTCTAAAATTTTTTGGCTGGTTTTTGAATTTTTCTTCGCGCTCGGCTGCTTCGACCATAGCAAGCCCGATACGATCTTTTACGCTTCCGCCCGGATTTAACATTTCAGTTTTTACGAATACAGTGGATTTAATGCCGCGAGTTACACTGTTAAGTTTTACAGGCGGCGTCCTTCCTATTGCTTTTAGTATATTTTCAAGTTCCTTGCCCATATCTTGCCTCTTTTCAATTTTTAATCGCCTGTTGAATAACTCCTCCTCCAACTACAACGTCTCCATCATAAAAGACAA
>Ga0315274_10008445_pt1 | contig 14916 bp, 12 predicted proteins | sample YL17G02_20_MG_FD_203700 | JGI IMG/M metagenome (GOLD analysis project Ga0315274, IMG submission 203700) | Sediment microbial communities from Yellowstone Lake, YNP, Wyoming, USA - YL17G02_20 | ecosystem: Environmental > Aquatic > Freshwater > Lake > Sediment | place: USA: Wyoming | collected... | reverse complement strand
ATCATCATGAAACATGGTGGGAATCCTTTTTTGATTGTTTATAAAAAACGAATGACAACAAAACAATCATATAAAAAAGTTCCCGCCATTTCCATATTAATTTACATTAAATGGACAAAGTCGAGTTCTAATGATCAAACGATTTAATTTTTTAGGTTAAATGAAAGGAATCAAATCCCCTCTGACTCCCCCCTCTTGAAAGGATGAAGGATGAAATATCAAATATCCTATATTCATCCTTCATCCATCATCCTTTATAAAACGGGGAGAATAAATCCCCCTTTTCCAAAGGGGGATTTAAGACCTTTTGCCTAATATTAACTCCAATCTGTTTATTCCCCGATTAATTTTTCAATGTTCATAAGAGGGGAGTTTCTGACAATTCCCATCTTGGGAGAGGATCAAGGGGTGGGTTAAAACAGCACTCCAAAGTTACTTGACGTTATGTCCGTAGATTATGAGTTCCTTTGAGTTTATGTACGCCCAACCGCCGTTTTTGTAGTCAAACTCCTCTACACCAGCGGGCATCGGGTCAACACGGATCGCCATAACACCCCGTACCATAGAGCCAGCATTATGATCTTTGTTTTTGTCATAGTCATAGCCATCGTTGCAGTTTGATGGTGAAAAACTTTGACCACGATCAGGCGATCCAGGAGTGCTTTGTGGTACAACGAGACGGAACGGTCCCTCACCATTGAGTTTAAGTTCCACTGCATCAAGGTAGCACGGATCCATGAGCGTACCATCACGCTCGTAAGCGATCATAAGCCACTGTTCATCGGGGATCGTTCCGCCATCGGTAAGACCTGACGGCATTTTTTCAGGATAGTTGACAAATCCACATTCCTGTCCGAGAGTTTTCACGTCAAGACCGGAATAGAACAAAGCTTTCGGGAAAATGGTGTTGACCTGATCTATTTTGATAGTCTTTACAAAACCATCCGGGGCGATAAAAGATACTCCAGTTGCCCCTGTGGTATCAATTCCAAAGGCTGACAAAAGCTCCTTGACCGTCACACCTTTATAGGTTACATAATCGTCAAACTGCTGTTTAGACGTATTCGCCAGCATGAATTGCTCGTGTGCTTTCATAGCCTGCATTTTTTCAAGAGATACGGTGATCATTGGTGCATTCGGCTGACCCAGTTTGCTGAGATTACTACCCGGGTATTTTAGATCCTTTATCTCTTTGTCATTTGTAAAGCTATCGCCGTCAGAATCGAGATTTTTGATCTTATCAATAGCTTCAGCAGTCCTGCCATTCTTGTTATAATCAACACCGAATGGGTTAAGTGTTTCAGCGAAGCTGTGTCCACCCTCACCGTGAACCATCAGTTCGTGGCAGTAATCGCAGGCGTTGCTGACCTGTTCATTCTTTACCGTATCCATCTTGCCAACGTGGCAGGTCTGGCAGTCATCCAGACGAGTGCCGACAATGGCTGGATAGACACTGCATAGGTTGTTGGTATCTTTGTCGTTTTCGTGTCCCTTATAGGCTCGTGAGGAAACAATGGTCTTGGTTGTGCCTTCATCATCATTTCCACAACCTATCAATGTAGCGATAAACAGACTTACTAATGTTACTACCAGAATTTTTTCGCAGCATAACCTCTCCTTTCCAGTCTTTAACTAAAAGATCGCTAATACAGGATAGTAGTCAACCAAATTAATTTAGTCAAGCACTAGAACACACGTACATCCGATGCCTTGAAAACAGCGTAAACACTCCGATTAAAGATACTCATAGCCATCTCTTGAAAAATTTCGGGGTTGACCAGTGCTATCAATTCGATCCCTGTGTTTACCGTCAGCCTGATCATCTCGTTTACCACTGTTACAGAAGTGACGTGACCTTCAAGATTGTTCATCCCATCTGAGTTTTGAGGCTCAAACGAGATACTCACGTTTTTTGGGTCAATGAAAATTCCTGAGCTATCTGGTTCGTAATCCATAACTGCTATTCTGACAGAAGGTGTTACATTCACGAATGACTGCTGTTTGGCATCCCTCTCAAAATTGCCATAAAGCATATTTTCCGAACAGACATCTATTATATTTCCATCCAGAAGCGAGATGATTTTATCTGTCAGGCGATGTGCCTGCGAAAGGTCGTGAGTGGTAAAGATAATCGTTGTTTTGAGTTCGGCATTAATTTTCCTGAGTATGGATTCTACAACGTGAACGTTTCTTTTATCAACGTTAGCAGTTGGTTCATCCAGCAGTAATATTCTTGGCTGAAGCACAAGTGCGCGGGCGAGAGCGACTCTCTGGGATTCACCGGCAGACAACTGTTTTGCCTTCCGGGTTTCAAATCCCGCAAGCCCTACCAGATTCAAAGCAGACAGAACTGCTGAGGGTATTTTCTTATCGTGTGAGCGTACTTTCAGCCCATAAGCGACGTTGTTATATACACTGGTGCGAAAAAGTATGGCGTTCTGCATAACAAGAGTCATCTGACGTCTCATACTCAGTACCGCCGGTGATGAATTATCTATCTGCTGACCATCAAAATAGAGTTCTCCCTCATCAGGTCGTTCCAGCAGATTAAGCAATCTGAGCAAAGTAGTTTTGCCTGCGCCGTTTGGTCCCACAAGGGCATAGATCATGCCCTTTTCAAACTCCAGATGCGGTATCTCAAGGACCACTCTGTCATCATAGATTTTCTTGATATTTTCAACTCTTATTATAGGCTCAATCATATTCTACCTCTGCTGAAAATAGTGGAACAGGATATTGATCAGAAAAGCTACAATAAGCAATATAATACCGAGAGCTATACCAACCTCGAATTCACCCATGTTTGTTTGCAAAGCGATGGCGGTACTCATAGTCCTCGTGATGCCCCTTATGTTTCCGCCGAGTATCATCGCCGCTCCGACTTCCCCGACGATCCGACCAAACCCGGAAATCACTGCCGCAAGCAGACCAAAACGTACCTCAAGAAAAACTGTATACGCCAATTGTCTCTTATTAGCACCAAGCGTTAAAGCTGTTGGTGCAATTCTCTCATCAACTGCGTGAACAGCAGAGATTGTTAAGGCTGTCAATATAGGTGTCGCAAGAATGAACTGACCTATGATCATCGCCGTTGGAGTGTAGAGCAAATTAAGTGAGCCAAGGGGACCACGCCGTGATATGAACGTATAAACCAGCAACCCGACAACAACGGTAGGCACAGCCATAAGAGTATTAAGGATCGTAATGACCAGCCTTTTACCAGTAAAGTTCCTCGTAGCAATGATAAATCCTGATGGCAAACTGATTATCGCAGATAGGATTATAGCGATCAGTGACACTCGCAATGAGATAAAAACTGCGCTAAACACGTCACGATCAAGAGAAAATATCAGTCGAAACGCTTCTACGAAGCCATTGATTATATAATCCATATAGGTTTTAACACACCCCTTACGTCTGCTGCGCATCCGTGTTTCCCCTCTCAAGCGGGGAGTGTAGTGATTTCATTTATAAACTTGCACAATGCTGAAGCGAACTTCAGCACTCCATAAGATTATTGCGTCGGAATCACTGTTGGATGAAACATCACCTCGCCAGATGGAGTTTTGAAATTACCTATGATATTCTGTCCTTCCACAGACGTGACCCAGCCGACGAGAGCCATAGCGTAGACGTAATTTACGTGCTTATACTTTGCGGGATTAATAGCTATTATGCTGTATGGATTACCGAGTCTTGCCATATCACCTTCAACGAGAACCTGCAGATCGGTTTTGTTTTTGAAAGCAAGGTAAGTGCCTCTGTCTGATATTGTATAGGCATGTTTCTCGTATGCTATCTGGAGAGTTGCTTCCATCCCCTGCCCGACTTCCATGTACCAACTACCTGATGGATTTATCTGAGCCAACTTCCACAGACTTTTTTCTCGTATATGTGTGCCAGAGTTGTCTCCTCTTGATATGAATGGGGATTTTTTTGTTGCGATCTTCTTCATTGCGGCGACTGCGTCTTTTAAGCCTTTTATGCCGGCGGGATCACTACTTGGACCTAATATTACAAAGTCATTAAACATCACATCTCTGCGGTTGACGCCGGAACCTTCTCTCACGAATTGTTCCTCTAAGTCTTTTGCATGGACGATTAGCACGTCAACGTCACCATTTTTGCCCAACTCCATAGCCTTGCCAGTACCTACGGCGATAACGTCCACTCTTACGTTGAACATCTGTTCAAAAGGTGGTAATAACACTTTCAGGAGACCTGCGTTGTCCACGCTTGTGGTCGTTCCTAATTTTAGCCTTACTTCAGCAGATGCGCCTAAGCTTACTAAAAATAGAAATACAAATACACAAGAAATTAGTTTTTTCATTTTTTGCTTTCCCTTTGCTATTGGTTTGCATGTTGGCAGGAGACATACTAAAGGTATGATTATGCACAAGTATTTTATTCCTGTGCATAAAAAACGAAAAAGCCAGCACCCGTGCAGACTGAGGATACTGGCTCCTTGATTCTCCTTTCCAAACACGGGAGGTATAACCGTTTCCAGTTACGCCCTATCGGCTATCCATCATAGATCAGGAATCCTTAGAAAAGATAGCTCGGAGAAAAAATATTCTTATTCAATTGACCCATCAAAGCGAATGGTATCAATATTGTATCATAGATCGTTTTTAAGTCAAGGTTTATTTTTTACGCAATTTTTGATGTAGAGACACGCTGATGCGTGTCCAAAAATAAACATAGCAGATTTAGCGACTAAACCAACAAGTCGGAAGAATCAAATTACCTTATTCTTCACAGCAGCAATCGTCATCATCACAGCAACACTCTTCGAGATATTGGCTGACGATGGAGGCTGTTCCCTGGCTCCTGAACGCTTCAAAGAAAGCTTTGGCTCGGATGTAGGCATCCTCTGCAACTTTTTCCCGTATCTCATCGGGCAAGTCAAGGGTTTCTTCGAGGAATGGCGCATTTGCGTATTCAATGCCTAGCTTTTCAAGTCCGAGAGCCTTTCGGCGTTCTTCAGTCCATTTCTTGTATTTGTCTTCAAGACCCGGCACGTTAGCCAGAAGAACGTTCTGCCATTCTGTCCCTACGTTTCCTTTAAGAACACCAACTTCAGCAAACTTAGCGATTTGATCCATCGGAGTGCCAGTAATACCATGTTGAGCTATGCGCTTGCCTGTGGCTTCGTAAACCTCCTTCGTTCGATCGGTAGCTATGCGTACTTCCTCGCCCGGCTCGTAGTTCCCATGCTTACTGCCGTTGTTTATAACCAGAAGATCGGGGTCAATTCCGGCATCTTTCAGGCGGTTAATATATTCCGTAGCTTCCTCGACAGTTGTATAACCTTTTGCGGTAGTGATTTCGCCAAGTTCAGCTTCCAGCCCTAAGCCACATTCGACGATTGGGCGTGCAAGCATCGTCAGAACCGCCACGTTCTCGGGTATAGGAATAAATGACGGATCAATACCGAAAGAAGTAAACCCGGCGTCAATCTGCCAATCAATTAGTTCCTGAGCCTCGTATAACTGCTGTGTGTTGACCTTCTTTATCTGGATATGATCACCGTGCAGGAAATACAGAACGTCGGGATAGTCATCAGCAAAATCGGCGACAATTTCAGCGTAGGATTCTGGATCCATACCAGAAAGGCTGTGATCGCCCTCTGGATAAAGCCCTTCTATATTAGTAAGATATATCTCCCTTTTGGATAACTCAAAAGCAACGACAGCATCAAGCTCCTGCGCCGCTCTCATGATGCCCGGTATGGGCAGTGGGTTACGAGTATTGCATGCCATGATTATGGCTTTTGCATCCTTTAAAGCCTTCCATACAAAAGCTCCGTTTACAGCAGGCATTTATATCCCCTCCTTATTATTTGTTAAAGTAGTGGCGAAGCACTTGCCTTATAAACATAAAATTCGCCACTACAAAAATATTGACTGTCCATTTCAAGAATGATAGAATTGATTGGTTGTATGCGAGTATATCATAATTTTTAATTAAGGTCAAGATTTTATGGAGGGTGGATAAATGAGTAAAATACGCATTCTGTCTGTTGTGGACTACGTTGAGCATCTGGAAATAATGAGGAATTTCCTTGAAAAAGCAGGTTTTGAGATTAAAATCACAGAGGATCGGGATCAGCTTTTACGAAACGTAAATGATTATGACGTCTTTCTTGATTATACTCATGGTGGAAAACTGACTAATGATCAGGCTGACAGCTTAATCAAATTCGTGGAGAGTGGAAAAGCTCTCGTTGGCGTCCATTCAGCCGCAGTGGATAAAGGAAGCCCTAAATACGATAAGCTTCTCGGTGGAAAATACTCCGGGCACTCCGATGAAGGCAAATCTAAAGTCCACATTATTGATTCAGATCATCCCATAACTGCGGGAATACAAGATTTTGAGATAATTGACGAGATATACAAGCTTAACTATGAACCCAACACGTTCCGAGTGCTTATAGAAGGCGAGGTTCAGGGAGTTGTCACTCCGATCTGCTGGGTGAAGGAGTATGGTAAAGGGAAAGTTACATTCCTATCGCTAGGCCACGGTGAACAGGCTTTTAATAATGAGAACTTTCAGAAACTGGTCATCAGAATGGTTAAGTGGGCAACTGGTGCTTGATAAGAAGCTACAAAAATGGAAGTGATAACCATGTATAAATCTTTTGAGATACATAACTTTAAGTGCTTTCGAGAGTTGAAGATAGATAAACTGGCAAGGATTAACCTTATCGCTGGAGTAAATAACGTTGGTAAAACTGCCCTGTTGGAAGCGATATTCTTGCACAGTGGCGCACCTAACCTAGAACTGGCTCTGAAACTCAATAGCTTTCGTGGGATTGGGATCTCGAATCTGTCAGATGAAAATCCACTGATTTCACTCTTCAAAGACTATGTTTCATCAACAATAGAACTATCAGGAGAAGATACATTGACTGGGTACAATTCAGTCCGAATAAATTCTCTGATCTCATTAATGGTTCAAGATCAACTTCAGTTGCGAGAAACGATTCAAGGAAGTTTATCAGGGAAGGTTGTTATAAAACATGATACTATTAGACAGGAGAAACCACTTTCTTCATCACCACAAGTAAATAGAGGGCTTCAACTTGAACATAAGAAAGGGGAAGAAAGCACAATCTATCGCATGACTATAGATAATAATAAAAATATTCATTTTGATCCGTTCCCTCCATCTCCTCCTTTTGTGACATTTTTCTATGGTTCCAGGGTAATCATTGATCCTCAGCAACAGGCTGAATTATATGGAAGCTTACAGATATCTGGCAAAGAGGATGACGTTCTGAAAGTTTTGAAGATAATTGAACCCAGATTGAAACGTATTGTATCCATCGCCACAGCAGGAAGTTCGATGTTATATGGTGATATAGGTTTGGCGAATCTTATTCCACTACCTTTAATGGGTGATGGTATGTTACATCTTGCAAATTTCGTTTTGCAGATCGCTAATGCACAAAACGGGATTGTGCTTATTGACGAGATCGAAAATGGATTACATTATTCCGTAATGACGAACGTTTGGAAAGCCATTGCCTCTGCCGCAAAAGAATATAACGTTCAAATTTTCGCGACAACCCATAGCTGGGAATGTATCCGATACGCTTATGAAGCTTTTGCATCAAGTAAAAAAGATGATTTCTTACTGCACAGATTGGATCGGCAGGACAATGACGAGATTACGGTTGTAACATACGATCTGAAAGCTTTAGGTGAGTCTCTTGAATTTGGTCTGGAGGTGCGCTGATGCTTAGTGAAAAACAGATCAAATTACCTGAGCCAATTAAAGAATCAAAACAACTTTTAGTTGAAGGGCGATCTGATGAAGAATTTTTCAAGGCTTTAATGCGTAATATGGGAATAGAAGGTATACAAATTCAGAGATATGAAGGAAAGGACCGATTAAGGAACTTCATTGAAAGGTTTCGATCCCAATCAAATTTCAAAATGGTTGTATCTTTAGGAATAGTCAGAGATGCCGATAATAATGCCAAAAGTGCCTTTCAAAGCGTATGCAGCGCATTGAAAAATGCGGGATTAAGCCATCCTAAACAACCTGAATCATTTGAAGGAACCAAACCAAGAATCGGTGTGCTAGTCTTACCAGATGCTAATACTCCGGGCATGTTGGAGACAATCTGTTTACGATCAGTTACAGATGACCCCGCAATGAAATGCGTTGATGAATATTTCAACTGCGTGCAAGAGCAGTTGGGTTATTTGCCAAAAACCATAAACAAGGCACAAGTTCAGGCTTTTATGGCTTCTAAACCCGAAACTGTTTGGCAATTAGGGGAAGCGGCACAAAAGAACTACTGGCAATTAGATCATCCTACATTTGATCATGTAAAGCGATTTATGAATGATCTACTGATGAATAGCACCTCTTCTATTATAGGGATGTGATTAATGATGAGGATAAAAATTTATTTACTGTTTTTAGTTATCATTGCACTGGTAATCTTTTACTCAGTTAGCGTACTAGCGCAAAGCCAGCAAGGACAACAAGATATGTCTGGTATGCCCGGTATGAAAATGGACGAGGAAATGGAAATAGCGCACCCGTTCTTCACACACATGGGAATGTCGGAAGGGTTAGGTACATTAAACCTTCGTTTAGCTGGGCTGGCTATTCGTGACAAAGGTAAAACTGAGGGTGATTTTGCTTTTCACCTCGAAACCAGTTTAACAAAATACGTTGGGCTTCACATCCGTAACGATAGATTCCTGCATGAACCAAGCACAGAACTTATGTTTCAGTTCATTGCTATAAAAAGCTACGACGGAATGAGTGGTTTGTCGCCTTATATCGAGTTTGAAGTGCCGACTCGATCTAGTCACGGTAATCATGTCTATACGCTTGTTGGCTTTTCGTCAGCACTATCAAATCAGCGAATGTCTTTTAATCAGGCGGTTGAATATAAACCAGAAGAGAATAAGGTGGAAGGCAGTGTGGCTTTTGTGTTGAAGCTTGGCAAAATTTTCTTTCCAGTGGTTGAGGTATCTGGAGAGAGAGCGTATAACGTGAATCGTATATTCAATTTACTCGGCGGGATGAAAGTTAGGCTGAATAAGAACGTATTATTTGGGCTTGCCGTTCAAATACCAGTAACTAAAAACAAAGATTTTTCTTCCGAATATATCTTTCAAACGGATATTGGATTTTAATAAATAGTTCTTCAAAGTCAAACCATAATCTCTTTGAAATAGAGATACTCCAATACCTAAATTATCTAATCAACTTATGAATCCTGAAAGGCAGAATAAAATCACTTTACGCTCAGTGATAATTGGTATACTGCTGATCCCTGTCGCATGTTTCTGGGTATCTAATTCCGAGATGCTCACCGGTGTGACAGAGATCACGTCTACTGCTCTGCTTATCGGTGCCATTTTCTTCCTTATTATTCTGATCTTCCTGAATTTCCTGATACAAAGGCTTTCGTCAAAACTTGCTTTTACAAGCTCTGAATTACTGGTGATATACGTCATGGTAGTCATGGCAATGGCTATCAACGGGATAGGTATGTTCGGTTTCCTGACGCCTGCGCTTCTCAACCCCTTCTGGTACGCCACGCAGGAGAACGAATGGGCAGACTTTCATTCTTATATACCATCATGGTTTTTCCCGCAGGATGGCAAAGCAATCAGAGAGTTCTACGAAGGCGATAGCAGTTTTTTGAGATACATAAGCGCATGGACGACACCGTTTATCGTATGGACGACCTTTGTAATGGTTTTGCTGTTCATGACGTTGTGCTTGAGCGCAATACTACGGCGGAGATGGATGGAACAGGAGCGTTTGTCGTTTCCCATTGCAACATTTCCCATCGAAATGACTATCAGAGAAGGAAGTATATCCGCATTTTTCAAGAAGCGTCTCCTGTGGATTGGTTTTGGCATACCAGCGGTACTTCAATCCGTCAATACTCTACATTTCATATATCCTTCGCTGCCGTATTTTGGATTCATAAAGGCTTTTGACATCGGGGTATTCTTCACAGAAAGACCGTGGAGCGCCGTAGGTTACTTTCCCGTTTCATTTTATCCGACAGTGATCGGTCTAACTTATCTCTTTCCCATAGACGTGTCATTCAGTTGTGCATTTTTTTATCTCCTTCAGAAGTTGGAATTGATAATAGCCTCGCAGTTCGGGCTTCACGGCGGTGGTGGTATAATATCAAGGTTCCCATCAGTTGGGCTTGAGGGCGCCGGGGCATGGATCGCTTTGACAGTGGCATCATTCTGGATGGCGCGCAGACACCTGAAAGGCATATTTTTCAAAACCTTTCTTCCTAATAGGACTAATATTGACGACTCAGATGAACCTATACCATACAGATGGGCAGTTATCAGTTTAATTGCAGGTTGGTTGTTTTTGATCTGCTTTTCCCTCATTGCGGGTGCTTCGCTTTATGTTCCTATCATTCTGTTCGGCATTTTCTTTGCCTACATGATAACCATTTCTCGCATTAGAGCGCAGACCGGCGGTATATGGAATTTTGGGCCCAATAATCCATCCGAGATGACCGTAACTATCGTTGGCTCAAAACATCTGGGACCATCAAATCTAACCATCATATCGTATCTAATGTGGTTCTCGTTAGATACACGCTGCGCTGTTATGCCGCATCAGATGGAGAGTATGAAGATAGGCAAGGAAGCAAGATTAAACCTTAGAAGCATGTTCTACGTTGTAATATTAGCGACCTTTCTCGGTATCGTAATGTCCTATCTGAACGTCCTGAGACTCTATTACATGAACGGTGCAGACACGCCAAGGATCAATCCCTGGCGGGTAGATATGGGAAAGATACCATACAATATGCTCCATAACTGGTTGAGCTATCCACAGTCACCAGATTACACAGGGCTTATTTACGTTTTGGGCGGGGCGGTGATGGTATCATTCCTCACAATCATGAGCACCAGATATATATGGTGGATACTTCATCCTGTAGGTTACGCTTATGCAACTACACCCGGGAATATGTACCTGTTGTGGAGTGCGATGCTTACGTGTTCCTTAATAAAGCTGATTATACTAAGGTTTGGCGGAGTAAAGAGGTATCGTCAGGGATTGCCATTCTTCATAGGTCTATTGCTTGGTGATTATACAATAGCATCTATATGGAGCATAATAGGCACAATAACAGGCATACCAATGTATCGTGTCTTTCCTAACTGAGTGGTTCAGTAGTTCAGTAATATTTGTTGACTTTGATGACAAAAAAGCATAAACGGTCAATAGGTCTATAGGGTTATAGGTCTATAGGGCTATAAGTCTATAAATATATTATTACAAACTTATTGACCCATTGACCCATTGACCTATTGACCCATTGACCCATTAACCTATTGACCCATAAACCAAAGGAGCATGATTATTTTGAGAGAAAGATTAGAGGATGCCCTAAAAAAGAGTGATGCAGAATACACAGACATACGCATTGAAGACGTTACTAACTCGTGGCTAAACTTCAGAGGAAAAGAGCTTGATAACATCGGTTCATCAAAATCACTTGGTGGAATAGTAAGGGCACTCGTTAAAGGAGGATGGGGATACTCAACCTTCAACGATATAAACGACCTTGAAAAAAGGGTCAAGGATGCTTGCGAATCAGCCAGAATGGTCGGGAAAGAGGAAACTAAGTTTGCATCGGTAGAATCAATATTTGATGAGATGAAAGCAACTCTGGAGAAAGACTTTCGTGAGATACCTTTGTCAACAAAGAAGGATACTGTTGAGGAGTATAACAAGATCATCATTGGCTATAACAAGAAAATCCAGACAACCTCAGTCGGATACAGCGACAGCTTCAGAAAGATATGGTACGCCGATTCAAGAGGAACGTACATCGAGGATGAGCGTCCAAACACGTTCGTTTATACCGCCGCCACAGCCAGAGAGGGAAGCAACGTTCAGCAAGGCTTTGAAGCTATCAGTGGTAAAAATGGATTTCAAATAGTCGAGGGTTTTCACAAAAAGGCAGAGACAGCCGCGCGCAAGGCTGTAGACTTACTGTCAGCGCCACCTGTTACAGGCGGTAAATATACAGTGATCATAGACCCAAAACTGGCAGGAGTCTTTGCTCACGAGGCTTTTGGACACCTGAGCGAATCGGACTTCGTCTACGAAAACGAACGCATGAAAGAGATCATGGTTCTCGGAAAACGATTCGGATCGGATATATTGAACATCATAGACGACGGTTCCTTACCCGACGGTATTGGAACGCATAAATACGATGATGAAGGTGCCAAAACAAAGAAGAACTATCTGATAAAAGACGGGATTCTTGTCGGAAGATTACACTCCCGTGAAACCGCCGCCAAGATGGGCGAACAGCCCACAGGCAACGCCAGATCGATCAGATATGAGTTCCCGCCCATAGTGCGAATGACTAACACCTACATTGACAAAGGGAATTCCAGCTTCGAGGATATGATAAAAGATATAAAGCTTGGGATTTACGTCATTGATTCAATCGGCGGGCAAACCTCGATGGAAATGTTTACGTTCAGCGCCGCTTATGGATACATGATAAGAGACGGCAAGGTAGCAGAACTGGTAAGAGATGTAGTTCTGACGGGCAACGTTTTTGACACTTTAATGAATATTGACATGATCAGCGACGAAGTTATATGGTCACCCGGTGGACCGGGCGGGTGCGGTAAAGGCTCACAATCGCCTTTACCAGTGGGGCTTGGCGGTCCGCACGTCAGAGTTCAGAACATCGTGGTAGGAGGGAGACAATAATGATAGTAAACCAGTTGATCGAAAAGGCTATGAAAAAAGCCCAGAGTGCGCAGGCATGGCTAGGGCAAAACGAGTCCACTGATGTGTCATTCGAAAATAACAGGCTGAAATCAGCAGAATCCTCCCAGCGAACTGGCATGGGTATTAAGGTCATTCTAAACGGGAAAGTCGGTTCATCCCATACCACAGACGTTAACGACGTTGACGGTGTTGTAAATCGTGCATTAGAATCTGCTGAGTTCGGCAGTCCGGCACATTTTGAGTTCCCGGGACCAAATGAAGGCACAAACGTAAAAATCTATGATGAGGCTGTGCTGCCGGTGACTAAGCCCGAAATGGTGCAGATCGGTGAGGAAATGCTAATTCTGGTGAAGGATTACAATCCCGATATAATCGTTAGTGCTAATGTCGGCAAAAGCATACATAATGGTGAGTTTGCAAATTCAAAAGGAGTAGAGTTCTCTAACGAATCCACAAGCTTCGGTCTTGGTATTGAGGGGCAGTGGATAAGAGGTACAGACATTCTCTGGATTGGGCATGGTTTCGGCTGGAAAAAACGTGAAATAGATCACGTCAAGATTGCAAAAAAAGCCATTGAGTTATTCAAAATGGCGGAAAAGATCGCCCCATTAAAATCAGGCAACGTGCCGGTTATCTTCACCCCAGAAGGTCTGTACGTGCTGCTTCTATCATTGAATCTGGGTTTTAACGGCAAGAACGTTTTCCTCGGTTCGTCCCCGCTTGCTGGAAGGATTGGCGAAAAGATCGCTGATGAAAGATTCTCCGTTACCGACAACGGGCTTATAGACTATGCAGGTGGTAGTGACAAGTATGATGGCGAAGGTGTTCCTCATCAGATAACCCCGCTTATTGAGAATGGTGTAATAAAAAATTTCCTTTATGACCTTGATACCGCAGGCAGGGCAGGTACAAAGACCACAGGTCACGGTGTCGGCTGTAATCCTACAAATCTAGTTATCGCAGAAGGTGACACGTCATTTGAGGAAATGGTAAAGAACACTAAGGAAGGCATAATAGTCCGTGACGTGATGGGATTGGGTCAGGGGAACCCCATCAGCGGAGAGTTTTCGGTTAACGTTCAGCTTGGCTACAAGATAGAGAACGGCGAGATCATCGGACGAGTAAAGGACGTAATGTTAGCCGGTAATGCCTACGACGCCCTGAATAACATCATGGCTATCGGTAACAAAGCCGAATGGGTTGGAGGCTCGCTTCTAGCTCCATACATGCAGATCGCCAGTCTAAGCGTAGTTGCCAAGTAGTTCCTCTTATGGAATGCTGAAACTCGCTTCAGCATTGCGTAAGCAAGCTTACGCACTCCAAAAACCTATCCCTAATACGAGTTTTTCAGTTAGCAAATAATCAAATCCCCTCTAACTCCCCTTTAGCTAAAGGGGAGAATTGAAACCCCTTTGGAAAAGGGGTTCAAGGGCGGACAGGTGAAATATAGTTTAAGCATAACGAACGACCTTCTTTCTCATGTTGGAGAATATATAACCATAAGCGTGATGAGAATATATCTGCTTCTGCCAGTTTGGTGCGTCCCAATCTGTGAATTGGAAACAAATGGCAATATGGCAACTTCCATTGAACAGACACTTTAACCTTTGGAGTCCGATATGAAACAAGCTCCGTTTACCTATCCATGGCACTGGATACTATTGACAAGCTGGCAATATCCTGATCGCAGTCTATTCAAGTCAGTGAAGACAATACGCAAGCATGCAATGAATCTAGCAATGGCATTTGCATCCGGTAGCAAAGAGCGATTGTATGAAGTGTTGAAGACAATTGCACTTTGTTTGTTTTCTGGTTGTCGTATTAACAAGCGTAAGACCATATTGCATACCTATCAATTGTTATTGGAATTTACCTAAATCCCTTACTAAAGCAAGTTTTGGAAAATATGTTAAGCAATCAAGGTGACAGACCGACTAATGACAGAAAACGTTGAATGGGTAACGTCTCAAACCATTCAACCAAAGCTTCACATTGTGCACTTAATGTCACATAAAAGTGACTACGTGTGATATTGTCTCGCATATAATGCCATAATCGCTCTATTAAGTTCAAATTCGGACTGTATGTCGGCAATGGAATTAAACATAATCTATCTCTGTTAGATTCAAGAAAATCATCTAA
>Ga0315274_10008442_pt1 | contig 14917 bp, 18 predicted proteins | sample YL17G02_20_MG_FD_203700 | JGI IMG/M metagenome (GOLD analysis project Ga0315274, IMG submission 203700) | Sediment microbial communities from Yellowstone Lake, YNP, Wyoming, USA - YL17G02_20 | ecosystem: Environmental > Aquatic > Freshwater > Lake > Sediment | place: USA: Wyoming | collected... | reverse complement strand
GTCAAAACGCTTAATTAAACTGTTTCTGATTCGTTTTTGAATCTCGTAAGGAACAGATAAATCAAATACAAAATGAATACCATCTTTGGTTTTAGACCCATCCTCTAATTGATTCACATTTGGTTTATGACAAACCCAAATATTAAACTTGACATCTTTATTAAATTTTAAATATTTCTTGAACTCATCAAGGTAAGCAAATATGAATTCCATTATATGTTCCTCGTTATGCTGTCTTGTTGTAACCTCGTGAGAATATCGGAAATCCAAATCAACAACCATCTTATAATTAGGAGTCATTTGTTTTTCGGTCAAATGTTCGCAATTGCCTTTTACAATAACCCAATCATAGTACAATTCATGGAATAGTTGTAATTCATTTTTTGGAATATGTAGCTTACCACCAAATATATTTAAATCCTTATCACCAATCCTAGTATGGGTTGGTTCTAGTTTATCAGGATTGCCTTGTTTAATTAAGTGGGCGAAATAGAATTCCTTAAAGTTCTTGTAAGTTCGAGATTGTTCCATTTTATATATACTAATATTATTTTGTTTTTAAATTAAAATTAATTAAATTATATAATTTGGTTATTTTGCCTAAATATATTCTTTGAATTTAATTTCAATTTTAATTTTAAATAAAAATAAAATTAATTTTATAAAATAATTTAAGACGAAATGTGAGTTTGATGCGGACCATTTTCTCCTTTATTTGCTGACGAGGATTGTTCTTGTTTTTTGATTCTGTACTTTTTCATATATTCATTCTTTTCGTTCAAATACTTTTGATACTTTTCAGGGTCGTTTTTGAGATTCTTAGCCCAGTTGCGACACCTTTCTCGACAGATATCACGGTTCGCATCCTGATACTTTTTAACAGCTCGTTTGATTGCGTCATAGTGTTTTTCGGCAGGAGTCATTATAGAAATAGTTTGAAATTCCATTATATATATTATATATATTATTCTTTCTAAATATTAATATTAAATTATATAATTTAGAATTCCTGAATTTGAAAGTTTGAAAGTCCATTTTCCTATTTTCCTAATTTTCCTAGTTTTAAACTTTCCCGCGTAAGAGGGTATTTTAACAACCATTTTCAAAAAGTAGGAAAATTAGGAAAATAGGAAACAACACTAACTTATATAAATTGGTAACACCTCCTGCACCGAAAAAAAAACCTATAAACAAATGTTAGTAACAAATAATAAATAACTTACTTACCTGATGACTCGATAACTGGTTTAAGGGTGACCGAATCCCCAAATCTCCGCCTCCTCAAAACTATCGCATCCATCGTCCTCGTCCTCGCTATCGTCAGGCACACAATCCATACAAGTATATTTACCTTGACCTATATGTACCATTTTATGATTCCTACAAAGGTGTTTATTACAACCCAAACATAAACTAATATCGCAACCACAAGTTGCCGTAAGACTAGGAATACATCTACTGACAATAATCAAAGCTAATAATTCCTTTTTGTTGTAATGAATTGGATTTAATGCTTTGAGGTCCGTCATGAAATGTTTAACTCCTCGTCTGTCTAAGTTTGGTAACTTGTGCTTTTTACTGAATACATTTCGAATCGTGTATATATCAAGCTCTTTCCTTTTGATTTTTGATTCGAAATTCTCAATAATAATCGGCAGATACTTTGCCTTGAATGTCTCGTGAAACGCCTCCATACGCATCTTGTTCCACCAACCATAAGGAGTTCTCTGATAGTGACAAAATTTCTGATAATCTGAAACCAACATCTTATTCGGTGAGTCCTCAATGTAGTTATCCTTTGGAACCGTTGATAAGAAACTCAAAACATATTTAATTAAGAGATGCGGAACTCTTTTTTTAAATTTGTTTAAATTTAATCCCTCTTGGATAAAAACCTCCTCTGCCTCATCAGATATTATTAATTTTCCTTTTGACATTTTTAAAGCTTTTGTTATAATTGTACTTTAATATAGTTTTGAATAATTGATTTCACTTTTTTTTTTAAAGTATAAGTTTTTGATTTTACTACTTTTTTATTTAAATGAAAGTGTATTCGCCTACAAGTTTGTTATTATGAAAAATCAAAGTCTCAATAATAATCTTATCTCCTTGAATCACTGTCATAGTTCGTTCTAAATTATACTTTAATAATCTACATATAGAGAGAACTATAAAATGCCTTAATTTATAAAAGTGTTTCTTAATATTCATTTAAATAATATGAGATTTTAAAAATAAATAAAAAAGTAGTAAAATCAAATTCATATACTTAAAAAATAAAATTGAAATGCTTTGTTCCAAATTATATAAATCAAAATTATAACAAAAGCAACACAAGTTAAACCCAACTCTAAGCAATCTAAAATGTCAATTAATTTCTATTTCCAAATGAACCCTACGGTGGAATATGAGGAGTTATATATGGTAGCAGATATGTATTCCTGTCCCTTTAAAGGATATGTAAATACAGTATGGAATGATACCATGAAACGGCGTATGGAATCAGGCGAGTCAGTACAACCTGACGATGTTGTAGTAGAGTTTTACGCATTTATGGTAGAGATTAAAAACACAGTTCCAAAAGGACTCCCACTAGGTGTTAAAATAATCAAGGAAATCAATAAAATTATTAAAAATCATTTAGAGTTTGTAATCAAAATGTGTGAAAAACAAAGTAAAATTTTGAAAAAATCGAATCAAGTTTCAAGTGGTGGTATCTATGCGGTTACTTGTTCTGCGAATGGTGACACTGTGGAGCAAGTATGTATGGTTTGCGAAAAGCGTCAAGGAAAATTAAAAAAATGTAGTGCTTGTCATGTAACTTGCTACTGCTCGGCAGAGTGTCAAAAAAAGGATTGGAAAGAACACAAGTTGGTTTGTAGTACAAAGGCAAACATTCCAAAAGAGTTTTAAATCTAACCATATATCCAGTCAAAAAGGTAAGTCCATTATTTATTATTTGTTACTAACATTTGTTTATAGGTTTTTTTTTCGAGCGAAGCGAATCTAAAAAATAAAATTTCAACAAATCAAAATTCATATACTTTTAAAAAAAATATGAAATACTTTTTAAAAATAAATATAAATGTATATTATAGAAATGACAACTAAACGAATTTTAGAATTATTTTGTGGGACCAAATCCGTAGGCAATGTTTTTAAAGACGCAGGATATGAGGTAATAAGTTTGGATTATAATAAAAAGTTTGATGCGACTCATACAGAGGATATTTTAAATTGGGATTATCAACAATACCCACAAGGATACTTTGATGTGATTTGGGCTAGTCCTGATTGTACGACATGGTCGGTAGCTACTGGCGGTAAGTATAGAACCAAAGCATCTATTTATGGTCTTAATAATCAGTTTCAAGATGGAGCAAATCTTGGGACTGATATGGTCTTAAAGGTAATGGAAATAATAACTTATTTTCAACCCAAGTCATGGTTTATAGAAAATCCAAGAGGACTTATGAAATGGTTTCCTCCTTTACAGCAGTATATAAAAGATGTAGGCGCAAATATGAATCTTGTTTATTACGCAAATTATAATAATTGGGGATTTCCAAAGCCAACCAATATATGGTCTAATCTCCCATTATGGGAAAACGAAAAGCAACCCATAATGCCTGAGGAGACTTATTTTATAAAATTCCATAAGGGGAACAATTCAAATAGACGATACTACTACGCATATAGTAATGCTGGTGCAGAAAAGCGTAGTAAGATTCCCCCTGATTTAATTAATCGTTTGAGAATGCTTATTCCTGATGAGGTGTAATCAATTTATATAAGTTTGTAACTCTAAGTTATTATAAATTTTTAGTGATTTCAATTAATTATAAAATTAAAAAAAAATTGAAATGCTTTTACTATTCATACTCAATATCAATATTACAAAAACCGATATAAAATTCTACTGTATCTCAAACAAAATGGCGACTTTATTTACTATTACTAAATCATTAGGTTATTATGGTTCAGGCAAGAACCGAGAGGAGTTGGAGATAGATGAGATGGCTTGTCTATTCGGTACCGACTTGTGGGATATTGTTAAGGGGTATGCTGGGATTCGAGGTGTATCCAAAACCGCAGCGTTAATTAAACCATTGCTTGACCCCAAAAATATTGGGAAACAAGTTGATTTCGAATGTGAAAGGTGGTTAGATATGCCTGAACTTAGAGACATTCGTTACGACATTATGGACTGGTTATGGAAAGACGACGAGAACGAGGAGGACGAATTTAGAAATCGCCAACACTACAAGATTCACGACACTAAACAAGACATCGCAAACGAGGCATCAAGACAATATCAAATTCACGGTATGACTCGAAATTGGTATCCTGCTCTCCAACCTGATTATGAGGCAAAAGCTGGACTCCTCCGCATCAAACTCCAAGAGTTAGCATAAAGCATCAAAGCATATAGGTAAGCACTTTATTATTTATTTGTTACTAACATTTGTTTATAGGTTTTTTTTTGTGATTCAATCTTTATAAACAAGTATCAAGCTAACAACATCATTTAACTTTTTGGTTCTAAATTCAGTATATCCTTTGCGTTTTAAATAGTCAGGATTCAATTGTCTAAATCGATATTGAGTATCTGTTTCATCTATTTTTTTTACTTTGTCACCATGACTAATTACCCAGTCAATCGCCTCTTGTAAGCCTATCTTATCTTTTTCAAATACTATACTTTGTACTTTATAGTCTGACATTATGAAATATACTTTTATAATATTATATTAATTATTACTTAAAACAATGGTGACATTTTATATAAAATGGATTCTAAGGTTCAGGCACTTTATGAAATGTGTAAATATCAAAATCAGTTTGCCGAGATTTATCGTAAGGAGCAAATCGAAAAAAGAAAAGAATATAATAAAATTCAACTTTCTAAAATGTATTATGGTAATAGTAAGGAGTACATGAGGAGTTGGGTTAAATATGGTGCTATGATTAATAAATAAAATTAAAATAAAAAGTAAAAAAATAAATAAAAAAGTAGTAAAATCAAATTCATATACATAAAAAATAAAATTGAAATCTTTTTTTGTAGAAATGTGAAAGGCATAAACAACAAACAGACGCTAATTGAATAAGCAAACTTGACTACTAAAATGAACTTTCCTACTATTGACGGACACTTTTGGGTGGAGCGTGAGGGTGAAATTATTGACCCCCATTTCAACACCTATGATACGATATGTCGTATCCGCAACTGCGACCCCAAGCAACCCAAATCATACCTCCCTGCCCCTGAAATGACGCAGACCATAATAAAGTGTATGTTCTTAAAAATTTTGAAAAAGTTGTTTGGCGACAAACCCCAAGAGGAAATCTTTGCCGAGTTCAGGGATATTACAAAACGCCATATGGGGTTGAAACCTCGCCCTGACTGCTGTTTCCAAAACTGCCTGATTGAGATTGCGGAAAGAGGAGGAACGCTGGTCTTTGGGTCTTTGGGTTTCAAGTATAAAGGTAAGGACGGATACTTTTATGAATACGGAGGTGAGGACTATAAAACTATTAAATCATTTGTAAGATAAACTTGTATTTTGTAATCATTAATTAATTAAAAAAAATAAAAATTGTGAGGCACTTGCCTCCTTTTTTATTTATTTGTTACTAACATTTGTTTATAGGTTTTTTTTTCGAATTTGAAACTAATTTATATAATTTAGCAAAAATAATATAAAGTTAAATTATATAATATATTAATGCCTTATTTAAGACAAAGTGGTTATTGCTATATCAGTACGATTGATTTCGAAATTATTTTTTTTATATTTGCGGTGTATGTCTTAACTTTGATTTATATGATTCATTTTCCAAGTCGCTTAATTAAACAAGAGTAAATCCAAGTACCAACGCTACATAGTTAATAACATATGTATCGTCGTTACCCCAATCTGTATATACCTGACCCTCTAAGGTCACATATTTATTACCAAAGCAACTATCATTTGAATCATAAAGTGAAACCCTAAATATAGCAGATTCATTCAAAGTCATTTGACTTATATCTAATGAAAATCGAACAGCAGTCTTTGTAGTAGTTTCGTCGTAAGGTTGAATATCTGACATATAATATATACTTTTATAAAAAGTATATCCATTTTTTTTAAAAATGGATTAAATGTGCTGCATCTATTCGTGCTGCCTTGCCTCCCATGACCGCACTGTATATTCTCGCCATAGCCCATTGCTCGGCAGATTGTACCTGAGGACGAACTGAGGATGGGTTTGTTTTATATGCCCCAATTCCTTTATTATAAATTATTTCTAAACCTGACTTTTTATAACCAGTTAGTTTTGCTATCTCAGAAATAGAATGTGATTCATCTTTATCAAACCCATACTTAGCATTGAACTTGTTTTTGTAACTTGTAAAAAGCATTTAATATATCTTAATATTAAATACTTTTATAAAATACTTATGGAGTGTTTCCAATTTATATAATATGCCTCCCCCTATGTTCTATTAATCTCACACCATGTAATACCGTCGCTAATAAAACTTGTTTGAAAGACACCTGCCGCAACTGAGATAGTGGAGGAGATTGCTAATGTTCCTACTCCAAGAAAATAGTTTAATGGTGACGCTGAATCTATCGTAAAGGCGACATTACCTGTTTTTCGTTTAAATGTGACAATTGAACCTACACATCTTGCGTTTGATGGTGCCTCCAAAACAATAACACAACCAGTAAAAGCAATATTTACTATATAAAATTGTGCTATTGGAACAGTTGATAAATTGAATGTTTGATTTGTTCCTGTGGGAGTAAATGTTGCTCCAATTCGATAATTTAATGCACCTCGTATAAACATAGTTTCTGTTGCTGTACCTATTGCGATTTGATTTGAATTACCAGCAGTTGGAACGGTAGCATTGTCCCCAATACAAATATTATCTGAACCAGTTATATTATCTCCTGCTTGTAATCCTATAATTACATTATTATTTCCATTTTGTAATGCTGACGCAGCACCAAAACCTATTACGGTATTTCCTGCTCCTGTTCGAATATCTGATGTGAATCCTCCTATTAAAGTATTTTGATTTGCGGTTGTAGTTAGATTCAGTCCTGCTTGAAATCCAACACAAGTATTATCTGAACCTGTACCATTTGCCGTTTGAAAACCAGTTACTGCTCCTATAAATGTATTTTGAGTTCCTGAGGTTGTTCCTGGACCACTTGCCGCACCAAGACAAGTATTATTTGCGGCGGCAACAGTCATATTTTGTCCTGCTTGATTTCCAACAAGAGTATTCGCACCTGTTGTAAATACAATAGTTCTTGGAACACTCGCACCAATAAGTAAATTACTTACTCCACCTGCTCCCTGACCTAAATTTATAGTTGTTCCTGATACTGAAATATTTGGACCATTAAAAATCGCAGTAGAACTAAAAGTTGCTGCCGTTGTTGATATACTCAAAACTGTTGTTAAAGCATTTAATGCTGTTCTTGTATTTAAAAAGATGCTACCACTTGTTGCTTGATTTTGAATTATCGTAGCAGATGACCCTATATTCTGTGCGAATAATCCAGCATTCGCACCTGTTGCTGGTGCTAATCCTCCAAGAGAAAACTGTGTAGCACTTAACTCATTATTAGATGGATTATAAACCAAAGGGGTTATTGTATTATCAATAAAAAGGGCATTACTTGTAGCACTTGTGGTTTTGGAAAAAGGTATGAAATATGTTCCTGATGTATTATCACCTGTTAAAGCAATGTTCGCACTTGTTGTTGCGTTTGTTGCCGATGTTGCGTTACCTGAAATGTTAATTGCTGCGGTATTTGTTGTTGAATCATAAGTAGCACCTGAATTATCAGTTAAAAGTGAGGATGTTCCTGAGTTGGTGGTACTCATAACCAAAAAGTTTGACGCACCTGTTGCCGTGTTGGATAATGTGACTTGTGTAGCAAGTGCTGCGGTTGATGCGGTTGTTGCGTTACCTGAAAAAGTTGTAGCAGTTAGCGTAGATGTACTAGGTTGATACGATAATGGGTTGGTTGTAGAGTCAAATAATAAACTCTTTTGTCCTGTTCCAGCAGTAGCAAATGTAGGATAATAAAGAGTTGCTGTATCATTATCAGTAACCAATACTTGGGATGCGTTTGATGCTAAACCAGTAAAATTTGTAGCAGTAAGAAGACCAGTAATCGCAACAGTTGTTCCGGAACATGATACACCAGCCGTTCGTGTAGTACTTGCCCCCCCAACACCAATAAAAGTAGTAGTAGGTGTTAATCGTATCCCTGATAATGTGCTTGAATAAGGGGCAATTGTTAAATCACCAACATTTAATCCTCCTATCATAATTAAACTATCACCTACTTCTGTCAGAAAATTAAAAGCACCTACCCCAGCATTTGGTAAAAAATTAATTGAGTTTCCTGTTCCACTATCTATTATAGATATTGTTGATGATGGAGAAAATGCGTTTGTTGTAAAAGTAGCGGTGTTTCCAACTATATTTGCGGCAGTTAATGTGCTTGTGAATGGATTATAAGATAATGCAGTGGTTGTGATGTCATAATAAAGTGTTTTGGAAAATCCAGCAGATGTAGTAAAAATAGGATAGAATGTTGAATTACTGTTATCATCTGTTACTATTATGGTATTCGCACTTGTTGCGGTTCCTGCGTTACCTGAAATGTTAATTGCTGCGGTATTTGTTGTTGAATCATAAGTAGCTCCTGCGGTATCAGTTAAAAGTGATGATGTTCCTGAGTTGGTAGTACTCATAATTAAATAGTTTGTCGCACCTGATGCGGTATTGGATAATGTGACTTGTGTCGCAAGTGCTGCGGTTGATGCGGTTGTTGCGTTACCTGAGAAAGTGGTAGCAGTTAATATGCTTGTGAATGGATTATAAGATAATGGTGTTACGGTGTTATCAATAAAAAGAGTATTACTTGTAGCACTTGTAGTTTTTGAAAAAGGAATCCAATATGTACCTGATGTGTCATCACTTGTTAAAGCAATAGTTGAGGCACTACCTGATGAACCTGATGTATTTGCTGACAAAGTATTCGTATTCGCATTATAAGTATAAGTAGGAGCATTAGTCCTTATGCGTTCATAACCACTACTAGAATCTACAAAAGTGGGATAATAAGTTGCGCCACTTGTCGTATTTGTAATAAAAGTATTATCAGAATTTATAGCTAAGTCAATCACTTTCTGAGCGTTTCTAAATACAAGTACATCGAATATTGGTAAATCTTCTAAGGGTGGATAATAGAAAGCACCTTCGTTAGTTGTCATAATTACTATATATTGATATTTTAAATCTTAATTTTAAAAATACTTAATTGGAGGAGTAACTAATTTATATAAGTTAGTGTTGTTTCCTATTTTCCTAATTTTCCTACTTTTTGAAAGTGTGTATAAAAACACCCTCTTACGCGGGAAAGTTTAAAACTAGGAAAATTAGGAAAATAGGAAAATGGGAAACCAAAGTAATAAATAAGTAACCCAATTATATAAATTGATAACTCGGCATTGATAACTCGGCATTCATAAAATAGGAAATTAAGATAAAACTTTTAAAATTAAAATATTAATATAGTGTATATGTTTCCTACAACTACCGCATTTAATCAAACAGATTGGTCTAACAAAGAGACACGAGAAAAGTTACATGTTATTACGATGTCAAAGCTAAATAAATATCCTTTAACCGCATTCGATACCTTGTCTTTTAAAGAAAAGAGAATCGCAAATGAAATATTAAATGACTATATTCGCAGATTTCCTGAAAAAGGATGGGAGGATAAACTTACTGCCGATTTTAACCAAGTATGCGTTGAGGAGATTTTTGAAAATCCCAAAATAGATTTCACTACATTACCCATTAAGCAAAAGGATTTAGCAGATTATCCTGTTGAGGAAACGGAAATGGTTAAACGCTTAGAATAAACCTTTTAAAAAGGTTTAACCAAATTTTGCTCCACTTTTATCAAAAGTAGATTTCTTATTCTTAAAATAAAAATATTTTAGTATATTATAATGAATCCACAAGATGTTAGTACAAATGCGGATAGAATCCGAGTTCGTGATGACTATTTAGCAGTTTTAAGACAGCAAGAGGCGAATTTACAAAAAACGGCAAATGCGATGTCAGTTATGGTACAAACAGGACAACCCCCTATTGCTCCTAGTGATATGCGAACTGCTACGGAGAAATTAGGAGATATTGAAAGATTGAAACCCATGTTTCGTAAGCAATTGGCGAGTCTAATGGAACTCAAAGAGGTAGAGGTTGTAATGAATGTGTTGGATAATGCCGAAATACAGGCCGCAGTTATGATTTTCGGTGAGATTACTAGTCAATTAAAAGGCAAATATCCTTTGGGAATTCCTGCACCGATTTTTGTAGAATTCTTGCGTAGATTTTTAAGAGATTATGATAAATCGATTGGATTCTTACCCAAGTCAAGACAAGAACAAGAAGAGATAGATTTAAATCCTGCGGATGCCTTAGGCAGTACAAGACGATATATGGAGGAACAACAACAGCAACTAGACGAAGAAATGGAGGGAACTCGATTAGCACAGGATATTCGAAATGAGGAGAGTCGTAATCAAATTGCCGAGAATCAAATGATGGAGAAGTACTATGAAGCATTCGATATTGCGTCACCTGCTGAAATTCGTGAGGTAGCACAAAATCTTTTAGGAAATAGAAAAGGAACGCCTAGTGCTAAAAATTTAAAAGTAGCAAAAAGAATTCTTGGTTTTGATAAGCTAACACCTGAGGAGATTTTCAAATATACAAGTCCAACAGTAGGTGAATTAATATCTTATCTTGAATATGATTACTTTCGTAACTTTGGTACTCTATTTACAAATGCGGAAAGAGGTGATTTAGGTCGAATGGATATTGGTGAGCTTTTTGATATATTTTCACGATTAAGAGGAGGCGAGAATCTAGCAGGTGGCGATAATGTCGCAGACTTACCACTACCGCAAACTATTAGAACAAGAGAACTAAGTATGATGGGAAGTGAGGATTTCCCAGCACAAAGTTCGCTATCAGGAGTACTTTCACGCAGAAGAAGACTAGCGGAACCAAGAGTGGAAGAACAAGTGGAAGAACAACTTGAATTAGGACCAAACGCAACGGTTGCTGAGATTACAGAAGCAGTTAAAAGAAGAGGAAGACCAGCAAAATATGCTAGTAAAGAAGAGGCAAGATTAGCAAAGTTAGAGCAAACAAGACAAAGCAAACAAAGAACCAAATTGTCAAAAGAGGTTACAGCAGAAATCGAAGCACTAACACAACAGGCGATAAATGATGTACTTATTGCTTTTAATAAAAGTGGAAAGACTAAACAGGATAGAAGAGACTTTGATAGAGCAATGGGTGATATTCAAAGGGGAAAACAACTCTATATAGATATGAAATTACAAGAATTAGGACTGCCTATATCGTCACCTGTAAAAGCAAGTAAAATTCCTGCTTTTAGCGGAGCGGCAGAATTTCAAGGATTACAATCAGTAGAACTCCCTGAATCAGCCGTTAGTACGCCGATAAAAAGTGAATCATCTAGTATTCCTGTTCCAACTTATATGATGATGTCACCTCAACTATTTAGAGAGTTGGGTTATCTCGATAAGGTTGATTTGATGGATAGATTTACTAGAACTGAATTGTTTGATTCTATTGACCCTGAATTACAAAGAAATATTAGAGATTTAATAGGTTATGCGGAGACTCCTAGTGCTGGTGCGCCAGTTACACAGGATGAAGCGTTACAAAATTTAGAAATTGCGTTTGAATTAGTTCGAAATGGTGCGGTTCGTACCATAACTGGTGAGGGTTTTATGGGTAAAGTAAAATCAAAGGCAACTGGTGCAGCAAAGCATACCAAGAATCTAATTATTGGTCGAGGTCTATCCAAGCCCAAGAGGGAGTTTGCTGACAAGATTGATACAAGTATTTCAACTCTGCCTGAGAATAAATCGTATGTGCCTTTTGGTAAATATGTATTGAATCGCAGACGATTAAATGATAATAAACTTATGGTGCGAACAGTAAAAGGAGGTGCTATTTCAGGAATTCCTACTTTGTCGATTTCCCCAGTACTAGGTGGTATTATTAAGAAAATGGTAGGTGGTGCTTTACCCTCCTATAATGAAATGTCAAATTTGTCAGAAGAGGAGCAAAATACTCTCTACAAGATTTTCAAAATATCAGAGGTTGATAATGCCGACCTATTACCTGCACCCAATAAGACCAAAGAGGAGGAGGAAATGAATCGTTTTCAAATCCTTAAAGGGCAAGTCCTAGCAGGAAATGACAACAAGGAACTCATTAAGGAATTTAAGGTAATGCTTTTGAAATTCATTCATAATGGTAAGGTACCAAGAGGTCAAGGTATGGAAATCATTTGCGACTTGATGGCGATGGGTTACTAATGAAACCAATTTATATAATTTGATGTTGTTTCCTATTTTCCTAATTTTCCTACTTTTTGAAAGTGTGTATAAAAATACCCCCTTACGCGGGAAAGTTTAAAACTAGGAAAATTAGGAAAATAGGAAAATGGAAAACCCAAAGTTCCAAATTAAAATATCTGAATACTGTATAATGAATAGTGGTTATAATCCAATACTCTTTGACCCTGTTAAAACATCACAGAATCAAGCTCAAAGTCAGCAACCTCCTTTCTATTTTGGAGGCAGTTTTGTTCCAAGTGATTTAGGATATATACCAAAAATAACGCCAATTGTCACAGATAGAAAAAGAATCGTATCCACCTTTAAGAAAGGTGGAGCGAAATAAGAACACTTTATTTTGATACACTTTTCCCAAAAGTGTAGTAAATTAAGCAAATTATTTTAATATTATAGTATATTATATGACATCCAATATTATTCTAACGAGTCGTAATATTGTTACAACTACAAACAATAGTGTTTTAGTGTATAAGTTTCCAAATTCAGTTCAATTTAACAATCACGAAATCGCAGTCAGTAGTCTCCAAATGTATTATTCTTGGCAGAACATTAACGATACTACTTTAAGAAACAATAGTTTTTCCTATACTTGGGAAAATGCTGTGAATACTGTAACAACATATACAATCACTATACCACCTGGACTTTATGAGATTGGCGACATCAATTTTTTCGCTCAATACACAATGATACAAAACGGACATTATTTAGTAAATGCGTCAGGACAAAATGTATATTTCTTTGAATGGATAGTCAATCCAACAAAATACGCAATTCAATTAAATACTTATCAATTTCCAACAGCTTTACCTGTTGGTTGGACGAATCCTGCTCTCGTACCATTTCCAGCACAAACATTTAAACCCCAAGTATCGACTCCTGCTAATTTTAATTTGATTGTTGGGTTTGCGGATACTTTTATAAGTGCTCGTGACCTCGGAACAGCTTATCCTAATACGGACTCATATTTAAGCACAATTTCTCCCCAAGTACAACCTAACCCAACTCTACTTGTAACCAGTTCTAATATTGATAATAAATATGCTAGTCCATCGAGTGTTATTTATTCAGTAACACCCACAGTTGCGATTGGAGAGCAAATTGTCGAGAAACCTCCTGAGTTTAGTTGGAATAAGATGATAGGTGGTACATATTCTGAATTAAGAATTACTTTAACAGGTTCAGATAATGGTCCGGTTGTTATTCTTGACCCTAATATGACAATTATTTTAGCAATCCGTGAGCGTCCTGTTCCAAATAGTGGAAAGGGGGTTTAAATCCATCTTATTTACAAGTTACAAAAAAGATGGAGTCAAAGAATTAATTAGTATTTTGCTATACTTTTTAAAAAGTATATATATTATAATATGTTTAGTCCAACATCGACGATTGACGAAAAGTACTTGGATAGTTTGATTGAATGTTTAGGAAAGTCTCAAATGACTCTATTACAAGATAAAACTGATGACCCTGAAAAGCAAGCTGATATTACAAAACAGCTAACAGGTATTAATTCGCTTTTGAGTTCTGCGATGAGATTTCGAAATGTTTTAAGAAAAATTAAAAAATAATGTTATAGTATAATAATGACAAAGACTTTCCATCCTAGTTTAATTAAGCACAGAACCGTCCCTCGTAAAATGATTGGGAGTGGTTATGGTTCATTTTTGTTGGGTAATACTTTGGGGGGATTACAGGAGGCAGAGGGGATTCAATCCGCATATTCAGGAAAAGGTTTAGGAATGGGTATGTGTGGTACTGGTATGTCCGGAATCAATAAAAAGTTGGAGAATTTAATGATAAAGGCATCAAAACCTAAACCCAAAAATATTAAGTTCAATATGTAATATACCTTTGAAAAGGTATAACCAAACATTTAGAAATAAACCTTTTAGAAAGGTTTATTTTTTAAAAGTATAAATATGATAATTCCAAAATATTATTATATTTATATAGTTTATAATGAGCGACCAAATGACTTACGATTTGTCCCAAGCGACAGAAGGTTCTCCTAATGTATTTATCCGCAAAGATTACCTTTCCCTCCTTGATAATCAGAATGGAGCATACAGCGGAAATCAAAGTGTTATCGATACATCTCAATTAAGTAATTCAAATCGTTTTATGGGTTACCAAAACGCCTATTTACAAATTCCTATGATTATGACTCTAACTGCTGATAATGTTGGTGCTGCCTTTGCTCCTGCTGCTGCTGCTACCTCTTGCGACTACTCTTGTGGTCTCAAAAATTGGTATGGTTCTATAATCCACAGCTTACAGGCTGACTGGAATGGTGTAACGGTTATCCAGCAAACGAATTTTCAAGGTCTTTGGAATACTTTTAAGTTAATGACTACGCTAAGCTATAACGATATTCTAGCACACGGTTCAGAAATTGGGTTTTATCCTGATGATGCGCTCGCTG
>Ga0315274_10008441_pt1 | contig 14918 bp, 17 predicted proteins | sample YL17G02_20_MG_FD_203700 | JGI IMG/M metagenome (GOLD analysis project Ga0315274, IMG submission 203700) | Sediment microbial communities from Yellowstone Lake, YNP, Wyoming, USA - YL17G02_20 | ecosystem: Environmental > Aquatic > Freshwater > Lake > Sediment | place: USA: Wyoming | collected... | reverse complement strand
TCGCGGGCGTCTTCAGCCTCGGAGGGAAAGGGAAAGGGCGGAAGGCCCTGTTGGAACTGGCCTCGCGCTATCGCGTGCAGATGGTAATGTCCGGCCATATCCACAGCGATTACGTAGGGCGTGCGCCTTGGTCGGACGGTAAAGGAGAGACCGTTTACGCCAATCAGACGTGCGTGTACTTCGATGAAGGTGGGATGGCCGATAAATACCCGGGGTACAGGCTCGTGAGAGTCCAGGGTGGCCGTGTCACCGGGTTCACATACCTGGACGGCTATCATTCGGTGCCCTTCTACGACGGCTCGGTTGTGAAAGGGGATACGGACCTGGACCACCTGGAGAGGCCGTCCCTTGCGGCGGGCAGCAGTTCGTCACTTGAGTGGGACGTCGCAAGCTACCTGGGCGTTCCCGTCGAGCTTCGCGGAATGGTTGGTACGGCACCCGGACCTTCCGGATACTCGGTGCAGGGAGGCGAGGTCTACCGAACGGTCAAGATACCCGGGGGCAACCAGATCCAGCTATACGTGAAAACGTCTGTTCCGAAGGGGACGCCGGGCACAAGCGCCACCAGGCCTGGAAACCCCGCCCGCGTCAAGGTAACCGTCTCCGTGCAAACGCCCTGAGCTCTTAATCGAGTTCGAAAGTGACTCTGGCCTGGACGGGGAACTCGTTCTGGCCGGGCGAGACGGGGGTCGTTCCGTCACCCGCGCCGCCGGCCTCGGTACCGTACGGCAGTTCTCCGGGTGCTATCTCTCTTACCGAGATGATCTTCCCGAGCTTGCGCCCGGCCGCTCCTGCCGCGACTTCCGCCTTCTTCCGCGCGTTGTCTACCGCTTCCTTGAGGCCCGCGGATTGTGCGGTGGTCTGGGCGGTGGTTTTCATCTCGAGCGTATCCACAGAGTTCGCGCCAGCCCCGAGCGCGGTCTCTATGATCTGCCCCGCCATGTCAACCTTCTTGGTCGATACGATTACCCTGTTCGTGACCGAATAGCCCACAATGGTGGATGTACCCCCCGGTCCGGGTTCGCTGTAGTTCGGGGTGATCTCGACTACGTCGGTCTTCAGCGACTTCTCGTCGAGGCCCAGCCCCTTGAGCGCGTTGATGACGGCCTGGGTCGTCTGGTTGTTAGGCGCGGTCGCCTTTTGGACCGTCGGTGCGTCGGTGACGACTGCGACCGTCACCCTCACCTCGTCGGGAACGGCCCTCCCGGTGCCCGCCCCAACGACCGATATCCTGTCCTTGCCGCCCCCCCCGCATCCGGCCAGCAGTAGCGCAGCAGCGAGAACAAGTGTTGCTACAACAAGGTAGACGATAGCTCTGTGCGGGCTCCTCACTCTCTCCATGGTAAAAGCCACCTCCTCGCTTGGCAGGGATCGAACTCAGTGTATTGCTCGATAGTGTTTGACGCGCGGGTCTGCCGGGCTGTTCCAATTATCCCATATTTGTATACGGGAACGTAACGATCTGCCACTGGAGCGCCGGGATAGGGGCTGTCAGAATGCCCGATACGTGCAGTGCTGAAAGGGAAGTGCAAGAACGGGGTGGTGGGATGTATATAATAGTGGTCGGGAAAGGCACGTGGGGAATACGGTCTGTATCGTAGAGAGTCGCCGTGTAATTGCATTGAGGCGGGGCACTTGGTGGAAGAAAGGCCAGATGTTTCCAAGAAAGTATTGGTGATTGACGACGATCCCAATCTGGTCAGGTTGGTAATCAGGATATTGAAGAGCAAAGGATTCAACGTTCTGAGCGCCCTCAGCGGGGAGAAAGGATTACGGCTGGCCAGGAGCGAAATGCCGGATGTAATCCTCCTCGATGTGGAGATGCCCCCGGGTATCAGCGGCTCCGAGGTCTGCAACAGGTTGCGGCTCGACCCCGAGACCGTGAACATACCGGTTATCTTCCTTACCGCGCGGGTCGACATGTATGCCATGGAGCTGCGGGTTGAAGAGGAAGCGCAGGACTATCTGCTCAAGCCATTCCTGCCCTCGGTCTTGGTTTCGAGGATAGAGGAGGTTCTTTGCAAGAAGGCCTAGTACCATCGCGTGAGAAAGCGATGAGGCCCGTACTTATTTGCCGGAGGCCTTTTCGAACCCAGCGCGAAGCGCGTCGGGGTTACCGCCCTCCTGGTGATCGACCACCTTCCCGGATGAGTCCAGGAAAACATAGGTTGGGACCCCCTGAATATCGAACTTGGCCGCGGTCTCATCCGTACTCGCATTGATGTCGCGGACACCTACTTTTCCCTGGTATTCTGCCGCTAGCCCACCGACGATGGGCGCCATTGCCTGGCAAGCCCCTCACGTGTCGGTGTAGAAGTTGAGGAGTGTAGGCTGGCCGTTGACCAGTAGCTCCGGGTAGGCTTTGACGCTCGAGCGGAATACAAAGAGGGAGACCACAACAGCGGCGACTACGGCTATCCCTATCAGGTACGGCCATGGTGAGAGGTACCAGCGCGAATAGGAGCTTGACTTCTGTCCCGCGCTCCCTGTTCCCGGTAGAGGCCACTCGGAAAGGGTCGTCTCCCCCGGCGGCCGGTGAATCCCTATCGTGGCATCGCCGGGCGCAGGCTCGGCGATGGAATGTTCAGCGGCATCGAGGAGTGGTTGCCCGCACAGCTCACAGATTCTCATCATGTCGGAGGTATCGGCTTTGCAGTGTGGACAGATCATGTGACTCCACCTATTGATTAAAGACCCGACCTAGGAGCGGGAAGAAACTCTCGTCCAGTGCTGTGTACGCATCATCGTTGGGATGGGAGTCCCCCGTGTCGTATTCGGGTTTGAGCAGGCCGTCGGGACCAGCGAGCACGGTGTAGAAATCGTATATCCAGACGCCAGGGTTCTCAGTCGCCTTTTTCTCGAGGAAGGCGTTGTACTTCTTGTACTCGGAGACTAACCCCTTCGAACCGCCCTCCTCGTTCATGGGGAGCGCATTGCCGATTATGAGCTTGAGACCCTTTTCCCCGGCAGTGGCGATGACCTCGTCGACGGTATTCTCGAGTTCATTGAGGTTCTCTCCGTTGAAGTCGGCGAAACAGAACTTGAAGAAGACGACCGACCCGGCGGGCAGCCCGGAGACGTTGTCCCGGAAGGATCCCGCCATGTCCTCGGCGTCGAGCTCCTTGTAATCGAGCGAGTACCCGTTCTCCTCAACAGGGCCTTCCCATTTGTAACCCCAGTGCTGCATCCAGCCCTGCATCACGGAGCGGCCGTTCATAAGCACGGCCTTTCCGTGCGAGGTCCCCGTAGTCTTTTTATCCTGGGTTTGCTCCACAGTCGTCTGCTTGCCAGTTTCTTCTTTGGTTTCCTCTTTCTTCCCGCAGCCGGCCGCCGCGAGAGAAAGAGACACGACGAGCACGAGGAACAGAACGGCCAGTTTCCTTGGCACGGCAGCCTCCTTTTCCGTCTTTCGTATTATCGGTTGCACAGGCGCGAACCTGAAACGCGCGAGTGTTAGAATATCAGAGTCCGGCGGTTTTTAGCGGCAAACGGAGGTGCAAATTGGACCCTGGGGAGAGGATATTCAAAGCGCTCGGTGGGGAGAGGACCGACAGGATCCCGACCTTCTCGCTGATAGGTGACCCGAACATCGCGAACCAGGTCCTTGGCCGCGAGCCTGGAGGCCTCCTCGAGTACCTGAACAGCGAACGCGGCATACGCTTTGTAGACCGGCGGGCTCATACCCTGAGCCGCTATTTCAACCCCTTCATGTTCTTTCTCTATCACACCGGCATCCGTGTTAATTATCTGATGGGTTTTGACAGCCTCTGGGTCGGCTACTGGAGGTTCAAGATACGGAATCACGCGGAGATCGAGGACATGTTCGGCCGGGTTTTCGACCTGGTCGATGATGGATACGGCAACGTTTACTTCATGTACAGGGAGGGCCTGATAAAGAACCCGGAGGAGTGGAGGAGATGGCCGAGACCTGATATTGCCGGGTACGCGCTGACAGGGCTCTGGATGTACAAGATCTTGAATGCGATATGGCGAAAGAAGATAGCGTTGATCCCGTTCGTGGGGCCGGGGCTCTGGGAGAACAGCTGGCAGCCCATGGGCCTCCCCCGCTACATTTCGCTGATGAAGAGGGACCCCGGGTTCGCCAGAGAGGTAATCGACTACTTCACGACGCTGTCCGTGGCCTGCATCGACGCCTATGGGAAGGCTGGCGCGCGAACTATCGCCTACGGGGATGACCTGGCGTACAAGGCCGGGCCGATGCTCTCACCCGAGATGTTAGAGGAGTTCTACGGCGCGTCTTTCCGCCAGATAACGGACACGGCCCACCGCCACGGGGCGCGAATATTCATACACTGCTGCGGAAACACGAACGAACTCGTGGAGAAGTTCGTGGAGTGGGGTTTCGACGGTGCGCACGCCTTCGAGCCGACCGCGATGAACGACCTCGCGGAGGCAAGGCGCAAGGTCGGCGATAAACTCTGCCTCATCGGGAACATAGACGTGACGCATACGCTCGTCGACGGTACAAAGGAAGAGGTCGAGGGAGCTGTCAGGAAAGCGATAGAGGACTCCAGGGGAGGAGGCTTCATACTTGCCCCGACGCACAGCCACGCTTCGATAAGCGTAAAGAACGTCCGCTGGATGCTTGAAGCGGGGCGCCGTTACATCGGGTGAGGTGCGTTGTTTATCGGCACGCTCCTTGATGACACTTGAGAAGCCGAAGGAAGGGAGTGGCTGGAAGGTCCCTCTTTTTCTCGTACTCCTCGAGCGGCATATGGCATCCCCGTCTTACGCCTAATCGAGAACTATCACGTCGCCCACTCTATGCTGCCAGCCGAGGGATATCTCAACCCCCGCGCCCTTCCTGCCGAGCGCCCTCCGGGCCGACTCGAGGGTGATCGCGGGGTCGTTGTTCGTCTCGCTGAGGTGGGCTAGCACCAGGTGCCGCAGGCCTGCATGCCGGACTGCACGGATGAGGTCGGCGGCATCCGCATTCGAAAGATGCCCGATCGGGCTCGCGATCCTCTGCTTCACGAACCACGGGTAGGGGCCTTCGATGAGCATCTCGCTGTCGTGGTTCGATTCGAGGACGACCACGTCGCTGTCTGCAAGGCCCACCAGCACTTCGAGGGTCTGGCTGCCGAGGTCGGTGGCGACGCCCACCTTCACTGCGCCGTCGGTGACCGTGAACCCGACCGGCTCGGCCGCGTCGTGCGGGACGGGGAAAGGCACAACCTCAAGGCAGCCGGCAGTGAAGGGGACGTCGGCCGTGAGGTTCTCGATTCTGCCGGGACGGGAGTGAAGCGGTGATCCGGCAATCGTGCCAGCGCTTGCGTGGACGGGGATCTCGTAGCGTGACGACAGCGGCAGCACGCCTGCGACGTGGTCTATGTGCTCGTGGGTGATGGCAATCGCATCGATTGAATCAGGGGCGGCGCCTATCTGAGCGAGCCGCCTTGAGAGTTCACGGCACGAAAGCCCCGAATCGATGAGCAGAGCACTTTTTCCCGAGCTTATATAAGCGGCGTTACCGCCCGAGCCGCTAGAGAGCACGCATATCTTTATCGGTGACCCTCCTTGCGATTGCCTTGACTATATTCTCCGGAACCCGTTGACCCTGTCCAGCCGGTAAGTCTTCGTTATGCCGTCGCGGTGACAGTAAGCCCTCAAGTAGCGGAACCCGTTCCTTGAAAAGAGGTAATGCGGGGTGACAACTACGGGGCCGAGCTCGGCCCGGGATGCGTATTCCATCTCGATGGTAAGTCGAGACTCCGCGATGCCCTGCAGCTCATCCAGGTCTCCAGTGGTATCCATGGGAAATACGCTCGGGCGGGCTACGGAGTGGAAGGGTCCCAGCAGGCCCGGCAGTTCGGCCACGGGTGTCTCCGGTGCGATCCCCGCGGCCCCGGCCAGAAAGACCTGCATGGCCGCGCGCGCGTCGGGCAGTGCGTTATGCGCGTTTATGAGCTCAATCCCCAGGAAGCTCGCAAGCGACTGGAGACGGTAGTTGGGCGGGCCCTTGATCCGCCGGCGCGCCATGGATACCGTGCACAGTACGGGGTTCCCGGGTAGTTCCGCTCCGATGCGCACGAGCTCGTTCCCTATCATGTGCGTGTCGAACATGGCATTGTGGGCGACGAAGACCGAGTCGCCCATGAAGCCCACCAGCCGGGAAAGCACCTCCGGGCTGCGCGGAGAGTTCTTGACCATCTCGTCCGTGATACCGTGGATCTCGGTCGCCCCGGCGGATATGGGCTCGCACGGGTTGACGAGACTCTGGAACTCGGTATGATGTCCGACCGTGTCGAACTTGACAGCCCCAACCTCGATGACGCGGCTCGACATGTGGAGTGCCGAGGTCTCGACGTCAACGGCACAGAAGGTGACTCTGGATATCGGAACATTCAATATTTCAGACGTAGCGGCCAAAGAACCCCTATCGATGCTTGAGCGCATAACGATGACCGATGATCGATTTTCCGGAGATTATCATCTCTCGTTCGATAATTATAGCGGGGGCACGCGACAGGCCTCCTCACGGTGTGCTTGTGCCCGTTTCTGGTGTGAGGAGCGGCGTCTCTACGCCGGGAACAGTAGTTTCGGACTCTGGAAGAGTATCGTTGTACATGTCGTTGTTGTTCGTTGCGGAACTGCTCTCCGGGGTCAGCGTGGTACTACTGCCGCCGTTTTCGGTCTCCCATGGATAGGCGCCCCCGTTCGTGCCGCTTGAGTTCGTGCTCTCTTCGAAACTCCCCGTGCCCTGGAAGAAGAGAGACCCGAGGGCAGCGCTCTCCAGTTTGATGTTGCTGGTCTTTTTCCGGGTGAAGCGCTTTCCGCTTCCGGCAACCACGGGGACCGTAAAGCTTATCGACTGCTCGGCGGACTTGCTGATCGCTTGAACGGTCACGTACACGCTTCCCTTGCTCTTGGACTTGTTGTCGTAGGTGCCGGTGAGGGTAAGGGTTTTTCCTTCCTGGTCAAGGGTAAAGTCGTGGAACTCAATCTTTGCGCCCACTACCGACCCGTCACCTAGCTTGAAGCTCGTCTTGCTCTCGCCCTTGAGCAGAAGGTAAGCGGCTACTCCCCCCCCGGCCGCCAGCAGGAGGACGACGATCAGGATGACGATGCTGCTCGTACGCATCTTCTTGCGTGGCTTTCGGGCTGCATTCGGCTGTACCGGGGCCCCGACGGGATAAGGCGGCACCATCTGCATCGGTGGTCCGTAAGGCTGCGGCGCGAAAGGCCCTGCTGCGTATGGTTGGGCCCACGGCTGGGGGTAAGGCTGTGGCGGGTAAGGATACGGGTAGGCCTGCGGGTATGGTGAAGGAATTCCAGGCGCGGGTCCCGGTGGGCGGTACGGTGGTGCGCCTGCTCCAAGTGCCGCGGGATAAGGTACGTCGGGCCGGGGGTATTGCCCTGCCCACGGGGGTGGAATACCGGGATAACCGGGCGGATACGGGTAACCGGGGTACGGATAGCCCGGTGGAGGAGGACCCCAAGGGTAGGGAGCGCCGGGCGGCGGTTGAGCCTCCGGCGGCTGTGGCTCCACCTCTCCCGCGGCTGGGGCCTGAGTCGGTGCGGGCTCCCGGGTTGGTTGTATCTCCGGAGGAACGGCGCGCTGCGGCGGCTTCTCGGTGGCGGGTGGGACCTGTGTTGGTTTTGGAGCCTGGTCGGTCGGCCTCTGCGCCTGCTCCCTTGGTGGCGCGGGTGTCCGCGCACCAGGGGCCTGCTGCGGGGGAGCCCCCGCGGCGGCTGGCGCGGAAGGCGCAATTGCTGCACCGCATGTGCAGCAGATCCTGCGGCTCGCATCGTTCAAGGTCCTGCAGACGGGGCACGCGACGTCCATCTAATATTTCCTCCATGTGGAGACTTCCTGTTCTCTATTATAGCCAAAGCACACCGTCCCGGTAATCGTGTCCTTCCGGTACCGACGCCGCAGGTCGCGGGTGGTTTCGATCGAAGCGCCGCGGTTCTAATATAATCTGAGCGTGAGTATGATTTCCCGGACAGGACTTCGACGGAGGTGGTGGGAATGGAAGGGGTAAACGAGAGCGTCTGGGCAGAGTGTTCGCCCTGGGACCGAAACAGCGCGATCGTTAACCAGGTGCTGATGGGTATTCCCGTGGCTATAGGGGCCCAGGCAATCGCTAGGTACAGGCCCCTGAAGCTAATATACTACCTGCCGGGTGTCGTCCTTCTCGTTACCGCCTGGAGGCGCTTCGTCTGCGCCAGGTGCCAGTACTATGGGAAGGAGTGTTCCACCTTGCTGGGGATCTCCACCGCGAGGATGATGCCGCGTGACGAGGAGAAGGCGCTCGACAGGAATACGATGATGGCCGACTTCACTTATATGGGTGTGCTCGCGCTCATTCCACTGCCACAGGTTCTCAAAAAAAGGCGCCCGGCGGTCCTGTACCTGCTTTCGCTGGCCGCATTCTTTTTAGCGGTATTGTTCAACGCGTGCGGGCGGTGCGGGAACGATTTCTGCCCGATGAAGGACCTCGAGAAGCGGGTCAAGAAGAGGGTCAGGTCTTGAATCGCGGATTCCCGGACCTGTTCATGTGGCTTCCGGCTCCACGTCGGGCAGCACTTTTTCTACCCGCGCCTCACGGTGGCCGGAGAGGCGGTAGAGCAGGGCCGGCATCAGTGTCAACGAGGTCACGAGGCACCAGCTTATCGCGAAAGCGGTTACCCCGCCGAAGCGCTTCAGCGGCACTATGTCCGAGAGCATGATGAATACGAAGGCGGCGACCGTCGCGAGCGCCGCCACCACGTTGGCCCTGCCGAGGTTCATCATGGTGATTTTTATCGCGTCCGCCGGGAGTCTGTCTCCGGGCTCCATCTCCTGCATGTACCTGTGCGTGAACAGGATACCGAAGTTGACCCCTATGCCTATCACGAGGGCGGAAGAGAGGGACGTTATGATGTCGAGGGGCCAGTTCATGAGCTGCAGGAAGCCGATCTCCGCCGCCACACCGGCGAAAGCGACCGTCAGGGTTATCAAGCCGTAAGGGAAAGAACGGAAGATGACGATGAGTACCAGGGCGCAGAGGATCAACGACAGTATCGAGGACAGAGTCTCAGTGGGTATTATGTTCCTCGTCATGTCCTTCGTTATCGGCGTTATCCCGGCGAGCTCGTACCGCAACCCTTGCTTCTTGAGGTATTTGTTGGAGTTGGCCTTGAGCAGCGCCATCTTCCTGTCGACGACGAAAGCCGACTGGGCGCCCTGGCCGTTCAGGGCTATTAGCGCCGCCTTCCCGTCGTTGCTCAGCAGTCCCCCGATGATATAACCGCCGTTTGCCTCGGCCGTCTTTATCGCCTGTTCGGCCTCGGCCCGGGTCGCGGGCAGCCTCCCGTTGTTGGCTTCAGTTAGAACGTCCTGCAGACCCGTGATAGCGTTCCTCGGGTAGAGCTTTTGCCCTTTGTACACGTTGTCTTTGTCATTCGCGATGGCATCCTCCATGCGCGCCATGGCAGCGAGGGACTCGGGCTTCAGTACGTCCCCCTCGACCATGACGACGTCCTTCTGCTGGCCCCCGAAGTACTTCTCAATCTCGAAATCAGTCATGATGCCGGGCAGACCTCTGGGAACGAGCTTGCGCAGATCGGAGTCGGTCTTCAGGCTCCTGATCTGCACGAATCCGAAGAGTATGAGCAGGGTGAACACGAGGATCACGAGAACGGAGTGTCGGATGTCCATGGCGATGAAAGCTTCCAGCACCCGGTCCGTCACGCGAGCGAAGATCCCGCGCCTCTTCCGCCGGGAAAGGCCGTCGAAGTGAGTCTTCAGCTTAGCCCTGACATCCTCGGGTGCCTTCTCGTACGAGCGGTCCCTCACCGCCATAACGGCCGGCAGCAGTGTGACCGAGAGGCCGAAGATGAATACGGTACCGACCGCGCAGGTTATCCCGAAGTCCTTCAAGGGCGGCAAGACGCTGAACTTGAACACCAGGAAGCCGAATACGTTCGTTATCGCCGCGAGGAATATCCCGACACCGACCGTCATGACAGCCTTACCGACGGCCTCCACCGACCGGAAGTGATGCTCCATCTCTTCGTAGTAGCGGGCGACGAGGGGCACAATGAAGGTCAGGGCGGTGCCCAGCAGGAGGGGCATGATGGCGATGGCGGCCACCGAATACGATATCCCCACCCAGCCGGTGAAGCCGAACGTCCATACGAGCCCGAGCACCATGAAGGCGATCGGCAGCAGGGTGTCCGTGAACCTGCGGAAAGAGAGGAAGAGCATGATGATGACGAACACGATGGCGATGACGAAAAGCATGATCGTCTTGTTCTTGATGTGCCTGTCGAAGTCGCGTGCCAGTGTGGGGTCGCCCCCGATGTCGACCTTGACGCCGGGAACATCCCCGATCTTGGTCTTGAAGAGGTCATCGAGGTCGTTGGCGAGCTTTATCTGCTGCTTGTCGGAAAGCCCCGTCCCGACCTTGATCATCACGAGGGCTGCCTTGTAGTCGGGCGTTATGAACTTCTGCTTCCCGACCATCGATTTCTTTACCTGAGGGTTCGAAAGGTAGTCCTCTTCGACGAGCTGCTTGAAGTCCTTGCCGGTGAGCTGCTTCACGGTATCGTTGCTGATAGAGCTCAAAGGGACGTCGAAACCGCTCTTCGCTATCTCCGTCTTGATGTTGGCGATGAACGGGGTCAGGTAGTCCTGGACCACCGGGACCTTCTTGCCCCTGTTGTCCTTTACCGTCTGAATCTGACCCTTGTTGAACCGCGGGTCTTCGGTCAGGTAGTCGCCCAGCCCGATCATGAACTGCACTATCTTCGGGTCGGTGACGGACGGCGCTCTTACCAGTACAGATTCGAAGGAGATCCCCCCTAGCTTTTTGCGGAGGTTATCGAGCGCCTTGATGCTGGGGAACCCCTTTGGAAGGATGCTGTAATAGGTGACCTCTCCTTTGAGGAACAAGAGCCCCAGGCCGAGCATCACGGAAAGGACGAGCGAGATGACGATAATTGTCCAGGGGTGTTCCTTTACGGCTTTGGCTATGCGGGCAAATACGCTCATCGATTAGTCAGCCACCTATATGCTTCCTCGTCACAGTCTAGTAATTCTTTTGTTCGGAGCCCTTTCCTTTTGTCGGTAAGAGCGCGGGATTGAGATTGTTCACCGAAAATAATATCGCCTTTTCGGCTTTCACGGTATTGTCATGCGGCGCTTTTTCGGAAAACCTTTACCACCTTTGCAGGGGTGCCCGCATGCTTGTAGAATGTTAAAACACCTTGTTGGAAGCTAGGATATGCTGACGAAAGGGGGAAATGTCATGCCTAAGTTCATAATGCTGAGCAGCCTTACCGACGGGGGTGCGGCGACGATCAAGAAGAATCCCGACAGGATACTGGAGGTCAACAAAGACGTTGAAGCGCTGGGCGGCAAGGTGGTCGACCAGTATGCCGTCATTGGCGAGTATGATTTCGTCAATATCCTCGAGGCTCCTGACGTAGAGACGGTCGCGAGGATTTCGGTCGAGCTCGGTTCACGCGGCTCCGTGCACATAAAGACGCTCGCTGCGATACCGGTCGATGAGTTCATAGCAAGGATCAAATAACAACCGATTTCTACCTGCAACGTCCATGCCCCGGCGGAGCCAGGCCGGGGCTCTCGTTCTGGGCTGGATCCAGGACATCCTGGAATCGCAGGACGCTTTACCTGATGTCCTGTGGCAGGCGGCCGTGTAAGTGCGCTTCTCGCCTTGAACAAACCGCCTTGCTCTGTAAGAATGATTTCTCGTAGAATCTTTTTACGACGAGGATCATGGGGGCGGACCGTGCATGATGGACCTGGTCCTGGGGATGAGGAAGACAAGGCCGAAGGGCAGGTGCGCGGCCTGACGACGGCAGGATTCGGTGCCCTCGAAGCGCCCGGCGAGGACAGGGCGAAAAGGTTCCAGCCGCGTAAGGTTCCCCGGGTCAAACGGCGGATTATCGTGGATGGTACCGGACGCGAATACAAGAGCGTTACTCTGGCCACGATACTGATAGTCGCCTCCTTTGTGGTGAGCGCAATTGCGCTTATTCTCGTGACATACATCCAGGCGTTCAGGGACCTCTTCCCGGGTCAGTCTTATTTCTGGGTGCTCAGGGTCGGGTTGGTGGTGATGATCACCACCCTGGTGATCTACGTGGTTCTGAGGGAGAAGTCGAACCTTCGCTATGTCGAAGGCCTTCTCTCGAAACTCACCGAGGTTAACCGTTATCTCAGGCTTTTCATGGAAACAGGACACGAGATCGGCACAACCCTTGAACTGCCCCGCATTTTGGAGGCGGTCCTGGGACAGATACTTGCTGTAACAGGGGCAGATATGGGTGCCATCTACTTGAAAGACAAACAGAAAGGCGAACTCAAATTGAGTTTCGTGAAGGGTGCCGAGCGGGAAAAGATGATATTCAAAGAGATCAGGCTCGGAGACGGACGGCTCGGGTCAGCGGCGACCTCGAATGAAATAATAACAATGGACAACCTGGCGAAGGCCGATGAATGGGACAACGTCTTCCTTGGCGCGGCGCGTCCCAGCTCGCAGGTCATTGTCCCCCTGGTAGCAAGGGAAAAACTGATCGGAGTGCTGACGGCGGCGACCCTGGGCCGTCACGAGTTCTTTGAGGATGAGCTGGAGTTGCTGAAAGGTATTGCGGAGCTCACGAGCATGGCTGCGACCAGTTCGGAGCTTTACAGGATAGCGACAAGGAGCCTCGAGGTGCTGGCAGGGCAAATGGGTTTCACCGAGTCCGTGCTGAGGGAAATGATGGCAGGGGTCATTACCGCTGACATGCACGGGCGGATCGCGGTTTTCAACAAGGAGGCACAGCGCCTTACAGGGTTCACCTTCGACGAGAAGGGCCAGGCGACGCTATCTCCTGATATATCGCTAGACGAAAACCCCCTGGCGCCTTTGGAAAGAGGGATGCTCGAGGTGATGGAATCGCCGTCGGCCATCAAGGAGGGCGAAGCGCTGATAATGAAGAAGGACGGGGAGCATATAAAGGTCAGGTACCGTATCTACCCCCTTGCGGACGGTGATGATGTGCTCGGGGTTGCGGCGGTCTTCATAGAGGCTGCCTAGGCTGGAGGTGTTGTCACCTCTTGTGTCGACAGCAGGTTCATCCTGCAGAATTAGATCCGAGCATCCGAGAATTCTCTTAAGGTTTTTCACGATCTATGTAATGACCGACACGCTGGGATAAGTGGTGATTATTTGCGGATAGGGGTCCTGGCCGATACGCATCTATCGGGAGAGCCCGTGCCGGATTACGTGATCGCGGCGCTCGGACAGGTTGACCTGATCCTTCACGCCGGCGACATCCTCGGGATGCCGATCATCGAGCAGCTTTCCCGGGTTGCCGATACGATGGCAGTATGGGGAAACATGGACCACCCGGACGTGACGGGCATCCTTCCGGCGAGGAGGTTCATCGAGGTCGGCGAGTTCAAGATAGGCCTTACCCACGGGCAGGGCGGCCCTTCCGGTATCGTGGAGAGGGTGGCGTCCGAGTTTCGGGACGTTGATTGCATAATATTCGGGCACACCCACAACGCGCTTGTACAGGAGCTGAACGGGGTACTTTTTTTCAACCCCGGGAGCCCTACAGACAGGAGGTTCACCAAGCGAAACACTCTCGGTATCCTTGAGATTACCGACAGGATAGTGCCACGGATAATAGAGATAGAGGTACCCCCGGGTGAGGGCGGAGATTGAAGGGAGTGTTGCTGGTGATTGACCACAAGTTTATCGGCAAAGAGTACGAGCCGACCGAGTACGAGATAGGCCGGGAGAAAATGAGGGAGTACGCCCGCGCCGTCGGGGACGAGAACCCGCTGATCATGGACAACGAAGCCGGCAGTGCCAGCGAGTACGGCGACTGCATCGCGCCGCCGGTCTTCGCCTCTGTCTATAACCTGATGGGTGCGGCCCAGCTCTTTTTTGACCCCGGGGTCAAGTTGAACATGGCGATGCTGGTGCACGGCGAACAGGAGTTCGAGTTCCACAAGCCTGTCAGGCCGGGCGATGTTATCACTACGACGGGTAAGATCGCGGACATCGCGGAGAAAGGCAACAACGACCTCTTGGTATACGAGGCGCGCTCGGTGAACCAGGGCGGAGAGCTCGTCACGGTAGGCAGGGCTACTTTTGTGATAAGGGGGGGTAACTAGGATGGCTGTTTCATTTGAGAATGTGAACATCGGCGACGAGATACCCCCGCTTTCGGTAAACCTCGAGCAGATGATGCTCTGGATTTACGCCGGCGCCAGTGGGGATTTCAACCCTATTCACGTTGACAAGGAGTTCGGCGAGAAGGTGGGTCTCGGCGGTACTATCGCGCACGGTCTGTCCAACATGGCCCGCATGGGCCGCTGCGTAACCGACTGGGTCGAGGATCCCGGAGCGCTAAAGCGGTTCAAGGTCCGCTTCAGCGCGCCGGCGAGGCCGGGCGACACGGTCACTTTTAAGGGAAAGGTCACAGAAAAGAAAGAGGAGGACGGAAAAAAGGCCCTCGTTCTCGATGTATGGGCCGAGAACCAGGACGGTGCGCAGATACTGAGTAAGGGCACGGCTGTTATAGAGCTTTAAAAAGACATGGGGTCAGACCACTTTTATTGCATCGTGCCTCTTTAGCCCGGTCTCTTAGGCCGGGATGCAATAAAAGTGGTCTGACCCCGTAGTTTGCTATACTTAGGGACAATGTGTGTGACCACTGACGGAGGTGCGGCTTGATAAAGCTGGTGATCCCCAAGGGCAGCCTTGAGGAGCAGACGCTATCGCTATTGAGGGACGCAGACCTCGCCGTGCGGCGGAGCAGTGAACGAGAATACACCGCCCGGATAGACGACGAGCGGATATCACAGGTCGCCATCCTGCGCCCACAGGAAATAGGTAAATACGTTGAAGAGGGCCTGTTCGACCTGGGAATAACCGGGCTCGACTGGATAG
>Ga0315274_10008439_pt1 | contig 14920 bp, 5 predicted proteins | sample YL17G02_20_MG_FD_203700 | JGI IMG/M metagenome (GOLD analysis project Ga0315274, IMG submission 203700) | Sediment microbial communities from Yellowstone Lake, YNP, Wyoming, USA - YL17G02_20 | ecosystem: Environmental > Aquatic > Freshwater > Lake > Sediment | place: USA: Wyoming | collected... | reverse complement strand
CCGAGAAGGTCCGGACCACGGCCCCGGTCGCCGCGTCCCAGAGCTTCGCGGTATTGTCCGTACCCCCCGTCAGGACCTTCGTCCCGTCGGGCGAGAAGCCGACGGAGGTGACCCAGTCGGTATGCCCCGAGAAGGTCCGGACCACGGTCCCGGTCGCCGCGTCCCAGAGCTTCGCCGTCCGCTCATCACTCCCCGTCAGGACCTTCGTCCCGTCGGGCGAGAAGGCGACGCAGTTGACACCAGAGGTATGCCCCGAGAAGGTCCGGATCTCGGCCCCGGTGGCCGCGTCCCACAGCTTCGCGGTGTTGTCGTAACTCCCCGTCAGGACCTTCGTCCCGTCGGGCGAGAAGGCGACGGACCTGACCCAATCGGCATGCGCCGAGAAGGTCCGGATCTCGGCCCCGGTCGCCGCGTCCCAGAGCTTCGCGGTACAGTCCAAGCTCCCCGTCAGGACCTTCGACCCGTCGGGCGAGAAGGCGACGGACCTGACCCAACCGGTATGCCCCGAGAAGGTCCGGATCACGGCCCCGGTCGCCGTGTCCCAGAGCTTCGCGGTGTTATCAGACAAACCAGCCCCCGTCAGGACCTTCGTCCCGTCGGGCGAGAAGGCGACGGACCGGACACAATCGGTATGCCCCGAGAAGGTCCGGACCACGGCCCCGGTCGCCACATTCCAGAGCTTCGCGGTACAGTCCCAACTCCCCGTCAGGACCTTCGTCCCGTCGGGCGAGAAGGCGACGGAGGTGACATCCTTGGTATGGCCCGAGAAGGTCCGGATCACGGCCCCCGTCGCCGCGTCCCAGAGTTTGGCGGTCTGATCATCACTCCACGTCAGGACCTTCGCCCCGTCGGGCGAGAAGGCGACGGAGGAGACAGAAGACGTATGCCCCGAGAAGGTCCGGACCACGGCCCCAGTCGCCGCGTCCCAGAGCTTCGCGGTCTGGTCCGAGCTCCCCGTCAGGACCTTCGTCCCGTCGGGCGAGAAGGCGACGGAGTTGACATTCTTGGCAAGACTATGGCCCGAGAAGGTCCGGATCGCGGCTCCGGTCGCCGCGTCCCAGAGCTTCGCGGTAGAGTCCCAACTCCCCGTCAGGACCTTGGTCCCGTCGGGCGAGAAGGCGACGGAAGACACATAGTGCCCCGGCGCGGAGAGGACGCGGACCTGATCGCCGGTGTTCGCGTCCCAGAGGAGGGCGCCGATCCCGCCCCCTGTGGCGATGAGGGGTCGCGCGGGATTCGGCGAATACGCCGCGCAACTGAGATCTCCCAGTCCGTAGCGCATGAGTAGCGGCACGGTCACGACCGTACTCTCGGCCCGCGCGCCAGTCGGCTCCAGGGCCGCCCACGCCGCCAGTATCGCCGCCCCCAAACATGCAAAGCTCGCGACCCGCCTTCTTTGCTTTTTGATCATCTCTTCGCTCCCTTTTCGCCGCGGCTGCTCGGTCGGTCGGGGTCGTTCCCCGCGTAGCCCCGTTCCTGTCGCAAGCATGTCACTTTCCTCTCTACCAAACCCCGGCCTTTTCGTCGAGCCCAAAGTAAGCCGCGAGAGCCGTCGAGCCGTCGAAAGCGCTTCTCCGTTGACGGGGTTCCGCGTTGGTGGTACGTTCTCACGGCAATGGCGCCGCCGCTTCGGCAGGGGATCGGGATTCCTTTCGCGAGAATGACTTAACCTGATGGGTTCACCCGAGACAAAACGCCTCCCCTTCTCGTTCTGGCCCTTGAACATTGCGCAGTTCCTCGGGGCGATGAACGACAACGCCTACCGGTGGGTCATGGCGTGGGCGTTGGCGACCCGGGCGTCGGTCGCGACGAAGTCGGGGACGGGGGAGGCGGTCGTTCAGGTGAATGAGACGGCCCTATTCATTGCGGGCGCCGTCTTTGCCGTTCCGTTCATCCTTTTCTCCTCCGCGGCGGGGGTGCTGGCCGACCGGCTCAGCAAGCGCAAGATCATCGTGATTGTGAATTTCGTCGCGGTCGTCGTCATGGCGCTCGGCCTCGCCGCCTTCATGAGCGACAACCCTTTTCTCATCTACGCCGTTCTTTTCCTGATGGCGGCGCAGAGCGCGTTCTTTGGCCCGAGCAAGATGGGCATTCTTCCCGAGCTCGTGCCGCCCGAGAAGCTCTCCTTCGCGAACGGCCTCATGGAGAGCTTCACGTTCCTGGCCATCATCCTCGGGACCGTGGGCGGGGGCTGGCTGTATAAGACGTACGGCACCGACGTGGCCGGCGCGTCGACTTTCACCTGCTGGCGCGCGTCGGTGGCGTGCACCGCCGTGGCGGCGGCCGGATTCCTGTTGAGCTTCCTCGTCAAGGACACGGGCGCGCGGGCGGCGGAGAAGCGGGCGACGCCCTACTTCTGGAAGGACGTGGCTCGCAATATCCGCTCGTGCCGTCACGACCGCTATCTTCTCCTCTCCCTTTTCGCCATCGCCTTCTTCCTCTTCCTGGGCTCCTTCGTGCAACTCAACGTCGCCCCTTACGGCACGAACGTCATGGGATTGGACAAGGCGGCGGCGACGAATCTGTTTCTCGCCCTCGCCCTCGGCATCGGCGTCGGGTCTTTTCTCGCGGGCAAGATCTCGGGCCGCACCGTCGAGATCGGCCTCGTGCCGCTCGGCGTGCTGCTCGTTTCCGGCATGCTCATGCTGCTGGCGTTCCCCTTTCACCGGATGTCGGCGCTTGCCTCGGTCACGCTTCGTCTCGGGGTCGGGGAGCATTCGTTTGTTGCTTCCCTCCCCACGCTGCTGACCGTCTTGGTTGTTTCCCTTCTCGGCGTCGGAGGCGGGTTCTACATTGTGCCGCTTCAGACCTTTCTCCAGCAACACGCGCCGAAGAGAGACCGGGGCGAGCTGATCGCCACCAGCAGTTTCCTCTCCTTCTGCGGCGTCGGTTTGGCCTCGGCTCTTCTGCTCGGGCTCAACGCGCTCGGTCTGGGGCCGGCGGGGCGGTTTTTTCTCTTCGGACTGGCGACGATCGCTCTCAGCGTATACGTCGTTAGGATTCTGCCCGATTTCCTCATTCGTTTCATCGGTCTCGTCGCAACGCGCATCCTATGCCGGGTGGAAGTCGTGGGGGCGGAGAACGTGCCCATCGAGGGCGGCGCCCTTCTGGTCTGCAACCACGCGTCCCATTCCGATCCGGCGTTCCTGATGGCGACCCAGCAGAGGCGCATTCGCTTCATCATGCACCGCGACTTCTACGAGAGTCGTCGGTTCAACTGGCTCTTCCGCATCATGAAGGCCGTGCCCATTTCGGAATCCGACAGGCCGAAGGAGATCCTGAGATCGTTGCGCGACGCGCGCCGGGCCCTTGACGACGGCTATCTCGTCTGCATTTTCGCCGAGGGGAGCCTCACGCGCACCGGTTTCACCATGGAGTTCAAGGAGGGGTTCGAGCGCATCGTCAAAGGTTCCTCGCATCCGGTGATTCCCGTCAACCTGCACGGGGTTTGGGGTTCGATTCTATCTTACGCGAAGCGCGCCGAAACGCCGCTGGGCAAAGGCGTCACGCTTCGCGGGTTCCGCGACGCGATCCTCATGTATGGTCGGGTCCACCTCCTTGAGGGCGCGCCGCGCCGTCGCGTGACCGTCTCGTTCGGCAAGCCGCTACGGTCGGACGCGAGCGCTTTTCAAGTGCGGCAAGCGGTGATGGAACTGCACTCGGAAGCTTACGGCCGCGACAGCCGCTGCCACCGCAACTTGGCCGCGGAGTTTGCGGGCGTGGCGCGCGCCTACTGGCGCCATCCATGCATGGCCGATACGACCGGGAAGGAGCTCACTTACGGTCATACTCTTACCGGCGCCCTCGTCCTGGCGTCCATTCTGCGTCGGCGTCTCGAAGGGGACCGGCGCGTCGGCGTGCTGATGCCCACGTCCGTGGCGGGGGCGCTCGTGAACCTCGCCCTCGCTTTCCTCGGCAAAGTGTCGGTGAATCTCAACTACACGGCCTCGACGGAAGCCATTCGGTCGGCGATTCAGCAGAGCGACGCGCGCCATACGGTGACTTCGCGGGCGTTCCTGGGGAAGCTGGGGCCCGGCCCGCTCCAAGACCTCCCCGGTCCCCTCTACATCGAGGACCTTCAGAGGGAAGCGACCGCCGGCCGCAGAGTTCGCGCGTTCATGAGGGCGTGCTTCTTGCCTGCGCCTTTGTTGGTCGATCGCCAGGCCGGCGGCCGCCGGGACGGCGGCGGCGCCCGCCCGGGGCCCCACGACACAGCGACGATCATCTTCTCGTCGGGCAGCACGGGCGAGCCGAAGGGGGTGGAACTCGCCCACTACAACGTTATCGCCAACGCCCGCGCGTGCGGCGACGTCTTCCCCATCGGTCCCCAGACGGTTTTCTGCGGCATCCTTCCTTTCTTTCACTCCTTCGGCTACACCGCCACGTTCTGGCTGCCGCTCCTCGCGGGCACGTCGGCGGCCTACCACCACAGCCCGCTCGAGGCCGAGCAGGTCGGCAAGCTCGTCGCCGAGCGCAAGTGCACCATCTTCCCCTCGACGCCGACGTTTCTCCTGGCTTACATTCGAAGGGTGAAGCCCGAGCAGTTCGCGTCGTTGGAGCTCGTCATTACGGGCGCCGAGAAGCTGAACGATCGGATTGCCGCCGCTTTCGAGAAGCGGTTCGGCATCCGGCCGATGGAGGGCTACGGCACGACCGAACTCTCCCCCGTGGCCAGCGTGAATCTTCCGAACGTTGAGATTGCGGGCGTGCTGCAGGAGGCGAACAAGCCCGGCACGATCGGGCGGCCGATCCCCGGCGTCACAATGAAAGTCGTGGATCCGGAAGACCTGGCCCGCGATCTGGGCTGCGATCGCGAAGGCATGCTCCTGGTCAAAGGCCCGAACGTCATGAGAGGCTATCTCGGGAAGCCGGAGAAAACGGCGGAAGCGATCCGGGACGGGTGGTACGTTACGGGCGACGTTGCGCGGCTGGATCACGAAGGTTTCGCGACGATAACGGATCGCCTGTCGCGCTTCAGCAAGATCGGCGGCGAGATGGTTCCCCATCTGGCCATTGAAGAGAAGATCCACGAATGCCTCGGCGCGATGGGTCAGCTGTGCGCGGTCACGGCGCTTCCCGACGAAAGGAAAGGCGAGAGGATCGTGCTTGTGATGACGCCGGAAGCGGGCGAGCCGGAGAAGGTCCACCAGATGTTGAAGGAGACGGGGCTGCCGAATCTGTGGATCCCGGCGCCGAAGAACATCCTCGTCGTGGACGCTCTGCCGGCGTTGGGAAGCGGGAAACTGGACTTGCGGGGACTGAAGAACCTCGCGCAGAGCCGACTGGGATGACGACTTGAGCCTCCGATGAGGTCGGCGGGGCCGATGAAGTCGGCGGGGCCGATGAGGTCGGCGAGGCCGATGAGGTCGGCGGGGCCGGTGAGGTCGGCGGGGCCGATGAGGTCGGCGGGGCCGATGAGGTCGGCGGGGCCGATGAGGTCGGCGGGGCCGATGAGGTCGGCGGGGCCGATGAGAAGGACCAACTATCTGAGAAGGCGGGTGGACGACGCTTGTCATGAGAGCTTCTCGGGATTTGGGCAAGGACCCTATCGTGATCGTCGGCGCGGGCCCGACCGGCCTGGGCGCCGCCCACGCCTTGCATCAGGCGGGGTTCGACGACTGGATTCTCTACGAGCGTGACGACGTTGTAGGCGGTCTCTCGCGCAGCGTGACCGACGAGCGCGGCTTCACGTGGGACATCGGCGGCCACGTCGGCTTCAGCCACTATGGCACGTTCACCCGCTTGCTGGACGACTTGCTGAAACCGGACGAATGGCTCCACCACGAACGGGAAAGCTGGGTTCGACTGCTCGATCGATGGGTTCCTTACCCGTTTCAGAACAATATCCGTCATCTGCCGCCGGAAGAATGCGCCCGCTGTCTGGAGGGTCTGATTCGCGCGGCCCTCGACCCGTCGCCGGACCCGCCGCGCAATTTCGAGGACTTCATCATCCGAACGTTCGGCGAGAGAATCGCCGATCTCTTCATGCGGCCTTACAATGTCAAGGTCTGGGCCTGCGATCCCGCGAAAATGGACGCCGGATGGATCGCCGACCGGGTGGCCGTCCCGGACGCGATCCGCGCGGCGCGCAACGTCATCCTCGGGCGCGACGACGTCTCGTGGGGCCCCAACAACCGCTTCCGGTTCCCGCTCCGCGGGGGCACGGGGGCCATCTGGCGCGCGCTGGCCGCTCGTCTGCCCCTGGAGCGGGCGGAGGGGCTCCGTGGAATCGAGAAAGGAACGGAGGTCGTTCGAGTGGACCCGGGTTCCCGGAGGGTATGCCTCTCCGACGGACGGGAGCACTCCTACGGCGCGCTCATTTCAACGATGCCTCTGGACCGGCTGGCCGCCGTGTCCGGACGGCAGGATTGGGCCGAACGAACCGCCGGCTTGGTCCACTCGGCCACGCACGTCATTGGGGTCGGCCTCAAGGGGGCGGCCTCTGCCGAGATGCGGACGAAATGCTGGATGTACTTCCCCGAAAGCAACGCCCCCTTCTATCGCGTGACCCATTTCAGCCTCTACAGCCCGGAGAACGTGGACGACATTTCGGTCCACTGGTCCTTAATGGCCGAGGTCTCGGAATCGCCGGACAGACCCGTGAACGCTTCCAGCGTGGTCCAGGATGTCGTTAAGGGCCTTGCCCGCCATGGTCTGATCGAGGGCCCCGAGCAAGTCGCGCACACGTGGCATCACCGCGTGGAGTACGGCTACCCGACGCCGACGCTGGGGCGCGACGCCATTCTCCACTCCCTCTTGCCCCAACTGGAGAAAGAGGCCGCGATTCTCTCGCGCGGGCGCTTCGGCGCATGGCTCTACGAGGCGAGCAACATGGACCATTCCTACATGCAAGGGCTCGAAGCGGCCGAGCACCTGCTTCATAACCGGCCGGAATTCACGCTTTGGCGCCCCCACGCAGTCAATCAGCCGCATCCCGCTCTCGGGTGGGACCTCTACCGGTGACCGCTCACGCGCCCCCGCACGGAGCCCCTCCGCGCGCGCCTCACGCGCCCCGGCACGGAGCCCCTCCGCGCGCGCCTCACGCGCCCCGCGCGCCTCACGCGCCCCGCGCGCCGTCACTGGACTTGAAATGAAGGCTGGTACAGGGGAAGAGACTCGGCGTCGAAGGGCAGGGGCAGAAGACGAGGATAGAGATCGAATCCGCCAGGACCGGCGGCGCCTTCGACCTCGAGGGGGAAGCGCCATGGCGCCAAAGCACGGAGGCCCTCCCCGGCCGCCTCGATGCGGCTGCGAGCCTCCTTCTCGCGCTGCCAGGCTTGAAGGCGGGGTTCGAGAGCGCGGTGGGCGGCGTCATCCAAACGAAGTGTGTGGCGAGCGCGGAGGGACCCCGTGAAGCGGCCCTTCCGTTCCTTCACCGTGAAGACAATGGTGCGGCCGTCGGGCAGGAGGAAATGGACGCCGTCGCTCGTCATTTCCCCATTTGCCGCCTCCCCGTCCAGCCAGTTCGGGTCGAGCCGCAGCCCCGTGCGGAGGGGCGCCGTGGATCGGCGCCAAAGATCCGGCCAGTCGATCAGTTCCGCTTTCGTGATCTGAAGGAGATCGGTCTCCTCTTCACCCATCCTTCTCACGAGTTCCTCGGCCTTGCGTCCAGCCTTCGTTGCCGGGAAGCTCCGGGCAGTCCTCTCGAACAAGCGCCGCTTCTCGCCGGGGTCGGCGGCTCCTTTCGCGCCGCGCAACAGACGGCGGGCCGCCTTCTCATCGAGAGCGGCGTCGTAGGCGGGGTCGCCGCCCCCTTTGCCGATTCCATGGTAGAAGCGGGCCGAGTCGAAGCGACCGAGCTTTTCGTATGAGTTCGCCAAGGCCAACGCCGCCTCCCTGCGTTGCGTCTGCATCGGATCTTCGCCCATGAAATCCGTCGGCGGACGGCTTAGGCAGCGCACCGCCGCCGATCGCCAGGAATCGTCCGGCACGGGGCAGCCGTAGACGCACTCGATCCCCCGGACGACCCACAGAAAGGGAAGCAGCAAGCTGAGAGAATCGGTGAGGCGATGGAGGCGCTCGCGGGAGGTCAGGATCTGGGGAGACTCCGCCGTCAGATTGTCTCCCAGAAGCGCGTATTGCCAGCGCTCGGCCTTGCGGATTCTGCCCGCCTGCCTGAGGGCCGCCCAAGGATTGGCGGCATCGGCGCCCTCGAAGGCCTTGAGGTGGCGCGCCGCGTTGGTCTTCGCGCACGGAATCCCTGAGTGCACCATTTCCCGCGATTCGAGCCGCTCACGGGGCTGCCGGTTCTGAGGTCCGCCCTCCAAGGCGGAGTCGAACCCGGCGTCGGCTTGCAGTCTTTCCAGGGCAATCATTTCCGCGTAGACCGCGTCGTCCCAGAGGGGAGAGGCGGGGAAGTCGTCTTGGAACCGCCGCGCGCCGGACGCCGCTTCGCGGGCGGGGGAAATGCACAAAGCCGCGGCCAGTTCCGCCGCGGCCGCGGCCTCTTTCGCGGACGCGGCCGCGACCTCGGCAACCATTGTCAAGGATCTGAGCCGTGCGCGCTCTTCCGCCGAGACGCGCCGGGCCGCCTTGAGACGGCCGCTCAGGGCGGAGGCGCGCCCGGCGCGTGAGGCGCGCCCGGGATCGGCTTCCAAAGCCGCCGAGAAAGCCTGCCGCGCCTCTTCCCATTGTCCATTGCGCAGGCGCCACTCCGCCCGGCCGACCGCCTCGCGCGTTCGCGCCTCACGGATGCGCTTGTCCAGACGGCGAATGTATGGCGCCAGATCTTTCGCCTCAGCCCCCGCGGCGGCGATCTCCCCGGTTCGCCGCATGGCGATATCGTAGGCCAAGCGGTTTCGCGGACTCGTTTCCAGCATGGGTTGCCACAGGAAAAAGACGTCGGCGCCGAGCTGAGCCAAGCGTTGGATGTTCCCGGCGGCGAGGCCGCCCACAAGATCGCTGAAGTAATTGAAGACGCCCGCGAAGCGGTTATAGCGGTCTTCTGTGCGCAATCGCCGGATCTGGTTGAGAGGATCTTGCGCCAGGGCGTGGCGGGCGTGGCGAAGGACCTGCCGATCAGGATTCGCTGCGATGATCCGGCGGAGCAAAGCGTGCCGTTGCGAACGTTCCGGCGTCAGCCAAGCCTCCAGAAGGGCCAGGTTGTCGCTGACCCGCGCGGACGGGCCGTCGCGGGGCGCGTCGGGATCGCGCCGCATTTCGGTCGCTTCGGCCGATGCCGAGACGACCTGAAGTCGGGTTCGGTCTCCCATCAAAGCGAAAGCCATCCCACGGCGGGCCAGGGCCTCGACGTCGCCGGCGCCAGGCGATGGCGTCTCGTCAGAGAGAGGGGAGCCGAAAGCCGGCGCCATGGGAGAGGGCCGGGGTCGGCTCACCGAGCCCCTCGGCGTCGGCGCCAAAGGGGGAGCGCACAAGATCGCCGACGGCTGAGATAGAATCAGGCACAATCCCAGAAGGACACGAGCAGACGCGGGCATGCGCTGCAAAGACACGGCACGGTTTTCTTCCCCCGAAGAGTTCGGACGGAGGTTTCGAGCAGAGAGACGAAGGACGGACTCCCGGAGTCCGCGATCGCTTCCTTTCCCCAATCCATTTCCGCCGGCGCGGACCGCGATGTCAAGGGGTAAGGCTCAGAGGGGGGCGCGGCAGCGCGGCAGGGCGCTCCAAAAAAGATTTGACTTCCCATGCGGTTCCCGATAGAAACGGTGTTGGGGCGTGGATCCGCTCCTGCGGCAAAGCCTGTCAGTGGCCTCGATGAGTGGAAGGTTGGCGTCTTCGTCAGCGGCGGGAGAGATTCCCGGATTCCCGGGACGCGAGGGGTGTCCTTGGCAGTGGGTTTGAGCCACGCTCCAGGCGGGAGCCGCTTCTGAGGTCCGGCTCTATCGAACGGACAGAGAGGCCTCGCGCACGGGGCGCGCGAAGTCAGTCCGCTGAAGTGCGGGGCGTCATTCGGCGCGCGGCGTCCCGGAACCACGGCGCAAGCAGGGATCCTCATGGCTGTCGCAAAGCGATGCTTGGGCGTTGATCTGGGCGCGCACACGGTGCGGATCGCCGAAATGGCCATAGACCGTGGCGGCATGCGCGCCGTTCGGCTGGTTTCCGACGTCCTTCCCATTGGCCCCGGTGCAACTCCCGAGGAGCGGAGCGCCGCCTTGGTTGGGGCCGTGCGGGGGCTCATCAAGACCCACAAAATCGCGACGCGCAACGCGGTCTTCAGCATTCCGGGCCAGACGGTGTTCGTCCGCCCGAGCGTTCACGTGCCGAAGGCGCCCGGTCCCAGACTGCATCAGATCATCCAGTTTGAGGCGCGCCAGCTCATCCCCTTCCCTCTCGACAAGACGATCATGGAGTATCAGGTCTTCGAGACGGCGAGTGAGCAGGAGGTGGAGGTTCTCCTGGTGGCCATGAAGAAGGAGACAAACCAGGAGTTCATGCGCACCATACGGCGGATGGGGCTGCGGGCCATCGCTCTCAACGTGTCGTCTTTGGCCCTTTTCAATGGGCAGGAGATCTATCGCTTCGACCTGCAGGAATGGCAGGAGTCCAACCGCAAGGCCGGCACGATCCTTGGGATTCCGCTTGCTTTGGGCGGCGGGGCAGGAACGAAGAAATCTCCCAAGCCCAAGAAGAAGAGAGCCGCGAAAAAAGCGGGCGAGGGGGTTCCGAAGGTCGACGATGAGGCGGCGGCCGCTGTTCCGGATGAGAGCGGCGACGCCGCGGAGATGCGCGACCTCCTCGGGGAGCGCTTCGCCGCGGGGGGAGCGACGGCATTCGGGGAAGTGCGGGGCTACGTGAACGTCGGCGCGCGCTCCACGGATCTGGCCATCGCCAAAGCCGAGGGAGGAAGGTGCGTGGGTTTCACCCGAAGCGTTCCTCTGGGCGGCGCTCACGTCACCAACGCGATCCTCAAGGAATGTGGATGCGAGACTTTCCTGCAGGCCGAGAGGATCAAACTCGAAAAGACCGCCGTGCTTTCGGGCGGCTTTGAGTTCGAGGCGGACAAGTCTCGATACGATGCGCGCGCTTGCCGCGTAGCCACCCTTGTGTGCGACCGCATCATTGCCGAGCTGCGGCGTTCGCTGGACTACTTCATTTCCCAACCCGATGGCGCGGCCGTCGATTCGCTTGTCTTGAGCGGAGGCGGAGCCCAGCTGGCCTACCTTCCCGGCTATATCGAGGAGCGGCTCGGCGTGCAAGTCACGACGCCCCAGGAATTGGGCAACGATCAGATCAAGTGCCCCTCTCAGTACACCGACGGCTTTGATTTCTCCCCCTATCGCATAGCCATCGGCCTGGCAACTCAAGGTTTGGGCATCAGCCCGATCCGGGTCAATTTCCTCCCCGCCGAGATTCGCGGCATGCAGAACCTGGGCTCGCAATACGGCGAGATGGCCCTGCTGGCGGCGATGATCGGCGCCATGACCTTCTTCAGCGCCGAGATCGCCACGAGTTCGGTCAGTCGCTACCGGCGGGAGATCGACAGGCACCAAAGCGAGATCGCTCAAGCAAAGCCGATCCAGGAACGAAAGAGCAAGGCCGATGTGGAACGCAAGGCGATCGCCGAGAAGCTCGATCCCCTCGCTCGTCAGATTCTGCCCCGCGACTACTGGCTGGAGTTCCTGACGTTGATTCAGCTTGTCAAGCCTCCGGAGGTGCTCATCACGGAGGTCCGCTGCCAGCCGGAGTACTGGGATCCCACGAGAACGGTAGTGTGGATCAAGGCGGAGTCCGAGCAGCAGGGCGCGATCACCCAGTTCGTCCGCGGCCTGAAGGAGACCAAAGACCGCGTGATCGACGCCAATATCGTGTCGGCCGCCGAGCAGAACGAGCAGAGCCCCTTCTGGGACGGCAAGACGGTGGCTCGTTTTTCCGTTCGGGTCGACGTGCAGAGACCGGACAAGAAACCTCTGACGCGCTTGGCGCCGCCCACTCCGGAGCCGACGCCCGAGGAAGCCGCCCCTGGGACCATGCCTATGGGCATCATGCCGCGAGGGTACTATGGGGGCATGCCGCCCGCCGCGGGCGGCCCGGGGGGGTACTACCCGGGCGGTCCGCGGGGGTACTATGGGGGCGCGCCGCCCGCCCCGGGCGGTCCGCGGGGGTACTAATAGAGATCTCCCAGCCCCCGTCTGCCGGTGGGCGCGGACCGGGGCGGTCCGGCCGCGGACGCTCCGAGTCGCACGGATTCCCAGAGTCCGCGCAATCGAAGCGCAGCCCATGTCCTCACGAACGGACTCCCGGAATCCGCGGCTTCCCCAGTTCAAGGGGGACGGCGGGCTCCTCTGCCGAAACGCAGGCGAAGCGCCGGGACGTTGCGTGGTTGCGGTTCCCCACTTGCGGGACGGACCGCCCCGGTCCGCCTGATCCCATCCGGCCCCCGGACGCGACCCGGCTCCCGGGCGCGATCCGGCCGCTGGGGCCGGGAAGCCGGGAAGAAACGAGACAGCGAAGATGGATGAGCGACTACTCGCAGCTTGGCGATTCTTTGAAACCCACACGCGCGCGGTCGCCTTTTCCATTGGCTTGGTCCTGTTAGGGATCGTGTTCGGCCTCTACTTCGGTGAGGGCTCCAGCGAGACCGCAGGCGCCGCAACGCCGCCCGTGTCATCGTCCACGGCCGGGGGATCCCGTGACGGCGCGGAGAAGGTCGCCTCTGCCATGGCTTCCCCGGTCAAGCCGTTTGAGGAGACGGATCTTGCGCCCCTGATTCACAGCAGCATGTTTAACGTCAAGGATATTCGAACGGCCATTCAGCAGGAAGCGGAAGCGAATGCGGTCTATGAGGAAGCCGCACGTCTGTTCGATGCAGGGAAGTACAAAGACGCCCTCGAAGCGTGTGAGAAAGCGCTGGCTCACCGCCCGATGCACTTCAGATCGAGGGAATTGAAGACCAAGATCGAGGGAATGCTGAAGCCCGCGCCGACCCCGACCCCTGCGCCCTGAGGCGCGAGCGTTCCGCAGTGAACCCGCCGTCTCCCCCTTCATGACGTCGGGCAGAAACACAACGGGTGGGGCGGCCTGACCATGCCGAAGACCTTCGCCCCGGCTCGCCCTCCCCGCGGGGTTCCGCTCCGACGGAAGAGCGCAAAGGAGCGGGGAGAGGACGAAGCCGCGGACTCGGCAGCCCGTTGCGCCGCGGTTTTTGAGAAGTTTTTTGCTTGACAGCCTTCCGTGGATTGCGGATCATTCCCGCGGGTGGAACCTTGAGTTCTGTGAAGTTCGGGACACCTGCCCCATGTCTGACCAACTCCCCTTAAGAGCAAATGCCTCCATTCTGTTGTTGGCCAATGAGAGGACGTCCTCATGAAACCCTTATCCGCCCGGAGTCTCCTCCTGCTCCTCATCCTTTCCATCAGCTCGTCCCTGATTCTGGGTCAAGGCGACGCTCAACCCTCCGCCCGCGGGCAGAGCGCAGTGACTCTGGCCAAAGCCGAGGGCATCCCCGTGGAAGCCGAGCGCGACCAGAAGGTTCGCGAATTCATGCTCCGCGGAACTCGTCATTACGAGAACGCGGAATTCCAAGAGGCGCTGGGTTGGTACGAGAACGCGCAGCGCCTGGCCCCCCATCAGCCTTCCCTGAAGGCGGTCATCGACCACGCCCAAGCGAACCTGCGCAGCCAGCAGGCCCTTCTTGCCGGCCTGTCGGCGGCCGACACCAAGCCCTCCAAGGTGGCTAAGAGCGGATACCGGGCGGCGTGCGATCTCTTTGAAAAAGGCGATTACAACCAAGCCTACGGCGAGTTCTACAAGGTGTGGCTTCTGGCCGGGGATTACAAATCCACCCGCAACTACCTCAAGGAGATCGCGAAGGCCAGAGACGCATCGCCGACCTCATCTCCGCAAGCAGAGCCTTCTCCTGGGGCAGAGACCCCCGCTGGCGGCGCAACGGAGATGTCGGGAAAGACCACTGATGCCGTGACCGACAAGGTCCGCCTGGAACGGGCTCGCGCCTTCCTGAAACAAGGCGAGTATGATCTGGCGGCCGGGCTTTTCAAGGAAGTTCTGGAGAACGATCCCCAGAGCGCTCCGGCGCGCCGCGGGTTGGAGCGCGCCCAGGCCGCCGCCGAGGACGAGAAGCAAGCGCGGCAAGACGACGCGCGTCGCCTGGAAGGCCAAGAGCGCGGCCTTCAAGAAAACCTCCGCCGCCAGGAGACCGATCGGGAGATCGAGACCTTGCTGGCCCGCGCCTCCGCCGCTCTCGACGCCGGAGAGTATGGGTCCGCCATGGACGCCTACCGCCAGGTCGCGTCGGTCGATCCCGAGAATCGGCAAGCCAGGCGCGGCATCGACGACGTGAGCAAGGCCCAAGCCGCCGAGGAGAAAACCAAACAGGAAGCGACCGAAGAAGAGCGCCGCGGCGCGGCCGAGGCCGAGCGGCGCGCCACGGAGGAGAAAATCGCCGATGCCATCGCGCGCGCGGAGAAGCACGCCAAGGCCGGGGAGTTTGGCGCGGCGATCGAAGCTTACAGCGTGGCCTTGGCGGCCGATTCGGAGAACCGCAAAGCCGCCAGCGGCCTGAAGAAAGCGGAGACGGCCCTCCAGAAACTCGAAGAGGAGAAGGCCCAGGCGAAGGCTCAGGCCGAGCAAGCGCGACTGCGAACCGAAGCCGAGAAAGGGCAGCGCGAACGAGAGGCGGCGGAACAGGCCAAGGGGGAAGCGGCGAGAGGCGAGATCGCCGACGCCGTCGCGCGCGCCGAGAAGCACGCCAAGGCTGGGGAGTTTGGGGCGGCGATCGAAGCTTACAGCGTGGCCTTGGCGGCCGATCCGGAGAACCGTGAAGCCGCCCGCGGCCTGAAGAAAGCGGAGACGGCCCAGCAGAGACTCGAAGAAGAGGGGGTCAAGGCGAAGGCTCAGGCCGAGCAAGCGCGACTGCGAGCCGAAGCCGAGAAAGGGCAGCGCGAACGAGAGGCGGCTGAACAGGCCAAGGGGGAAGCGGCGAGAGGCGAGATCGCCGACGCCG
>Ga0315274_10008437_pt1 | contig 14923 bp, 10 predicted proteins | sample YL17G02_20_MG_FD_203700 | JGI IMG/M metagenome (GOLD analysis project Ga0315274, IMG submission 203700) | Sediment microbial communities from Yellowstone Lake, YNP, Wyoming, USA - YL17G02_20 | ecosystem: Environmental > Aquatic > Freshwater > Lake > Sediment | place: USA: Wyoming | collected... | reverse complement strand
CATAAGCCGGAAAGGTCACCTTCATCACCGCATCCATGACAAAACGGAGAGGCATTTGGGCCCATTTTTGCGCCCAACCCAAAATACCGACCCCGGAAGCACCAACAATTTTCCAAAGAAAAACATTCATCAAACGGTCTTTAATCACCGCCAAAAAAGTGTTGGCCTGATAAGGTACGCCAAATTTTAAAAGATGACGCAATGAATCTTTTTCAAAAGCCAAGCCTACCGGCCAAGGAGAAAAACAATAAATTAAAACGACACCAGTAATCCCTCTGGCTAAAACCGCCCAAGCATAACTGGCCACTCCCCAACCCTGCCAGGCCAAAAAAACCGCCAAACCGTAAAAGAGAAATGATTCGACAATTTCCACCACCACCAATAAATCAAACTTTAATTTTCTTTCCAATAAAACCGAAGGAACTGTTTTTAAAGAAGCCAAAAAGAAGCCAGCTAACAGAGAAACTAAAAGAAAAAAGCCACTCTGGTCAATATGATAAAAACGTCGCAACCAGGGCGAAAGACAAAAAACAATGATTAAAAGGGTTAAAACCAAAATTTGTTGGATGGTAAAAGTACTGCGTATGTCTTTTGAGGATGGTTTTTCTTTTTTTTGAATTAAAGCCGCCGCTAAACCGACATCGGAAAAATAACCCAAAATGGCGACCAACTCCGAAATGGCAAAAAACAAACCGATTTCTTCTTGACCAAGAAAAACCGTTAAAAGGAAAAAGCCAAAAAAGGAAATAATCTGAAGAAGAAAAGTCCTGCCGGTTAAAGCCGCAATACCTTTAATCGCCCGCCCTTTAACGGTCTGAAGATCAATCTCTTCATCCGGATTCATATCCATCATGATTCAAATTTTATCATATTTTGATAAAATATTAATGCATGGGTAAAAAAATCTTTTTAACTCTTATTTTTATTTTTTTAATTGTCTCCATTTTTTTGAGTCAAAAAGGTTTTTTTCTTAAATTGAGCTCTCCGGAAAAAGTCCGCTGGCAAGCTTCTTGGATTCGCAAATCAGGGCCAATCGAAAGAAAAAATTTTTATTATACGGCCAGGAAAAAATTTAATCTCTCTTTTACCCCAACTGAAGCCAATTTATTCATTTCTTGTCAATCACGTTGTGAAATCTATCTTAATGGTCGCTTTATTCAAAAAACTGGTCTTTATAGTAATCCTCCTTATCAATATTATGATTATTTTGATATTTCAAGCTTACTTCAAAAAGGAGAAAATTTTATTAGTATTTTAGGCTATAACGAGGGGGTTGATGCTTTTTTTGGCCCAAAAAAGCCGGATGGATTAATTGCCCAAATTGAAATTCGGTCTAGGTGGCAAAAAAGATTTATTTTTTCAAATCAAGAATGGAAAATGGCTGAACTTAACTCCTGGGATAGTGAAAGTGAAAGAATTTGGAAAACTTCAACGTCTTTTCAGGAAATTTTTAATGCCAGCAAATATTCAGATGAATGGCAAAAAAAAGAATTTAATGACTCTTTATGGGAAAAAGCAGAAATTATCGGTCCTTTTTACCAAAAGCCTTGGAGTAAACTTATTTTAAGACCAATTCCCTATCTTCAAGAAGAAGTTATTCCCTTGACATTATTTCAAGTTGGAGCCTTTACTCCTGATAATAAGGCCGACTTTAAAAATCCGGCTAAATTCATCAATTCTGGCCAGAAAAAATTGTCAATATCCACTGAAAAAGAGCTTCAAAATTTAAGTCTTAAAAACAACCAATTTATTTCTTTTAAATTAAAAAAACAAATTGCCGGTGGGGTAAAAATCTGTTTCCAAAAAGGAGCTCCGGGGATTATTAATATCGGCTATTCTGAAAATCTTAATAAAGATGGTTTCCCTGATACGGGTCGAATGATTTTCCAGGGCGATAGATTAATCAATCCTCCTTCTGATTTTTGTTGGCAACCCTTTTCCCCTCGTAGTTTTAAATATCTTATCTTGACCTTTCAAGATTTTTCCCAAGATTTCTCTTTAAACTCGGTTGAGGCTATTCAGACTTTATATCCTGTAAAAACAGTCAGTCAGCCAAATTTTAATGATGAGCTTTTAAATAAAATTTATGAGATTGGTATTGATACCTTAAAAATCGACATGCAGGAAACTTACATGGATTGCCCGGTTAGAGAAAGGTCACAATATGTCGGTGATGCCAGAGTGGAAGCTTTAGTTGCTTATCAAGTCTTTGGTGAAACCGCCCTGACGAAAAAAGCCCTCAAAGAATTTGCCTCAAGTCAAGAAGAAAACGGTTATTTATCAGCTAATTACCCTACCGGCCATCGAGTAAACATTCCAAACTATGCTCTTCAGTGGGTTAATATGCTTTGGGAATATTACCAAAACAGCCAAGACAAGGAAACCTTAAAACAGCTTTATCCTAATCTTTTAAAACTCATGAATTATTTTCAAAAACAAGAAGATAATACCGGTTTTTTGGTCAGCCAAAAAGATTGGTGGATTTTTATTGACCACGGCGATATGGTCGCGACTCAAAATTATGCGCTAGTTCTTCAATCTTCTTATTACGGCGCTTTAAAAGATGCCATTCAAGTTGCCGGGGTTTTAAATAAAAAGGAAGAGCAAGAAAGATTAACTGAAAAAGCCAACAAATTGAAAAGACAGATTAATGATTACTTTTGGCAGAGCCAAAAGGGTCTTTTTGATGATTGTCGCAATGAGAGTAGTTTTTGTTCCCATTTTTCAACTCAAGGTAATTATTGGGTTTTATATTGGGGAATTGCCGACGAAGAGAAAAAAGAAATTTTACTGAAAAATCTTTTAACCGATAAATATCAATTACCACCCAGTAAAACGCCTTATTTTAATGGCTTTATCGCCGAAGTCCTTTTTAAAAACGGCAAAAAAAATGAAGCGATAAGTCTTATCAAAAACTATTGGGGCAAAATGATTAAGGCTGGGGCGACTACTTGGTGGGAAAGTTTTGTTCCTGAAATTGCCGATACCAGTCCCCATCTGGGTGAAAGTCTGGCTCATGCTTGGGGTTCTCTGCCAACCTATCTTTTAGCTAAATACCTCAAACCTTAATGAAATGTCTGGAATATTTCCGGAAGAAGAAAAAAATCGCTCCCAACCAAGCCACCAAAGAAATTAAATTGGCTGTTTGCCTTACAGGTGTATTTTTCAGTTTCACTTCAACTTGATAGGAACCAGCGCCTAAACGAAAGGCAATTAAACCCAATTCATTTTGGTGATTAATCTCCACCGGCTGACCATTAGCCAAAACTTGCCAACCAGGAAAATCATAAAGTGGTAATTTAATGATGCTTTCCCCCTCAACATTGGCTTCAAATTTTTGCCAGTTAGTCCCCTTGCGAAAATTTTTAATTTCCCCGCCTTCTCCTCTAATAAAAAATGGTTTCCCGGGAGCTGGGCTACCTGGTGGTTGAGGAGCATAAATTGGCAAATAATCAAAAATCGCGTCGGTTTGTAATTTAGACCAGCCTTTGGCGGAAAAAAGTTTTTCCTGATCAGTAATTCTAAGAATTTTTTCGGGGCGGAAAAAAGAGAAATTAAAAGTTATTACCCCGGCTATCATCAGCATAACTAACACCCCAGCCCATTTTTTGTTCTTAATTAAAAGAAAAATGCTTCCTGCCAATATGGTGGCGAAAAACGAAGAAGGTCCTACAAATCGCCAAGGAAATTGCATTGAGGCTAAAATGGGAATTTTTTGCCAAATAAAGGTTGAACGCTGGTGGGCCAAAAAGGCATACCCTAAGAAAAAAACAAAAATTAAACCAATTAACAAAATTTCTTTTCTTTTGTATCTTACCAAAAGCCAAATGAAAATCAAAAGTGAAATTAGGGCTACCACCCAATGCAGCTGCCCAATAAGAAATGGCATCCCATCCTCCGGCCCCCAAACCGAAGGACCATAGCCCCAAAAGCGGCTGAAAAAAAGCTGTTTGACCGTCGCAAAGTGAGCTAAATAATTAAAATAGCCAATAAACATCGTTTCAATGTGCACAAATTTTCTTTCAAAAATCACCGGCAGGGCAAAAAACGCCGCCAAACCTGCTCCCCAAATTCCCCCCAAAGCTATTTTGAGTAAAATCTTCCATGATTGTTTGAAATACCAAACAAGAAAAATTCCCCAGACAATCAAGGCCGGAGTAATAAAGAAAGCCATTAAATTGTGAGACAATAACAATAATCCATAAAAAAATGCCAAAATTGCTACAAAAAGGTTTTTCCCTTCTTTGATGACCTTCAACACTGCCCAGAAAACCGCCGGAAAGAAAGCCAACCCCCAAAATTCATTTAAAGCCCCCCTGACATAAACATCAACCGCATGATAAGGGGCATAAAGATAAAAAGCGGCCACCACCCAACCGCCGTATTTACCCCACAATTCTTTACCCAAAAGATAGGCAAAAATACCGGAGAAAACCAGCCCCAAAATAAATAAAATTTTAATAGCATTGATGTAAGAAAACCCTAAAAGATGAAAAATTTCCCCTACATAATAAGGCAAGGGCGGATAATAATTAAAAAGTGGATAGCCGTAACCAAAACCCATGTCCGGCACCCAACGGCAAGGAATCTGTCCGTCACGCCAACATAAATCCATTTGATAAAGTCGACTAACTTGTAAGTCATCATGCATCGAAAAATAACCTGGGCCCAACAAACGCCAAAAAGTGAGCAAAGCCATTAAAACAATTAAGATTATCCACCAGTAAGATTTTAATTTCTTCATCTATTGCCTCTTTGATTGCCAATAATTTTTATCAAGTTGAAACAATAATAATTTATCCCGATGGCCATCCGGCCAGGCTGCCTTAGGATATTCCCTGACTAACATCAAGCCATTATTTTGCGGCAATAAGTTTAAACGACTTTGATTGACCAAAAGATAAACCTCATTGTCAACCAAAGAATTGATTAAGCTTTGAGAGACTTCAGTCACTGGCCAACCGATACCAATCACCCGAATGCTGGGTACCCCTTCCAAATAAATTTGTAGGCCGTCAGGTAAAGTGCCAAAAAAACCTTCTGTCCCCACAAAAACTGAGCCATTTCTTGCTCTTTCTTTAAAAAAGACAGCGCTTTCCTTAAGACCTTGTCCAGCCGTCCATTCTTCTAAATGACCGCTGCGAAGATTTCTAGGCAGGGGTGCCCTTTCCGGATTAAACAAAAGTAACCAATCATAATTAAAGGCAGGAATAAAGATAATTAAGAATAAAATAATCATTATCCAAGATTTCCGTTTCATTTTCACACAAAGCCAATCCAAGAAAAAGGCCGCAAAAAGCAAAAGCGGCCAAACGGTAAAAAGAAGATAGCGAGGCGTAAAAACTTTGGCAAAAACCGCTTGGGCCAAAAGAGGAATGACAAACCAAATCAATAAAAATAGGGTGATTTTTAATTTTTTCCGCAAACCCACCAAAATTCCCCCTATGCTAGCCCAGAATATCGGCCAGGTTAATAAATTGGGCAACCATTGGCGTAAATCGCCAAAGTGAGGTTTTAAGGGATCCAGCGGATGAGACAAAATTTCTTTCAAACTGAAAAGGTAATCTTTATTCCGAATGGCAATCATCTGAAAACCAGGACCCAAGCGCAGTAAGAAATTATAAAGACCAAAACCAAAAAGCCAAACAATCATCCATAAAGTTAAAATTTTTAAGAAATTATTTTTTAATGACTTCCCTTCCTTGCGAAACGGTAAAAACAACAAGGCGGCCGGCAAAAAAAGGGCAAAAAAGATAGCCGGTGATTTGGTCAACAAAGCTCCCCCTAAAATCATTCCCGTAACCATCGCCAAATCCCACCTTTGATAGCGGATCAGTAACAAGCTCAAACCACAAAGCCAAAGACTAAACATCGCCAAAAGCGAATCGACTAAAGCCAAACGATCAAAAAAAACAAAAAGGGGTACGACGGCATAAAAAAGAGCCGTCATTAAAACTATCCGCTTTTCTTTAAATAACAACCAGGCAATCAAAGTAATACCGACTAAAGAGCCTAAACCAGCTAAAACCGACAAAAACCGACCGGCCAAAAGTGGATCAGTAAAAATTTTTAAAAGGGGAATGGTTAGCCACATAAAAAGAGGCTGTTTGCCATCGGAAAGAGGCAAAAAGCGCAAAGTCGGCTCGGCCCTCATCACTTGCGACCAACGAATATAAATCGCTTCATCAGCAAAAATGGGCAGAATGGTTAAATTGACCAAACGGACAACAAAAAATAAAGCGATAATTAATAAACCAAAAATAATAAACTTCTTTTGCCCGTTTTTAAATTTTTTACCCATATTTTCCCATTAAGTCATTAAATTTAACTCTTAAAATTTCCATCACCATTTCTTTTGATTCCTTAAAATACTTTTTCTCCCCCTTGACATCTTTGTCTTGCCAAGCCACAATGACTTCGGCTATTTTAAGGCCTCTTCTTTGGGCGATAAAAAGCAGTTCCACATCAAAAGCCCCAACCTTCCAACCTTTAGTTTTTTTAGCTTCTTTGAAAATCAGCAAACGAGAAAAAAGATCGCTGGCAACTTTATTTTTAAAAGATTTAAAGCCACATTGGGTATCAATAATGTTTTTTAAAAGAAGTCGTTGTCTAATCAGACGAAAAACATTAGAACCAACTAATCTTAAAATAGAAAAACCTTCTCTTTTTTGACCTCGAGAACCAATAACCACTTCAAAACCTTTCTGAAAAAAAGGCAAAAACTTATCAAATTCTTTCATCGGCGCTGATTGATCCATATCGGTAAATAAAACAATCTCGCCTTTGGCTTTTTCAATACCGGCTCTAATGGCAAAAGGTTTACCGGCGTGTTTATTTTGGAGAAGTTTAAAACGTGGATGAAGCTTGAGATAATTTTTGATAAACTCCAAACTCCTATCAGTTGATTCATCGTCGGAGATAATCACTTCGCTTTGATATTTCTGTTTGGCAAGATAATTTTCCACCTCATCCAACACACCTCTTTTGAGATTTTTTTCTTCGTTATAACAGGGAATAATCACTGACAAAAAAGTTTTCATTGATTTTTTCTTAACCTTCTTTCCACCGTAATCCCGCCGAATTTTTGACTTTTAACCGTCTCGGCGATTTTATCCTGTCTGGCCAGCCAAGCGTCTAAGAAAAAGGGGTGAACCGGATCAACTTCGTATAAAAGATATAGCTGCGGTATGTTTTCAGTGCTTGGCTGACGATGATATTTCCGCTGACCCCGCCATTTAAAAAGATAATCATAACCGTAAGGAATAACCGGTGGAACATAGACGTCAACATTGAATTTTTGCTCTCCGGCATCCTGATAAATCCAGTCAACACCCTGTAATTCATTACCTAAAGTAATATGGGTCGGGCCGTCAACACCAGCCGAAAGATAATTTTTCAAAAAAAGAATATTGCCACTTAAAAACCAAACCATAATTAAAGCCAAAATGGGCCAGTAAAGAACTTTTTTGAAGAAAAAGCCAACAAAAAGAGCAAAAAGAAAGATAAAGGCCGGATAAAAGCCAGTTAAATAATAATCATAAAGTTGGCCGTAATTGCCGACAAAGAAAAGTAAGAAAAACAACGGCAGGAAAAGAAAGATAACTAACATCAAATCTACTTTGTCTTTTTTGTCTTTGCTTTTAACTGATAACCAGATGGAAAAAGCCACAAAGATCAACCATAACCAAACTAAAAATTTTGATCCTATCTTAAGATTGGTTTCCAACTTAGAAAAAAGAATATTAAAATAGGCCAGAATTCTTTCTTTAATAAATTTAAGTGTCGGTAAAGCCCATGTCTGAGAGGTGTCGGTGTTAATCTCACCCCGCGTAAGGCTGAAAAAATTTCTGGTCATCAAAAATTTATTCTTCACCTCAAACAAGGCCTGGGGTATCAAAAAGGCGACAAAAATGCCGATGGACCAAAAAAGATTTTTCTTGCTTTTGATCGACGGTCGGAAAATCAGCCACATTAAAGCGATTGAGGGAATGAAGAAAATGGCGCTGGCCATCTCCAATTGCAGGCAGATGGCCAAACAAACAGAAATCAAAATCAGATATTTGTCTTTCTTTCTGAAGAAAAACATCCCCAAACCATAAAGGAGTAAAATCGTAAAGAAAGGCAAAGGCGAAGGATTAGCCAACCAACGAGCGGAACGGGTTAAATAATAAGAAAAGCCCCAGAAAAAGGCAGCCAGCAAACCGATTTTGCGATTGTAAAATTCTTTGCCAAACCAATAAAGCAAGAAAACAGTACCTACATCCAAAAAAGCAATAAAAGTCGCCGCGACCGCCGGATTACCTCGACCAATAAAATAAAAAGGGGTTAATAAATAATACCAAAGAGGACCCAAAAACAAACCAGCAATGCCAGTCGTGGGGCCAATGGCTGGAAAATCTTTAAAAGTTAAAATCTCCTGAACTTTTAAAGCATCACGGCCTTGATCATAATAAAAACCCAACAAGGCATCTAATCGATAAAGACGAAAAAATGCCGCAAAAATAATGATAACTGCCAATAAAAGATAAACAAACTTATGCTCTAAAATTTCTTTTTTCATATAATCTATCGATTATGAATTAATTTATAAACCTCTGTTCTTTCAATTTGCCATTTTTCGGCCACCTTTGTCCAGCCAAACATGGCAATTTCGGCTTTTGGATGGCCAACCGGCTGACAAGGCAACTGTTCACAAATGACAAAAAGCTGCTCGGCAATCGTTTCTTTCGATTTTTGGGGATCAATCCGCAAGGGCGGTTTCCCCCAAACTTCCATAAAGAAAGCATAAGCTTCATCATAATTTCTCTCTGCCAGCAGGGCTAAATTAAATGGTCTGTCTTGAGCCTTAGCCAAAACAAATCTGGCGATAGTTTGGGTTCTTTTAAGCTGTTGATTGGGCGGATAGCGCAATGGTGATTCTTTTACTGCCAAAAAGACAAGAAAGCATAATAAAATTGCCGCCGTTATTTTTCCCATCAACCGATTTGAAAAACAAGGTTCTGCCGAAGGCAGGTTCTTTTTTGAAAAACAAGGTTCTGCCGAAGGCAGGTTCTTATAATCCCAAATTTTTGCTAAAACCCAACCAGTCAACAAAAAGGGCACTGGGAAAAAGAAACCAAAATAGTGGTCATAGATATGTTGTTTATAATTCCCCAAGCCAACCAGCCCGATTAAAAACCAAGTCAGAATCAAAACCAATCCTTTTTCTTGACTAAAAAATTTTCTCCCTCCCACTATGATACAGCGCCGTATCATAGTGAAACCAACCAGGACGATTATTCCCAGCGCCACCCACTTTCCCCAAAATTCGTCTTTGCCTGCAACCAAGCGAGTGAAAACCTGAACAAATAATTCCCATAACTTTGGTATTGCTTTATAGATTTTCAAATTCACTGTCGCTTGCCGATCCGTAAAAAAGGCCTTAAAAGCATTAGCATTAATAAAATTATGTCTTAAATCAAACCAAACTAAAGGCGCCACCGTTAAAAACAAAAAGATGAGTATCAAAAATAAGGTTTGCCACCAAAATCTTTTCAGGGAAGCTTTTTCTTTCTTAATATCAATTAAAGTTAAAAGCCAAAAAAGAAAAACTGTCGGAAACAACAAAAGCCCAAGCCAATGAGACTGAAGAGTAAAAGATAAGCTCAAGCCAATGATGGGTAGCCACCAAAATTGTCTTTGACGCCAGACTCGCCAGATACCAAACATGGCAACGAGGGCAAAAAAAGGCATGACATTGGGGTTCCAGGAAGAACGTGAGTAAATAATAACAATCGGCGAAAGAGCATAGAAAAAGGCGGCTATGAGAGCCGCTTTCTTGCCAACCCATTCCTGGCCAAACCAAAAAACCAAACCTGCGGTAATTACCCCCAACAAAGCCACCATGGCCGCGGGACCAACCGGCGAAAGACGAGAAATGACCATCGCCGGCAAGATTAAATAATAATAAAGAGGGCCTAAATACATATTGCCGATAGAAGTGACCGGGCCAATCAAGCGAAATTTATGGTCAACAATCATCCGTTTCACCGCCAAAGCATCCCGGCCTTCATCACCTAAAAAAGTCATATAATCTGGCAAACGCCAGAAACGCAAAAAAGCTGCTAGAAGAATAATTAAAATCAGGAGGATTAAATAATTATTTTTTTGTAAAAATTTTTTCATCCCTGTTTTAACTTTTTCCAAAAGCGAAAAAGATCCTTATAGGCACTCAGAATTACTTTTAGGCTTGCTCCGGTAGAACCTCCTGCTAAATCAGGATAATGATGAACACCAATTTCCACAATCTTAAAACCAGCTTTTTGAGCTTTAACTAAAAACTCCGTCGTGATAAATGGGCCACGTTCTGACTCTAAGTGAGGAATCTTGTCGATCACTGATTTCCTTATTAATTTAAATCCGCAATCAATATCCCGCATTTTCAGCCCAAAGATTATAAAGACGGGCAGTTCCCAGGCTAATTTTGAACCCAAAATTCGATAAACAGGAACCCCTCTTTTTAAGTAGTAACCGGCAACAATATCGGCGTCAGTCTCTTTCTGTCTTTTAAAGAATTTAGTAATTTCGGTAAAATCAAATTGCCCATCAGCATCGATTAAGACAACCCAAGGGAAACGAGCGGCATACATGCCTGATTTTAAAGCTGCTCCATAACCACGATTAGGATGATGATGAATAACTTTAATTTTTTTATTCCTAAAAGCCAATTGATCGGCAATTTCCCCAGTTTTATCTTTTGAACCATCATTAATAATAATAATCTCATAATCACCAGCAATTTTTTTTAAAATCTCCTCCACCTTTTGAATGGTGGTCGCTAACATTTTTTCCTCATTGTAGGCTGGCAAGAAGACCGAAAGCTGGTCAACCATCTTCATATCCAAAAGTATAGCATAAAGAATTTTTCTTTTAAAATTAAACTTATGTTATTATATATTTAATGAAAAAATCCAGACGCGATTTGTGGTTCATAGCTCTCATCTCACTTTTTTCGACTTTTGTTGTCTGGCTTCCCTTCTTCTTAAGGCTCTCTCATTTTTGGAAAATGTCTTTACCGAACGATGGCATGGCCACTATTATGAAAAATTTTGACGGTTTGTATTATGTCGTCATTGCCAAATCATTTTACCGCCCAGAAGTCATCAGCGGACTTTTTTCTTTTCCGCTTCCAGCCATTTATTATGCGGCTCACTTTCCTTTCTATCCCATTTTAATCAAAATTTTTTCGCCTTTCTTTGGCTACCTTTGGTCAATGCTCTCAGTCAGTCTTTTGGCTTCAGTTTTGGCCGCCGTGGTCTTTTATCTCTTCGTCAAAGAATTTAAATATTCAACTTCACCCTTTTGGTTGACCATGATTTTCCTCTTCCTTCCGGCTCGATGGTTTATCGTCCGCTCGATTGGTTCGCCGGAACCTCTGTTTATTCTGCTCCTTTTAAGTTCTTTTTACTTTTTCAAGAAAAAGAATTATTGGTTAGCAGGAATTTTCGGTGGATTAACCCAACTAACTAAACCACCGGGGATTCTGCTTTTTGTCGCCTATGCCATCTATCTCATCTGGGAAAATCGACCCTTAAATATCGTCAAATTGATTAAAAAAGCTTATCCACTACTACTTATTCCTCTAACCTTATTCTGCCTTTTCATTTATTATCGTTTTACTTACGGTGATTTTTGGGCTTATTTCCATTCTGGTGATAACATTCATTTATTTTGGCCACCACTTCAGATTTTCAACGCCACTACCCGCTGGGTAGGCACTTATTGGTTGGAAGAAATTATCTATGTTTTTCTTTTAGGAATTCTGGGAGTCATTTATCTTTTTAAACAAAAGCGAATTGATTTAGGCATTTTTGCCGCAGTTTTCTTCTTCACCACTTTGTTTGTGGCTCATCGCGACATCGCTCGTTACAGTTTACCTTTAGTACCATTTCTAATCATTGCTTTTGGGCCATTTTTGGTGAAAAAAGAATTCAAAATCGCCTTTGCCGTAATTTTATTGCCAATTTTCCTTTACGCCATTAATTTCATCGCCGGCAATACCCTCCCTATTGCCGACTGGGCACCATTTCTTTAAATTACCTTTTTAACATAACGAACTAAAGAAGGAATTTTTTTAATTAAGGATAGGTTGGTAAGAAATATTCTAATAGCCAAAAATGGGCTGAAATTTTTAAGAAGATATACTCCCTGATTAAGAGTTAGCTTAGAAAGAAGTTCTATTTTTTCATCCCACTGTTTATCTTTATATGAAGCCATTCTTTTATTAATTTCGAATGCAAACGACATTGTTCTTCCGAATCTTTTTCGCCATTTCCGTTCATATTTGTATAGAAACTTCTTAGAGGTATTTTTCGAAAAAATGGCCTGGGCTGCAATTCTACCCGCTATTTTACCTGATTCTATCGCATAGCGAATACCTTCTCCTACAAGTGGCGAGGCTTGATTAGCAGCATCTCCAATAACCATCAAACCATTATAAACAAAACTTTTTCGAATACCATCTGAGGGAATAATTCCGCTATGAACTTCTTGTTTTTTCGCTCCTTTCAAATATTGGCTTAAGTAGGGTTGCTTTAAAAACAACTCTAGACATTCAGATGGATCTGCTAAGCTATCTGGTCTTGTAATTCCTACACCTACTCTTACTCTTTTATTACCACAGGGAAAGGCCCAGCCATACCCAGATGGCGCAATATTGTTACCGACAGCAAGGATTACTTCATCCTCATTATATTTCGGGGCAAAAAATTCATATTCTAAACCAACAGCAAAACGTTTTAATTTGTCATATAAACCGATTTTTCTAGCTATGATTGCTGGATTCCCACTTGCATCTATAATCAATTTAGCTTTAACTTTTTTAGAGCCATTTTTATCTTCATACAAAAGACCGGTAACATAATCACCCTCCATTTTGGGCCTTATCACTCTTCTCCCCAATTTTATTTTGGCGCCTGCCATGATTGCTTTCTTTGCTAAAAACCGATAAAAACCAGTAACATTCAATACACAAGAAACTGGAGATTTATATTCAAAGACGACTTCTTTGTGGGAAGAGATAAATTTACATCTGCGAACAGGGTGATACAATGAAGTAGGGGTACCAAGAGTATTTAAATATTTTATCCAACTTCCCCCGCTTGTGCGAACAGGGACTCCAATTTTAGAATTTTTTTCAAGGACAAGAACTTTTGCCCCTAATCTCGCAGCCACCTCAGCTGCAGAAAGACCGGCCGGACCAGCCCCAACAATCACAATATCATAAACATCACCATTTCTCTTCATTAATTTTTCTTAGTTGAGGATGTTCTGAATCTAAAGGGGAACTTCCATCTTTTCCAAATAAAGACGTTATACATCGTATAGTTATAAGTGAGAATAACTGGCATTATTGCCACTAAACTAATTTGACGAACCAAGGCAGTATCTTTAAAGATAATCACCCCTAAACCTATGCCAACAAACTGAATGATAATCGCTCCTGCAGAAGTTAAATTAAATTGTAAAAATTTCAGGATAATTTTTAATGGTCGGGTAATCTTAACGTCAGTAAAAGTCCAAAAGTTATTGAAGGTAAAATTAACTATCATACTCAGCTCAGCGGCAATTGCTGCTGACCAAGCTGAGGGTTCAGCCATCACAGAAGCAAAAGTTCCCCGCAAAAAGGAAAAAAGACCAGCCAATATTTCAAAAAACTTCATACTTCTGAAGATTTCCAAACCAATCGCATTAACTACATAGCCTGTAAAACCAACTGTGCCGAATTTAATAAATCTTAAAGTGCCCGGATCGGTTAATCTCAATTTAATCACCCCCAAAAAGGTTCTCCCCACATCTGAAAACGACATCTTTGTCTTCCCTTTTTCTCGCAGTTTAAATTGTAAAGGAATTTCCACCACCTTGGCTCCCATATTAACAATCTGATAAAGCATTTGTGTTTTGTAAAAAAACCCATTAACGATTTGATTAAAATCAAGTCTATCAAGAACCCCTTTAACCCTTGCTAATTTCAGTCCGGTGGAAACGTCTTTAATTTTGTTTATATTGGGGAAAAAAAGAACAATTCTTGAAAACAAACCACCATATTTCGTTAAAAATTTGCGGTAAAAACTCCACTGTTTAGGATAAGAGCCGTCTTTAACAAAACGAGAACCAATGACATAATCAAAACCTTCGTCAAATTTTCTGACCAAATCAATAATATATTTCGGGTCGTGTTGAAAATCGGCGTCAAACTCAATCACTGCTTCTGCTTTCATTTTTTCCATCGCATATTGCATCCCTCTTTTGTAAGCCGCTCCCAAACCTTGCTTATTGCCTAAATTAAGGGTAATATTTTTAAACCTCTTCATTTTCTCTTGAACAATTTTGGCCGTTCCGTCTGGAGATTTGTCATCAACCACCAAAATTTCCATCTGATTATTTTTAATCTTGGGGAAAATATCCTCTTCCAAAACATCAATCATCCGACCGATGTTTTCTCTTTCATTATAAGTAGGAATAATCACGACAATCTTCATCTTAAAATACTATACCATTTCCCCCTTGAAGTAGTCTATGGTTTTCAAAAGACCTTCTTTTAAGGAGACTTTTGGTTGCCACCCCAAAATTTTTTTGGCCCTGCTAATATCGGGGCAACGATTGGTGGGATCATCAACAGGAATTGGTTTGTAAACAATCTTAACGCTGTTGTCTAAAAGCTTAATGACGGTTTTAGCTAGCTGTAAAATAGTGCATTCATTATCATTGCCGATATTAAAAACTTGTCCTTCTGTTTTTTCCTTGAACATAGCTGAAATTAAACCTTCAACGGTATCGCTAATATAGCAAAAACTCCGCGTTTGTCGACCTTGGCCATAAACGGTTAAGGGTTTTTTCTCTAAGGCCTGGTTGATAAAATTCACCACCACCCGACCATCATTCT
>Ga0315274_10008435_pt1 | contig 14930 bp, 12 predicted proteins | sample YL17G02_20_MG_FD_203700 | JGI IMG/M metagenome (GOLD analysis project Ga0315274, IMG submission 203700) | Sediment microbial communities from Yellowstone Lake, YNP, Wyoming, USA - YL17G02_20 | ecosystem: Environmental > Aquatic > Freshwater > Lake > Sediment | place: USA: Wyoming | collected... | reverse complement strand
TGGAGCAACTGATGCAGAACGTCTGGCACTTTGTCCGCCGCCGGTCGGTGCGCAAAACTCTGCTGGTGCGGAAGCTCGCCGCATGAGGGTGCCGGTTCATGGCTACTATTCACGCACGGTCATTTAGATGCTATCATCAAGGGGTATGGACCCCGCATCGAAACTCTGCATCGGCACGAGCGGTTTCTCGTTTTCCGACTGGGTGGGTCCGTTCTACCCGCCCGGCACGCGGCGGCAGGAGATGTTCGCCCAGTACGTGCAGCAGTTCCGCACGGTCGAACTCAACTACACCTTCTACCGGATGCCCGCGGCCAGGACGCTGGAACGGCTGGCCCAGGCCAGCCCGCCGGACTTTCTGTTCTGGGTCAAGGCCAACCAGCGGACGACGCACGAACACGACCGCACGGCGGCAGCGGAGTTCCTGGCGAACCTGGAGCCGCTGCGCGCCGGCAGCCGACTGGCCGGGGTCCTGATGCAGTTCCCGCAGAACTTCCATCGGACGGTGGCCAACCGCCGGGTGCTTCGGGATACGGTGGAGGATTTCAAGGCCGTGCCGCTGGCCGTGGAGTTCCGGCACTCCTCCTGGGACCACCCGGCCACCTACGAGGGGCTGCGCGAGCGCGGCCTGACGCTGGTGGTGCCCGACGTGCCGCCGCTGGGGGACCTGTTTCATACCGAAGCGACCGTGACCAGCCGGATCGGTTATTTGCGCCTGCATTCCCGGAATGCCGCTCTGTGGTACGCCGGGGCCGTCCAGCGGTACGACTACGATTACAGCGACGCGGAGTTGACGGCCATCTGCGGGGTGTGGAACCCGCTGGCCGATGGGGCAGATTGCATCTTCGTGTTCTTCAACAACTGCCGTCATGGCCAGGCGGCCAAAAACGCTCGGCGGTTCAAGGAGATCGTGTGCGGGGGTCCGGCGAACTCGCCGCCTCCTTCGTAAGATTACCCGTTGCCCAACACCCAGAGGAGAGGTTCCCTGTAGACAAGGACTATTATCAGACTACCTTCACGATCGTCGGAACCCTTGCGAACAAAAGGTTTTCCGTCCCGGTCCCCGGCCGCGAGAGGCGGCAGCGGGCGATGGGTTTACCGGTAAAGATCTTGTTGAAACCCGCGGCCAAGGTATGATCATGGTCAAGTTTCCGCGATGGTCGTGGGCGAGAGGTCATCCGGAGAATCCGGAATAAACCACGTCGCCAGGCGGGAACAGGAGAGTGGCCATGCGCGTGCAGACAGAGCCCCTGGCGGCACAACATTCCTTTTTGCGCGACCATAAGACCATCAAGGGCGATATGCTGTTCGGACTGGGCCTAAGCTGCTACGACCCTCAAAACCACCTCGCTGTGATTGGCGCCCTTTCTGAGGATGAACTCCAAGATTGCACGCGCCCTGCTTTTCAACAGCTTACCACATCGAGAACCACTGCTCATGAGATGGGTCATTGCGTTCTCTCTTCCTGCTCGCGGACAGGCCGGATGCTGCGTGATCTCGGTGCTCTCCAACAGGGCCTTTGCCTCGTCATCCTTAAACGGATGCTGAAGGTCCACGGCCGTGTTTGGAGTCCGCTTTCAACTTATTTTGACCAAGATCAAAGGAACCCTCAGATTGAGAAACTCATCAGAGCGACCCTCCGCCTGGATATTCTGGCCCAGGAGATCACAAGTGGCTGGAAGGTCTGCCAGGAGTTGTTCGCCTGTATTTGGACTGTTCAAATAGCCGGCACCCTGGAGTTCGGTATTGCATATGCTACCGGAAGGTCTGGATCTGAACTCCAGCGCAGGCTGCACACGGTGTCCCTTTTATACGACAAATCTACTATAGATGAGTTTGAACGTTTTCTCAAATCCCACGTTCCACGTGAGGAAACAAAACCCGGCTCTCGCGACCTTGGTCACTACGTGCAAATCTTCTGCTCATTGTTACAGGAAGCGCGTGCTGACCCCAAGATCAGCGCCAACTGCGTTGCTTTGCTCGAGTATATGATAGACCTAATGACATCCGATAAGAACAATGATAGACTGACACTAGCGGATATCTCCATGCAAATCGCAAATGATGTTCAGGCCCACTTCAATAAAGGCGAGCGGGAACACATAGAAGCTTTTCAGATCTATCTGCAGAGCATCGGCGGCTCTGGAAATATGCTTGAAGCACTCGCAGGCCTTGCACTAGCTTCGACCATTTTCACACCTCGCCTTAGCGTGGACCGCTTTCTAGACGACTCGCGCAAATTGACCGTTGGCAGAATTGATGCTGCCATTTCCTTCCTTGCCAGTCACCCTTTTATTAGAAACCTTGACAGCCTCAGCCCGGAAGATATCGCCCGGGAGGTTGAACTTTTGCAGCAAATGATGGGCTCGGTCCGTCTTTCTTCTCTCCACAGAGTACCCCAGGAACAAATCATAGGCACGATAGATTGGACCGGGCGATTGCTTCGAAGACTCGGCCTGCGCCGAGGGGAAAGGAATCTTATTTACGATCTCATGGAAGCGTACTGTGCTGTTTCTTGGGACAAGGACAGGGTGGCAGAAGAGCGCCTCCGACGTTTCCTGCCATGGTGGATACACCCACTGGGGCGTTTGGCCTTTGCTCTTCAACGGGTGCTCAAAAAACACAGCGAAAACGCAAGATTCATCTTCGGGCTGTTCAGGGCGGCAGGTATTCGGAACTGGGACGGTCTCTGGAACTTTTATGAACTTTACCATGACGTGCTGGGCGTTCTAGTTACGGCATTGGATAGTCAGCGACTTGGCCCCTTAGTGCAGTTGGGAATGGGGCCCTCCCGGGCCACCATGCTTCTTAACCAGCCTGCTCAGTCCGCCGCCTCTCGTCTTTGTTTCTATCGCCACGTATGGGGCTCTCTCACAGATAGCCTTCTAAGAGGTCGCACTGCTACTCCCATCGCTTGTGTAGGCTGCCATGTTGAAAGCCGCGGACTACTCGGCACCGCGACGCCGAAGGATTGTTTGGTGGGCCGACTCTTCCAATGCCTGGCTCATGACGATAATCTTTTGATCTGCTGCACAGGGGACAAGGCCCGTTTCTTGAGGCGTGAGGATTTGAAGACCCCGGAGACAGCCATCACGATTCCCTTTGCCCTGCGCGTCCAACTGCTGGCCGAGGTAGAAACAACGGAGGAAGCCTCCTCCATACCAGCGATGAACGTCTCTAAGCGGATTGGCCATCATCTCCGGATTTTGCGAAAGCGGTACCGCTCGGATGAGCGCGCGTGGACAAAATCTCGTGAATCTGTTGCCCAGACCCTCATGCAACTTCCTAGGGAACTCACACGGATTGCGGCACAACTATAGATCCCCCAAAAAACTAGGAGGCCGAACCAGTGTCAGAACACAATCTCTTGAAAACTGCTCACCATATCTGCAGAAAAGCCACTCAAGAGCTTTGGCCACAGGAGATCGGTCTTTTCGAGTCAGTGTGGGATGCTCTGCAACCAACATTCGCTGGATGGGTCAAGCAAGAACCCTCGCAATGGACCAAAGACCTGTTCGCCATCGCGCCGTCTCCATCATATCGGTGGCCACAAGAAGTTGATTTAGACCGCCTCATACTCCCAAGGGCAACCGCGGCTATGGTCGCCGCTTTCATCCAACTTGCCAAAGAAACACCTGTTGTGAACCGCAGCCAGATAGAGACCGTGGCAGCACGGTGCGCGGAGGTGTTTGGCGTCCGCCTCCCACTTTCGGACTTCGCTCAAGCCGTCGCACCCCTCCTTGAGGCGGACCTCCGCCGCCTTTCTCAACCGTTGGTCTGGCCAGTGCCCAAATTTCTTTATCTTTACGACTGGAAAGATGGCCGATGCCAAATAACCGAGGAAAAGGTCCGGTCTTTAGAACAACCCGTGATGCTTAGGCAATGCGACCTCTTCCTCGATGTTCGAAAGCCGAAATTTTGGCTTGGCGAAGAGGAAAGAAGGATAACGGTTCAAGTAGCACGTCTCTGTGCTTTCGTGTTAAAACGGGTCGGCGGCACTTATCAGCGCAATGAAGTCGAAGAGGAGCTCTGGCCCGGTGAAACAGTCAACGACACGCAGTATTATAGGGCCTTTGATCGACTGTACACGACCACGGGCGGCCTCCTCAAAAAGTACCTCGATCATGTGCATGGCGCTTTGTACACTGAGGTAAAGGATGGCCTCCACTTCAGGCTAGTCGACGAGGAGTAAATTCAAGGACAACTCCCCTTTTTGACAAGCTCTGTCAGATGACATCTCCGCCGTGCTGATGAATACGACCTGCAACGCCGCCACAGCGGTGCCGCTGGATCGTTCTGATTTCAGTGTAAGCCCTCCGTTTCACTACACTCCTGTCTATCCCCCACCAAGTAGGATCCTGACACTCAACCAACAATACTCATACCCCTCGACTTGAACCATATCTCCACCGAGGCAACCTGCTGGCAAGTCCTCAACGCGGGTTGCAGTCCTACGGACGACTGATTTCCCACATGTGGGCTTCCTGTGTGACCTCGCGTGGACCTGCTGTGGAGTCCTTGACGTATTCTGGAGGCAAGCAGGACGCGTGCTCGAACAGATAACCCATCGACCTTGGAGTAAAGAACGTAAAGAAAACAATGTCGGCGAAGTGGATGAGGTGGGTGCCAAGGAGCATTGAAGTGGCCGGAACGTCAAACACGGCGGCCTTGATCGAGGAACCGATTAACTTGGCGCTGCGAGACCATCAAAAAACTGCGGAGGATTGGCGTTTTCGCGCCCTTGTCACCGAACTCCATACCTGGAGCGAGCGGTTTCGCCTTAAGTTTAAACTCAACACTCCCATTCCGGCCATCAGGATAGAACGTCTAGGAGGACGAAGACTCGGGCATTTCCGGTGTGGCCGCAATGGCTGGGGGCTCAACTACGAAATCGCCATCGACAGAGACCACTCGACCTCGGACCCGTTCTGGCAGGCCGTTGGCACTCTTCTCCATGAGCTCTTGCATCTTTGGCAAGAAGTCCATGGCGCGAACCCCAGCCGTTGCTCATTCAACTATCACAACAAAGAATTTCGCGACAAGGCCGCTGCTCTGGGACTCATCGTCGACCACCGAGGATATACGTGCTATGCAACCCAAAACTCACCATTCCTTGACCTCCTGAAGGAATACGACGTCAACGTACCACCCCTACCCCCGCTTGAAGAGCAGAGAACTCGGCTTGAACGCTTAGGTTCCTCCAAGTTGAAACTCTGGGAGTGCGGCTGTCCGGTCCGGGTGCGGGTTGCCGTTCCGAATTTCCGTGCCCGGTGTCTTGTCTGCGGTTGTCTGTTCGCCAAGAAGGACCCATCGTGAACCATTCATTATACAACTCGCACAAGGCGCCGCAGGTGGGCAGCCCGCTCAACCGCTCCCAGGAAACACGGCGTTCGTTGATGAGGAGGACGGACTATGTGGCGACCTGATGAAATCATTGTGGCCATGGAAGCGCTCGATGATCCTGTGACGCGCCGCATACGCGAGCGTTGCCCAGGCGTTCCCGTCCGTGTCGCCGAGACCAGCCTGCCGCGGGACATCCGGGGGGCGTCGCACGTCCTTTCCCGCGCCGCCGCTCTCGCCGAGAGAATTGCAGCGGGGAAGCACGTTCTCGTTCTGGTCCCCACAAACAACGTGGTCGGTGAGTTCGAGATGGCCGACCCGCGCATCGGGTGCCCACATTTCCTGAAACTCGTCACCGTCAGCAACGGCTGCCCTTTCCAATGCATCTGGTGCTTCTTAAAAGGCACGTACCGCGGGCTCTTCCCCTTCATGTCCGTCCACGTGCGGTATGACAGGATCATGAAGAAGATCCTCCGCCTTGTCGGCAAGGCGTCAACCCCAATCATATTTAATATGGGCGAACTCCAGGATGGGCTGGCGCTGGAGTATGTCACAGGCGCGGCCCAGACCCTGATCCCCTTCTTCGGCCAACTGCCCAACGGCTACCTCTTTCTCCTGACCAAATCCACCAACGTTGAGCCGATCCTGGCGCTTCCCCACAATGGGCACACGGTCCTCGCCTGGAGCCTGAACGCTCCCGAGGTATCGCGCGAGTTTGAGATCGGCGCGCCCCCGTTCGAGCAGCGCCTCGCGGCCGCCCGCCGCGCCCAGGAGGCGGAGTACCCCATCCGGGTTCGCCTTGACCCCATCGTGCCGCTCCCCGGTTGGCAGCGCCTGTACGCGGACACGATCGAGAGGATCTTCGCGGAGATCGCACCGCAGCGCATCACGCTCGGCACGCTGCGGTTCGAGGAAGAGTTTTACGAGAGGCGTAGGGCCCTTGTCGGCCAGGAGGAAGCCGGTCTCCACCTCCTGTCCGAAATGGACCGGATGGCGCCCATGCTGCCGCCCAGGCTGGTTCCAACAGGGAGGCGCGATAAAGACGGCCGGCCTCGGATGAAAACCAGCATCGGGAAATACAGTTACTCTGAAGCGCTTCGCGTCGAGATCTTCCGTTTCGCGATCTCGGAAATCCGCAAGCGTTTCGACGGCCCCATCGCACTGTGCAAGGAAACCATCGACGTGTGGCGGGCCGTCGGTCTTGACCCGCGCCGGTGCGCGTGCGCGTGCCAGTGCGGAGAGGCGGACCTGCTTCGGCGCGCTACAGGCACCGACCGCACGCTGCCCGAGCAGGGGGACGAAGCCCGTGTAAACGAGGGCGGAGCAGGCGCTGCCGCCGAAGACGATGACTAAGAGACGTAAATACCGAGGCCAGGATCCGACCGCCAGCCTGCCCTTCCTTCAGGGCCACGGCGAAGAGGCGCAGCCCTCAGGGCAAGTCCACCCTCTTACCGTAGGGGCTACGGATGGCAAAGACCGGCAGGTCTACCGGGAGGATCCTGCGGGCAATCTTATTCTTTTGGATTCCATCGGCCTTACGGACCCCTGGTGGGGGCTCCGCTACAGAAGGGAGGGCCGTGGCGGGGTCATCGTGGGCCGAAGCGTTCCGATGGTCAAGGTTTTCGACCTCGTTCTCAAAATGGCTGGTTGCAGGCGCCCTGCCTTGATCACCGGCCCTACAGGCGTGGGAAAAGAGGTCATCGTCCACGCCCTTGGCGCAACTATTCCGGGTCCTTTTGTGGTTGCGGACTGCGCAGCCCTGCCGGAAACCCTAATCGATAGTGAACTTTACGGGCATGTGCGAGGCGCGTTCACCGGCGCCTTCGGCGATCGCCAGGGGCGGTTCGAGGCGGCCGAAAACGGCGTCATTCTCATCGATGAAATCGCGGATCTGACCCTGGCGCTTCAGGCCAAACTTCTGCGCGTCATTGAGACTGGGGAGTACTGCCGCTTGGGAGCAACAGGCCCGCAACGAACGAACGCGTGGGTCTTCGCCGCCACCAACCAATCCATCGAAGACGCCGTGCAAGCAGGGCGATTCCGGCATGACCTCTACGCGCGGCTCAACGTGCTCCGTATCACCCTTCCTCCCCTGCGTGATCGGCAGGAAGACCGCCTCCTCTTGGCCGCCTATTTCGTGCGGATGAAAAACACCGAAGGGGGCAAGAAGTTCAGCGTCATCGATCGGGAAGCGGTGTCATGGATCCGGGAATACTCGTGGCCCTACAACGTACGGGAGCTGAAGAATGCCATCGACAGGGCATTCGTTGTGGGGCCGGGCGGGCTCCTGCGCCTGGAGTATCTGCGCGACCCGGAGGAGACGGTACCCGTGCCGCTCGTTCAGGGCCAGCCCCAGGTCCGGCCGCCCCCGCCCCACAAGTCCGCTGCCAAGGGACGAGCCAAGGTCACAGACCACGAGATGCTGCTCTACCTGGAGCAAGTTGGCCGGCCGACCACGAGCCATGAGATTGCCCCTCGGTGGGGCGTGGACGTCAGAACGGTGGAGCGTCGGCTGCGGAGCCTTATCGGCCAGGGGCGCGTCCTCGAAACCGTGCGGGGGAGGCAACATTTCTACTCCCCGACGAACCATTCGTCGACGCACCTTCGCTCTGCCGCCGGCGTTGCTCCTCATCCATGCGCTAATGGGCATGCACAGGCTGCGGCTTCGACCTTCGCCTCGCCCCGGCTGACGCTTGAACCCCCTGCAATGGGAGGCGCCTGAGCGATGAACCGTTTCTCCCTTGCGCCGAACGACAACTCGTCTGTCGGCGACAGTGCCGCATCATCGCTTCGTTGTCGTTGTCGCCGACCGTTCTTTTGCCGCCGGGTTTCTAAACCGTGTCGTCGGGCCGAGTTAGGTCGTCTTTCATCCGAAGTGATCGCGCGTCTGGCACGGCCTTTGCGGAAGACGTTTCTCAGGTGCTGGTGAGAACTGGACTCTTTGAAAAGGAGGTGCGATCATGTCGCTTTGGCTAGCTCTGTTGTGGGCCGTTGCCTGTGCTGTTGGGTTTCTGGTCTTCATCCTCTGCCGCAAGTGGCTACTTGACATCGGCCACGACGTCCACGAAGAAGTCGACCACCAGATCCGCCGGATCCTCAAGGCCGCCCGTGAGGCCGAAGAACAGCTGCGCGGCGCCTTCGTTGACTTCCAAAATCCGGCGGCGGCCGTTCAGGCTTTTCAAAAATCGCGCGGCGAGATCGAAGGCGTTCCTCGGGCAAGTCCCCCCTGGAACTGGGCGGACGCGGACCTGGAACTCTTGCGAAGACGTTCCATCGCCGACGAGACCGCCCGGCGCTGCCGGCCGCGCATAGTCGGGGCGATTGTCGGAGTGGTGATCCTGGCCGTCTGCGCAGGCGTCGTCACCGTTGTCCTGTCCAACAGCGTGCAGCCGGTTCTGGGTAACCCGGTCACGCCAACCGTCGCCACGAGCAATGCCGGCGGTTCTTTGCCGCCGCCCCTCAACTGGCCGCCGCCGGCGCCGACGCCGACCAGCCTGCCGACGCTGCCACAGGCGCCGCCGCTACCTGCCGACGCCGCTGGCAACCCTCCGGGCACCTCCGTACAGAGCACGGGTAATGGAATACCTTCCGTTCAAAGCGGCGACCTGCTCCAACCTCCTTCGGACCAAGGAGGGCAGACGCAAACGACGACCGACCCTTCCGGCGCAGCAGGCGGGTCGCTACCGCCGCAGGATAACCCACTGACATCGCCCCAAGTGCCGCCGGCACCTGCGGTGAGCGCCGGCAACACGCCAATCGCCCCAAACCAGGACGCCGGCAACGGCATGACCTCGGCCAAGGCCGTTACCACTAACCCCGGTCAATCAGGAGAAGCCCGATGACCCAGACCCAACCTGAACCTGCGCCCTCCGGCATGGTGGCGATGTGGGGGGTCCCCGACCAACGCTGTTGCCACGGCAACGCGATGGTCTCCCAAACGGCGTTCGACACGTCCGGCCTCGACGCCCTGGGCCGCGACTTGATTCCCCTGGTCATGGTTTGCGACGGCGACGACACGGCCCGGGTCGACCGGCGGATCCTGGGTGAGTTTCAGCCCGCCGTCCTGCTCGAGCGGTCCAAGACCGCTCTTCAGGCCATTCCCAACCTATCCCTTTCAGGGAATCTCGACATCGAGGCCGTCCAGAAGAAGGCCGACCTTCTGAAGGCCCTGCATGCCGGCCGCAAACCCGAACTCGGCGAGCAGATCGCCAGGGGAACCTCCACGGTCTGCCAAGAAGCCGGGCAGCACCTCCGACGGACCTTCGACGCCGCGGCCGACGGGGCGCCGTCCAAGGTGGACGCGGTGGTGGACGACCTTTTGAAGGCCATCGACCAGCTGGCCGTGGTCGAAACCGGGGACGAACAAGCCGTCGCGCGGTTCACGCGGCGGGCCGAGCAGCTCGCTGGCCTGCCGCGCTGGCGTCAGGAACTCCCGGAAGCCTCGTTCAAGTCCCTCGAGCGGCAGCTCCTCGAGGTCGCCCAGACCGAATACAATCAGGCCTTCGCCTGGATCGTCTCCGAAAGTTTCCGCCACGCCTGGCAGAACGAACGTGAGGCCTTTCGGGCGCGGATCGACCACTTCCGCGAGGACGCCCAGGCCTTCCGGGCCAAGGTTCGCCGTTGCACCGAGGAGTTCGACCGCGCTTACCAGCGGGCCAAGCAGCGGGCCGCTGCGCTTCGCTCCGGCAACCAAGTTCTCCTCGGTGGGGCCAGCGATGAGGACCTCCGGACCGCCTTGATGGAACACCGCAAGGCGGGCAGTCAGGTCGAACTCTTCGAGGGGCTCCGCCAAGACCTTGAGGAAAGGCTTCGCGAGCGGGCCCTGCGCCGGGGGCTGGGGACGGAGACCCAGCAGGCGCCTTTCCGCCGCCTGGTTCTGACCCTGCCGGTCGACGAGATCGTCGAGGCGTTCCGGGACCTTCTTCTGGCCGGCGTCTCGACAACCTACAGCCTTTACGATTCCTGTCAGGCTTACGGCCTGGAGCGCCTGGTATCGGAACTCGTGCGGCGGTCGCGGATCACCTCCTGGTTCGACGGCCGTGATGATCCGCGCTTCGGCATCAATCGCTTTGAGTTCCGGCTGGTTCGCCTGCCGGCGGCCGCCAACCCGAAAGACGTGGAGACCAAGGATCTCATCGAGTCCCTCTTCCGGAAGGCCGGATTCCATGAGATCCGGACCAGCGCCTATTCCCGAACCATCAGCGTCCTGCGGATCTACGCCGGCTGGCCGTTGGGGATCGAGGGCGGCAACGAGCTATTGCTGCAAGCCTACGGCCGCTCGGTCCGAACGGGCCATCTGCCCCACCTGATCGGCATCCTGCCCGACAGCCAGGCCGGCCGGCATGCCCCCGGCATCTTGCGGCTCTTGGGCGCGATGGAGAACGGTGAGAAGAAGGATTCTTGAACCCCTGAATGGAGGAACATGCCCATGCAAGCGTCATCGGATGCAGCCGATACCCCAAACCGCGCGACCGACATTGCCCTTCCCGGCTACCTCGTCGTCCCCATGGGCGGCGCCGGCAAGGCCTCGGCCTTAAGCATGATCGCACAGCACCGTGCTGCAGGCGGACCTTTTGCGATGCGCACGGTCGCCATCGACACCGACCCGCAGGGCCTGGAAGCCTTCGACCGGGCGATCAACCTGGCGACGACCCGGGAGGCCGTCAGCGCCATCCGCAGCAATCCGCGCTGCTTCGGCCCCGCCTGCCGGGCCCTCGTGCGCCATTATCCCTACCTGCTGGACCCCGAAACCCTCGGCCGGGGGGCGCGGACCCACCGGCTGCTCACGCAGGCGGCCTTCGAAATCCACGAAGACGCCGTCATCAACGGATTCCGCACTTCCATTCATGACCTCCTAAAACAACAGCACGCCGGAATCATCCAACCCGTGCTGCTTTGCTCGCTGGGAGGAGGGACGGGGTCCGCCGCAGCCCTCCTGGTTCCGCACCTCCTGGCGACCAGCCGGTACCGGGACCGGATACTGCTGGGCCTCTCGCCGGACATCCTGGCAAAGCCCGTGATCTTCGCAGTCGACCCTTATGCCCACGCCCTCCAACAGACCAACGAGATCGCGCCGGACTGGATCCTCGGCAACATCTACGCGACCCGCACCGAACTGGCGGAGTACGAGAAGGCCGGAAAGGGCTGTATGTACACGATCCATCTCGGCCTCGGCAACAACGCCGGCGCGGTCTTCTCGGCGATCGACATGGTCTGCGAGGCCAACGGCCTCCTGGCCTGGGAGTGGATGGCGAATTACACCCTATTCAGGAGCCGCACCACAGACACCCTCGACTTCACCAGGGAAACCTGCCGGTATCAAGGCGACGACATCCCCGAGTCGCGTATTCCAAAACAGGAGCGGCCGCCCTACGCCGCCGACCGGCCCGACATCGAATCCGGAGCCCCGTCATGCGTAAGCTGCTGAATCATATCCATCTGTATGCGGCGATCATTCTGCTCGCAGGCATGGGAGCCTCGTTTTCGTCAGCCGCGACGGCAGGGCCGTCTCAGGCCCCCGGCGCCGGTTTTTCCGTGGATCTCCTGCGCATCGTGGTCCTGGACGTGTCGGGTTCCATGTCGACCCAAGAGGCCGGCGCCCTGAGCCGACTGGACACCGCCCGCCGGGAACTCCTCGAGTCCCTGAGGATGCTGCAGGCCAGCGACAAGACCCCGGTGGTCCTTATTCCGTTCTGCGACGATATCGTGCGAGATTCGATCCGAACCTACACGGACAACGCCCAACTGCAGCGGGCGCTCGGCCAGTTGGCGGCCGACGGCAACACCAACATCGCCGCGGGGCCAAGAGAGGCGATCCAACAGGCCCAGCAAAAGGACTCCGCTAAAAACCTCGTGCTCTACCTCTACAGTGACGGCGAACACAACGTCGGCCCCATCGACCTTGTATATGAACAGGAACGCAATCTGGACAGGCTCTTCGGCCAGCGGGCCACGAAGGGACTCTCCCAGACCGTGGTGGTCAAACGTTGGGGCGGCGTCATCGGGGATATCGTTGCCCGCCTGCAAAAGAATCCGAACGTTCAGGTTGTCGACGCCGGCCAGTTGGAACTCCGGACAGTCACGCTCGTCCCGGCCGCCTCCATCCAGGACATCACTTGGCGAGACCCCGCCGCCGGCCTGGCCCTGATCCAAGTCAGCGCCGCAGTCAGCGCCAGCGGCGGCGCCAGCGCCGCTTTCCCGCCGACCGCCGCTGTGGAGATGAGCTGTCCCCTGGCGGGATGCCAGTGGCTGAACGAGCCCCGCCTCGCCTTGGGCGGGCCCGCCCAGCCGCGGGCGTTTCAACTGCTCGTAAAACTCGACCCCGAACAACTCAATCCGACCCAGGGCTACACGCTGCCCCTGCAGTTCCGGGGCCCGAGTCTCCTGAAGACCGACCGGGGGTTGGCCGTGGTCATCACCAATCCCAGTCAAGTCCTCTGCCCGCTCCCTACGAACCGGCTCTGCCCCAAAGTGACGGTGCAAGCGATCTTGTCCGCTCGCGACAAGCCACGTTGGCAGGACTTGCCCAACCGCGTCGCTTGCTGGCCCATGCGCCTGCGATTGGAATCACAAACCACCCCGCCGCTCGCGTGGCGGGAACAAGTCCTGTGGGAGGTCCGCGGCCTGGACGGCGTCAAGGCTACACTCACCCGAGCGACCCTGTCGCATGGCTCAGCCCAAGACTTGAACGTGGACCTTGCCAAGAACCTTTCCCTGGACGAGGTGGCCCAAGGCCGGCCGGTCAAGGTGCGGCTTGAGCTGGTGCCGGTCTCTAAACCACGAACGTTGGACCTCTCACCTGACCGGCTGCTCGTCACCGCTGAGGTTGATCTGCCGCCTATCGGAACCACGAAGATCCGTCAGCAGGTTTCCTCCGTGGGAGAACCCGAATGGAGCGATCTTGTGGCGGGCCTCGTCACGGTGCCAGTCAAACTCAACGTCACCATCGATGGGCTACTCTCGCCGGGTGCTGTCCTGGGCCTTGCGCCTTGCGCTGACGTGGTGAAGGTTGACGGCGTCCCGGTGGCCGTCCGCTCTGGGTCGCAGACCGTGGAGATCCGCCTCACCGGCAAAGCAACCTCGGCCGGCCGCCGGTTGACCTGGCCCCTGAATCTTCTGCCGCCACCGCCGGCCTACGGCATCCGCTACGAAACCCCGCCGACGGTTTCCGTCGCCTTCACCGCTCCCGAGGCGGTACAGGTTGTTCTTGGCGACGAAAAAGGACTCCTGCTTGCCCGCGCTTACCCCGGCAGAAACCCTACGGAATGCGTGAGCGGCGGCGCCGTTCTGCAACTTGTCGGCGGCCGGATGGGTCCGTCGGCCGCTGCCAACCTGCGCGTTCGAGGCTTCCTCGACAGCCCGCTGGCAGGAACGGGGTTTTCCGCCGCGAGTCCTGGCCAGAGCGTGGGGTGGTGCCTGCGGCCGCTCGATCCTGCGACCAGCGTCGGCTGGTGGCGCGATGTGCAGGTGAAGGGCGCCCTCATCCTGGTGCCGGAAAACGCCGCCCCCGGCATCGTGCAGGGGTCAGTGATCCCGATGACGCTGACCTTCGAGGCTCTCTATAAGAAGGTGGTCTTCGCCCTGGCGGTTGGCCTGGGTCTCGTCCTGACAGGCACCGTCTTGTTCTGGCTCACAAGGGCCTGCCTTGGCAGTGCCGTGCAGCATGCTCGGGAACAGGAGCCTGCACATGGAGCCTGATAGCATGAATGCTGAGGAAAAACAAACCGATGCTTCCTTTGGCGCGGCCGTGGGCGGACCCAGCGACCCACATGAACGACCGCCTGGGGTTGCGGTTACCCCCGAAGCACCCTTTTTCACCTCCGGTGAGGCTCCCGCTCAAGAGGTCTCGCGAGTCAAGGGGAGAGTTGCGCGGACGTTGTGGGACTGGCTTCGGTGCTTGGTTGTCGGACCTAAAACACCTCCCATCAGTGAAGTTGCCAGCGATTCTCAGCCCGAGCAGCTCAAAGAGTGCCTCGCGATGCTCGACGCCCACCCGGGCCTGAGAACCACCACGCTTCGAGTCCTGGGACCCCAGGCGGCGGAGCAAGGGGCCTCGTTCCTCCATGAGCACATCGAGACCGAGGACGCAAAAGGGAATGCCCGGCAAACGGATATCTATGTCTCTCATCGCTGCAGCAACAATCATTGGCTTGACCAGACAGTTGCGGTCAAGGGCACGTGCTGGTGCGGAGCCGTTCTCTGTTCCACGCCCGGCTGCTTCGCCATATGCCAGAACCCAAGCTGTTCTGCTGCCTGCTGCCCGCGCCATCGCAAGACCGTTCTCCTCGACGGCGTAGCGACAACATACTGCACACGTTGTTTCTGGAAGAAGTATTGGTTTTGGTGAGGAGGCCGCTCCGTGATCTACCTGCTGATCGTCCTCTTGATTCTGACCATGATCTTGAGGCCGCTCCGGCGGATTTTCTTCGCCTGCCCGACCTTCTTCATCCCGGCCGCTGCGGGGGCCGTCGTGGCCGCCGCCATCGGCGAATACGTCATGGTCAAGGCCTGCGTGCCGTGGCCATTATCGCTCCTTATCCCCGGGGCCATGGCCGCCGGCGCGGCCATCGGCTTTGGCGGGTCCTGTAAGGCCT
>Ga0315274_10008434_pt1 | contig 14931 bp, 13 predicted proteins | sample YL17G02_20_MG_FD_203700 | JGI IMG/M metagenome (GOLD analysis project Ga0315274, IMG submission 203700) | Sediment microbial communities from Yellowstone Lake, YNP, Wyoming, USA - YL17G02_20 | ecosystem: Environmental > Aquatic > Freshwater > Lake > Sediment | place: USA: Wyoming | collected... | reverse complement strand
TTCACCATCGAGGTGACCTACGATACGCAGGAGCTGTACGGGACGGTACGGGGACAGCGCGGCATCATAATCTCGGGAGGGACGGGGCAATGAACAGACAAAATGCCCGCCGCATGGGCCTCGCCACGGGTCTGGTCCTGCTGATTGTCGCCTCGATGGCGACGTACGCATCCCGGCAGGACACGAACGGCGAACAGGTCTTTCCCCTGGCAGAGGTCTCGGTTTTTGGTCTGCCTCAGGAAGGAGGGTATGAATTCCTGCTCGGGCAGCGCGTCGGGTGCGGCGACAAGCCGGACCCGAACGTCGTGGCTTATCCCAAGTTCCGGTCGGAGCAGCCGATCTATGGCAAGGTAAGTTTTGCAGACCCGCTCGGCAAACCGGACCCCGGCTCCATGTACTATTTTGCCCTCGACGAATCCGCCGGCACAGGCCTCAAGTATGATCGATTGCACTTCGACCTGAACCGCGATCGGGACTTGACCAACGACAAGGTCCTGGGCGTGCAGGAGAGTCCGCCCCCCGGGGCGCTGCTGGCGGACCCGAGGAATCCGCAACAGGCCTGTTTTGAGAATCTGGCCCTCCCCTTCCCCTTTGGCTCGCAAGGCGAGCGTCCGCTGGAGACCATGCCTCGCCTGCTGATCTCCGACCATACGTACAAGACCCTGTCTTTTGTCCCCATCAAGGCACGCCGGGGCCGGATCGGACTCGGGGGACAACAATTTGACGTTGTGCTGGGTCACGACTCCGTTGTCGCCGGATGGCTCGATAATCCGTGGACGGCTCTATATCTGACTCCCACCGGCGGCAGGTCGCGTCTGGACTGGTGGGGCAGTGATCGGCTGCACGCCACACACAAGATCGGCGGCACGTTCTATCGGTTCTCCGCAACCCCCGCCGGCGACAAGTTGATGGCTCGCCCCTACGATGGGCCTTTGGGTGTTTTCGAAGTGGGCCCCGGCGCCCGCCATGTCGAGCGAATGGAAATAAAGGGGTCACTGCGGTCGGAGGCCACCGCTGTAGCTGTCGGAGAAATCTCGGACAAGGGCCGCCCGGAGTTTATCCGCACGTGCAGGCTGCCCGTGGGCGATTACCTGCCCGAGCATCTGACGATACGGCTCGGCAATCTGCTGATGGATATCTCCAACAACTACCATTCCGATGGCAAGCGTATGAACACGACGGGCCGCCCGTGGGTCTATGGCATCCGGATTCGTGCGGACAGACCGTTTGTGCTCGATTTCTCGAACAAGCCCTCGGTGATGTTTGCCTCACCGGCCCGGGATCAGCGCATCAAGATGGGCGAGGAGCTCAAGGTCATGGCGGTGCTGATCGACCCGGTCCTGGATTTCATGGTTCGAAGCTTGGACGATACGAGCCGCAAGCAGGACAAGGAATACACCACTCCGGATGGGAAGAAGGAGCGCTACACGCAGGACCTCTCGCTCGATCCGAAGGTCACCATCACGCGGGCGAACGGCGAGAAGGTCGCCGAGGGCGTGATGCCCTTCGGCTGAGACGGCACCTGCGGGTACTCGTGGCGGGTACCAAGCGACCTCAAGCTCAGCGGCAACCAGGAAACGTTCACCATCGAGGTCATCTACGATACGCAGGAGCTTTACGGCGTGGTGAAGGGAAGCCGGGAGGTGACGATTTGTCGGCAATAGATCGAGAACTATCGGGCACGGCACCTGCACTTGTGCGGCGGCTCTCATGCGCGACGACCTGGCTCCTACTGGGACTCGGCCCGGGCATTGCCATGGCGGGAGGCGCGGCGGCGCTGGACACCACCGACGGACTCCTGAAGCCCTCGGTCAAAGTCGAGCGTCGGGGCCAGCTGCTGGTCCTGATGTATCAAGCCGTAGACGCCCAGGGCACGCCATCTTCAAAGGCCCAGCAGCGCGGCGTGCCGCCCCGATGCGCCATCTACAAGGGCCAAAGGGAAATCGCTTCCGGGCAGTTCGCGTATGGCTGAGGCGGCGTCTGCTGGTACTCGTGGCGGGTACCTTGGACGACTTTTGGCAACCTGCGGATCGTGGCTTCGGCGGACATGGGTGAGGCGGGCCCGCGCGAGAGTGAGCCGGTCATTTACCACTGGCCGTGGTATTGGCATCTCCCGCGCCCGGCACTGTGGCTGCTCCTGGCCCTCGCCGTCGCATTACCGAGGACGAACCGTGACCGGCGGGCACTGCTGATCTTCATCCCCCTGCTGGTCCTGAGTCTCCTGTGGCGCTTGGTCGCGAAGGGTATGGGAATGGGCGCCGGGGACCTGGAGGAGTTCAGCCTGTTCTTCGAGTCTCTGGTCGTCGGCACGGCTTTGCTGTGGCTGAATGCTGACAAGCTCAGCAAGTATCACGGCCTGATGCGGTTTGTCATGAGTCTGGGGATGGTGCTCTTGGCCGGTCTCGTAGGGGTCGTCGCGTATGGTCGAACGTCCTCGGATGATGCCGGTCCGCTTTTGGGCCTGATTGTGGTCATGGGCGTTGTTCTGCTTGCCGCTCTGACCGCCACGCGCCGGCTGGCCCACGGACGCTACGAGCCCGGCCGATTCATGCTGCACCTGGCGATATGGAGCATCCTCTGTTCGACGCTGGGCATCATCGCTGTCTTCCTCGTGCTTGAAACGCTGGCAGGCTTCCCCAAAACACCCGATCCACAATCCGCCATTACGGAGGCCATACGGCCGGGTCTGATCCTCGGCGTCTGTCTCTACGCGATCAACCTGCCCTACATGCTGCTTGTGTTCCGCAGCCCGTTTTTCCGCCGACGGTTTTGCGCCTGGCTCGGCGTGACCTCTCCGCCGCAACAAGGATGTGCCGAGTCTACGCCGGCGTAGACGCGCCCGGAGCGCTTAATCAACCATGCTCACGCGAGCGTAAGTATGGTACCCGGGCAGGCGTCTTTCGCTGGCAAATGCCGACTGGATACAGTATCATCCGGCGAAAGCGAAAGATCAGGAGGTTTTATGTCAGGCTTGCCTGTAGGGAAATGTGCCCTGGCTGGCGGGGTCCTGCTGGGCGCAATGCTCGTTGGCGCGACGCGGGTTGCCGTACATGCCCAGGGAACGGCGACCGGCAACACACCGCGCACGGGCGAACTCCGTATCGAAGGCCAGTCCATCAAGCAATTGATCCTGGAGGATCGCGCGGGACAGCACAGGGAGTTCAACCAACCTGGGCCGGCCGTGACATTGCCCGCGGGAGAACACCGCCTGTATGAGCTGACGCTGGAGAATGGCTTGCGGGCCTCGCCTCGCCCGGCACGCGCAGAGGATTGGATAGGCGTCGGGGAGGACCGGCCTGCCACACTGAAGGTCGGGCCGCCCCTGCGGCAGATCATCAGGATCCAGCGGCAAGGCAGGTGCATGACTCTGCAGTATGAGTTAGTCGGTCAGGGTGGTGAATCCTATGCCGTACCCCGATCCTCTCCGCCGCCCGCGTTCGTCGTGTACAAGGGCCAACGCAGGGTGATCTCGGGCAGCTTTAAACCTGGGTGAAGCGACATCGGCTCGTACTCGTGGCGAGTACCCCGCAGCGCGTCCGGACAATTGAGAATCATTCCTTCCTACAAACTCGGTGCGTTCGGCCCGCAGGAAGGCGAGCCGACCCTTTACACCTGGCACTGGTATGACAGCCATTCGGGACTGGCCTTATGGGTGGTGCTGCTCGTGGCGATGGCTGCCCCGCGGGCCAATCGCACGCCGGGTGTGCTGCTGATTCTTGTCCCGGTGCTGCTCGTATATTCCGCCTGGCTGATTCTTGCCGCCGTGGCACTGCCAACGATGCCGGATGTTGAGATGCTCCGCGTGATGACTCTGTCCCTGGCGGTTGGTGCCGGGGTGCTCTGGTTGACCGGGAACGCGCTGGCGAGCTACGGATGGTTCACCAAGCTCATCCTTGCGTCAGGCATCGCGGGCGGCACCGCGCTCATAGGAATGCTCTCTTTCAGCCGGGATCCCTCCACTCAGCCGATTCAATTCGCGCTGCTGCTGTGGGTCCTGATGCTCGCAATGGTTTTGGGCAGCGCGCTGGCAGGGCGGATGTGTCGCCGTCACTATAGCCCGGCGCGATTCATTCTGCTGCTGGCGGTGTGGACAATAGCCCCAGCGACCGTAGGCCTGCTTCTGTTGTTCACCGTGTCGTTCGTGACAGCCAGCGACGGGTTTTACCATGTTATTCGCGTGCTGATGGAGACGGCTGCCGTCGGCTTGATCCTGGGGGGCTGTGTCTTCCTGATTTCCCTGCTTTTTGTGCTCGTCGGCCTGAATAGTCCGCTGTTTCGTCCCCGGCTGTTCGCGTGCCTGAGGATGCCACTCGCCCCCGGTCCGGCTATGCAGGAAGGCACAGCGCGAGATTCCGCCGCGCCGCCTGCTCAGACGGATTCCGTCTGACCGACTTATCGAGACACATGGTCGGGCAGGAGCCTGAACGCGTGGGTCAAGAACCCGCCCCGCACGTTCCGCACGCACGATGCATTCCGCCATCGCCCATCCGCAGATGGCTCACGGGCGAAGCTCGACTTTCAGCCAGCCGGCTTTCTTCTCGTCGAGCATCCGGTAGGCGTCAATGGCCGACACCAACGGCTGTTCCTGCGTGATGATCCGCTCGGGTCGGACCGCGCCGCCGGTAATGATCTGCATCAGCTTCGGAATGTATTTGCGATGGTTGCAGTTGCCCATCCGAAGCGTGAGATTCTCGTTCACGGCTTTGCCGATCGGGAAGAAGCGCATGTTCTCCGGATAGACGCCGATGATCCCGATGGTCCCCGCTTTGGCCACCGCTTCGACCGACCATTGCAGCGCCTGCGACGGCGCATCGCCCGGATGCCAGCGCTTGCCTTTTTTCTCTTGGGAGAATTGCTCCGGGACCAGTTCGTGAACTTCTTCCTCGAATTGCCGCTGCTCTTGCTCCGAAAGTACCACGGCGGGCGGGCTGTGGGGATGCATCGCGTCGACGCCGACGGCGTCGATAGCGCGATCGGTGCCGATGCCGCCCGTCAAGTCCAGGATCGTGTCGATGGCGTTCTCTTTCTCGAAGTTGATGACTTCCGCGCCGTTGGCTCGGGCCTGCTCCAGGCGCCAGTCGATGCAGTCCACCGCCAGGACCCGGCCGGCTCCCATGAGCAGGGAGCTGATGATGGCGAATTGTCCCACAGGCCCGCAACCGAAGACCGCCACCGTATGGCCGGGGTGAATGTTGGCCAGGTCCGCGCCGAAGTAGCCCGTCGGAAAGATGTCGGACAGCGTGAGCGCCTGCTCATCCGTGACCGAATCCGGTATCTTAACCAGGCCGACGTTGGCGAAAGGCACCCGCGCCAGCTCCGCCTGGAGGCCGTTGATCGAGCCGCTCGTTTTCGGTCCGCCAAAGAAGGTGGTGCCGGCATGAGGGCCGTTCGGATTGGCGTTGTCACACTGCGAGAAGTACCCCGCCCGACAGTACGAGCAGTACCCGCAGGCGATGGTGGAGGGGACCACGACCCGATCCCCCACCGCGAAATCGCGCACATTGCTGCCCACGTCTTCGACAATCCCGACGGCCTCGTGGCCGAGGATCGTGCCCGGCTCCATGCCCGGCACTGTGCCACGAACCATGTGCAGGTCCGTGCCGCAGATGGCTGACGCCGTGATGCGCACGATAGCATCATTGGGATCTTCAATCTTGGGCTCCGGAACGTCCTCCAAACCGATGTCACCGATATCGTGAAAGACTACCGCTTTCATAATGTCCCCCTTGATTCCCTGGTGTGCTATGCACACGGTGTTCGTTGAGCACGTTTACTACGGCTATGCCTTCTTCGCTGACTGGAACGCTTCTGCGGTGTACACACCACACCGGCGTTCCATGCCATGCACGATACTCAAGCGCCCTGATCAAATCACATCAGGATAAGCCCCGGTCCACCTGTCTGAATTGCCCAAAAGCATCGTCCGCACGCTTGCCCACTCGCCAGTCGCGTGGTAGTTCCCCATTCCGCTAACATCCCCCGGCAGTTTACTGCTCCAGATGGAGGCAGCTCGGTGGCGGTCCAGGCCATCAACGGTCCCGTCCTGACCTCGATCACCACGGCGGGCTGGTATTCCTTTGAGATGGCCTGGAGCAAGGGACTGACGCCGACCGACCTGATCGAGATCGACTTGACGGTCTATGATTCACTGGGTACTCCCCTGGGTTCCGACACCCGGCTGGCCGAGTTTCCACAGGGAACTCATCCTGGCCAGTCGCAGTATCTCGGCGGCAACAGTTATGTCTGGTTCGCGGTTTGGCAGAACGGATTTGCGGACGACGTAATCGCCGTGGACAACGTCCGGACGGGTTTGACGGCGGCGGTAGTTCCCGCCCCCGGAGCCGTCCTGCTCGCCGGCCTCGGCGCGAGTCTGGTCGGCTGGCTGCGGCGTCGCCGGGCTCTGTGAGCCGGAGGCGGCAGGGCCGACGAAAGGGATATCACCGGCAGAGTAGGGAAGGACTCACCGGCCCCTCGCTACTCTGCCGCGCAAAGATTGAGCTCAAACGATGTGGCGGCTATAGTTGCGCGATCTCGGAGAGGCCTTCGATTTGTCGCTGAGTGATCGTGCAGATTCTCGCTTCCAGGTCGTTTTGGAGTGCGGCGGTCTCACGGCCCAGCGTTCCACGCAATCGCTCCTGGAAATCCGTGCGCATGGAGGCGATGCGCGACGGTAACAGGACGCTGCGGATCAGCCACGCGGGGGCGTTCCAGGTGTCGGCGACCTCGCGGGCGCGGGCCGTGCCGTAGCGAACGCCGAGGAAGGCAACCACCGCGAGAATAATGCCCCCGATGACCCAACCAACGGGGCCGGCGGCCACGAGGTGCAGGCCCCCGCCGCCGCTGACGGCGGCACCGACGGTAGCGGCCAGCGCGATAACGAACCAGCCGACAGTCTCCATAATGCCGCCATAGAGGTCCGGCGTATCCGGCTGCACGATCGCTTCGCCGACCGACATCGGCTGCCCCCCTTCGACCGGTTTTTCCCCCACACTCAGGCCGTAGGAGCCGAACCACTCGCGGAGCAGCTCGTTGAGCTGGCTCGGCAGGCCCAGCCGGAGCGTGCGCATCCGGTCCGCGACGATCTCCCGAAGCCGACCCTCATTCGCCTGCACCTGGGCGGAAATCGATTCGCGCAGGGTCTTCACGGAGCCGCCCTTGTGCCGGAACTCTTCCAGAATGGGCCGGATCGTGCGGTCGAACAGCTCCGATGTCACGTCTTCGGCCACACCCGCCACATAGTTGTCCGTGACTTTCTCGACCAGGGGCCGCACCTGCGTCCGGCAGAATTGCGGCAGGTCGTTGCGAAGCCTGTCCTTGGCCTCGTCGAATCGCTTTTGCAGGGCGGGCAGGATGGACAGGCCCTGGGCAATGACGGCGTACGGCCGGTCGCTCCTCATCAGGGCGGACCGCTCGACCCCCAGCGTCTCGGTCACCACGTCGCCAACGAACGGCCATTGGCTGCTGCCGCCCGCCAGGATGACCCGGCTGATCGCGCGCGCGTCGATGCCCTTTTCGGCCAGACCCTGCGAAAGGGATGCCCGGAACCAGTCGATCAAGTCAATGGCGGATTGCGGACTGCGGATTGCGGATTGAAGGCGGTCTGGTTTTCCGTCTTCTGTCCTCTGCCCTGCGTCTTCTGTCTTCCGCCATCCCATGTTCTCCAGATGCTGCACCAACGTTGGACTGGGCACATACTTCCGGGCCCGTGCGAGAAAGCCCGGCCAGTCCATGCCTCGCAGACTGCCGTGGCGCCCCACCGATTTATTGACAATCTCCGAGCGGTCCCGTGCCATGGTCAGCGAGAAGAATTCCTTGACCTCCCGGCACAGATACGAGTGCACGTAGTAGGTATCGCCCGCCTTCTCCATCGCCTTGAAAACCTGCGGATTCTGCTCGACGAACCACTGGAAGAACAGGTCGTCGAAGAGGCGTCCGCCCAGCTCCATATCGCCCCAGGAATGGCTGACCTGCAGGCTTTGCAGCAGGGCGAAGTCGCAGGTCCCGCCGCCGAAGTCGACAACGAGGATGCCCCGCCGGGCCTCTTCCGGCGAAAAGTCCTTGTGCCACAGGTGGTGCAGCAGCGCACCCTTGGGCTCGTCCACGAGTTTGACGTCGCCATAACCCGCCGTCCGGGCAATCTGGGCGAGCTTGGTCCGGAATTGGACCTGGGCCTCGCTGGGGACACCGAAGATGACGTCATGCCGGGTCGGATCGAGAGCGATGTGCTGCCGCTGCGCCTGGAGGACGACGAACCGCAGGAAATCCGTGGCCGCTTTCGCCGCCTCTTCGCCCTCGACGATGTCGGGCTTGAACTGTGTGCGGAGCTGATAGCCCTTGCGCTGGTCCGGGGAGGCCTCGCCGTACTCGTGGAGGGCCGGCTCGCCGACGAGCGGCTCGCGGTCGCCGCGATAGAGGATCGCGGTGGGCAGGCCGTCCCGCCCGGTCCCGAAATCGATGCCGACGGGCGAAATCTGGTCCGCCGGACACTTACTGAAGTAAGAGTTCGTCGTCCCGAAATCGATGGCCAGGATGCTCTTGTTCTCCATACTTATGTCCTGTCACGGACCTTTCGGACGAGGCCGCGCTGCACGACCGTGCCGCCGAAGATGACGGCCGGCCGCTCAACCCGCACCGGGTCGCCCTCGGCAATATCTCCGAACGTCTCGTATTGGCTCCGGAGGTCCTGCTTCCAGATCAGGGTTGGGATTTCTATATGACCGGTATCCAGAAAGGCCGGCGGGCCTTCCAGGCCCTCGAAGCCGCTGTTCTTGGCGTCCTGAATCAGCTCGTGGGCGACGACCGGCAGCGCGTCCGCCGAGGCCCGATGCAGAGCGTAGACCAAGGCGCCGAGCCGGCGGAGGGCCCGGTCCTTGTCCGTTTGCGCTTGCGGCGGGCCGGACCTGTGAAGGCATAAGACCACCAGCATCGGCACCGCCCAGTCCACCCACTGCTCCAGGGACGCACGCACCGCCTTTTCGTGCCCGCTGCGCGCGGCGCCGCGCAAGGCCTTCGACCGCGTGAAGAGCCAGGGCAATATCCTCGTGAGAAACCGCAGTCGCGCCAGCCGATGCACAACCAACACGACGACCAGTGCCCCAAGCGGCCCGCCCAAAACCATGCCGAGGTCGCGCATATCGAAGGCCAGCCGCATCAGCGGCGCCAGACCAACCATGCCCGCGAAAGCCCCAACCGCGCCGGCCAAGGCGAGAGTGATGGATTTTGGATCGGCGGTCAGGGTCGGTCCGCAGATGCGCAAGGGCCGCGCAATCGTGCTGAAGCTGAGCGACAGCAGCGCCAGGCTGTCCTCGTCCAGCTTGCTTCCCCCGTTGATTGAGGCCACGGCATCCTCGGCCAGCAGCTCCTGCTTCAGGACCACATGCGCCCGGGCCTGAGCCGCCTCGAAATCGCTGGCCGTCGGACTGCTGATCGGGTCCAGGAGGTCGAAATACTCCCTCGTCGCATGATCGACCAGATCCCGGCGCAGCCTGACCGTCTCCGCTTGGACCTTCGTTATGTTCTCTTGCAACTCGAGCATAAGTGAATCTGCCATTGTATGGTTCCCTGCCGGGAACGCAACCTCCAACTGAGCCCGGCCTGCCCGGGGGTGCGGTCGGAATTCGGTGGCGGATTCGGGCCGCAGAGTAGGGCGAGCATCCTCGCTCGCCACCCTTGTCGGGCGTCTTCCCATGACATTTCCGACGATCGTGAGTCCTCCAAACAGGCGAGCGGGGACGGCGACCCCAAACGCGAAGAATCGCGTTTGGGAAGGGCTCCCAAGTGCAGAATATCGCACTTGGGGACCCGAACCCACGCTCGCCCTACCGAAGCCGCGGGGATCGCCGCCGTATTCCGACCACATCCGTGTGACCCATCTGGCTGCATTTCGCAGCCCAACCGCCCCGCATTTGCCCTGGCCGCCGGAAATTGGCTTTGTTTTCCACGGCCTGTTTTGAGCCAAAACTCTTCATAACCCTTTTCCCATACCGGCGTTAGCGTCAACTTTGAGCCCTGCAAATTGGCTTTGTTTTGCACGCGGGCCTGTTCGTAGGGGCAACCGGGACCCCAAACGCGATATGTCGCGTTTGGGAACCCGACCCTGTGGTTGCCCTCCGGGGATGGGCAGGCACGGGGGCCTGCCCCTACGATGCCTTACGGGCACACTACCAGCGCGACCGGACAAATTGGCTTTGTTTTCGCAGACGCATAGCTCGTACCTTTTCACGTAACCTTTTTCCTGACCAGAAGTTAGCCTCTGTTGCGCCATCCGGAAATTGGGTTTGTTTTGCACAATCGCATGCTCCGCTCCCCGTCCTGCCCGGCCCGTAAATGGAATGGTGGGTACTTTGGCGATGGAATACTGGCCTATCGAATAATGGCGTAGAGACGCAAGATTTTGCGTCTCTACTACCGCCGAGGCGAGGATTTGCGCTTCACCAGCCACGATCAGACCCTCCGAGTTTACCATTTGCGAGTCAACTGTGATTCCAATCTGATAGTTTCGTACATATCATACATGCATACGACTTCACCGTCAAGTGAAATTCCGGTGTCGTTCAGGTTAGGGGTGCGGCCGGGATTCGGTGGCGGATTTGGGCCGCAGAGCAGGACGAGCGTGGGTTCGGGTCCCCAAGTGCGATATTCTGCACTTGGGAGGGGCCCCCACCCCGAGCCCTTCCCAAACGCGATTCTTCGCGTTTGGTGGGGTTCCCACAAGCGACATATCGCTTCCGGGGTCCCGGGTCCCGGTCCTCGCTCGCCACCCTTGCCGTGCGTCTTCCCATGACATTTCCGACGATCGTGAGTCCTCAAAACAGGCGAGCGGCGACGCTCGCTCTACAGAAGCCGCAGGGATCGCCACCGTATTCCGACCGCACCCATCGGTGCTCCAAGTCTATGCAGATTAGTCGCGAAATAAGGCGAATCGTTTCACGAAATCCGATTTCGACACGGAATTGGCGAAGTAGATTGCTTACCTCCAAATTTGACCGGTTCGCGGGGTCGGACTATAATGCGATAGTTGCACGTTTGCTGCCGGCAGCGTGAGCCGGCGCGCCTTTTTGATGGATCGAGTCGGACATCGGATGGGACGAATTATGATTGCCGGACTGACTATTGCTGACCTCGCTCGACCTTCGCACAGGCGGCTTGCCTCTCTTTACGACGCGGTTCTGATCGTGGGCGGCTCCCTCGCTATCGCACTCTGCGCGCAAATCGCGGTAGGGCATCCCGTGCCGGTTACCGGCCAGACCTTTGGTGTGCTTATGGTCGCTGCACTACTCGGGTCCCGGCGGGGCGCCCTGTGTATCCTGATGTACCTTGCTGAGGGTCTGGCGGGGCTGCCCGTATTCGCGCAGGGCAAGGCCGGATTGGCTGCTTTTTTGGGACCTACAGGCGGTTACCTCGTCGGTTTCGTCTTTGCCGCCTACGTTGTGGGCGGCTTGTCCGAGCGGACCTGGGATCGCCGGGCGGCGACCACCATGGCCGCGATGTTCCTGGGTAATCTCGTAATCTACGCCTGCGGCCTGACATGGCTGTTGTGCCTGACCCGCATCCTGGCCCGGCCCCTCAGCGGCGGCGTTCTGGCCGTGGGCCTGTACCCATTTCTTGTCGGCGACGTACTGAAGATCGTTCTGGCGACGGTCTTGCTGCCCTCCGGCTGGAAATTGATTCAATTTTTCGATTTGAAAAGAACATCCACCTACGATAAGATGAAATAGCTACCGATTCCAGAGAAGCATGACTGGGGAATAGTGTAATGGTAGCACAAATGACTCTGGATCATTTAGTCAAGGTTCGAATCCTTGTTCCCCAGTTCTTTATGAGTTCTTGCAGGTGCGGCACGTATGAGAATCTCTCCCTAAACTAAACGCGGCAAACGAGCTGCTATGGGTGAGGTACTGCTTGGTTGGAGCCGGACGTAGGTCAGATAGATGTCGAGCCACCGAGAAATGAGTGCCTTGGCTCCTGAATTCTCAGGGTCCAAACAGACAAGACAGAACAGCGAGTCAATGGGTGACTGTCCGGAACGGTGGTTCCCTAAACTGAACTGAACGCTGTTGAAATGTGTTCTTCGCCTCAGAAACAAGGTTCGCAGCTTGCTCGTCTCGTTAAGGAAACGCCACTCATGGTTGTGCTCGCTTTCTGATATGAGAGTCCAGCCAATGCTGTCATTGGAAAAGAGTATGAAGCTTACGATAGGTCTTCTCATTTTCATGTGCGTGACGACGATCACGGTGCACCTTGCTGTAACAAAGAGAATCGATGGCAAATTGACCATTATCTTTCTGGCTTTCGCTATCGTAGCTGGTTTCGTGGCGGCAAACTACGACGTGGTCAAACGCCTAAAGCTTAACCGCGAAGGTCTTGAGGTGGAAACGGCAAAGCGGGAAATTGATGAAGCTAAATCCACTGCTCTATCTGAGATTGACACCGAGGTCAAAAGCCAGAAGGAGTCAATTCGCCTCCTGATTTCCACTGCTAATGAGACATCAGATAAACTCGAGGAGCAGCGAAAGGCTTTGTCAGACCTCATTGCCACAGCCTCTGCTTTACAGAAGAGAATCGAAGAGCAAAAGCAGGAGATATCGAAGCTCAACCAGGGAAGTCAGGCGGCCAAGCAGGAAATCGCAAAATTGAATGCGGCATCGAGCCAGATTGCCCTCACGCTTATTCGTGCAACGTACCTCTCTCTCGAAACAAAGAACGAATTGGGTAGTGGCCCAAGACTCAAGAAAGCTATAGATGAAATCCTTCAAGACATGAATCGCATTCTCCCCATGGTCATACCAGATCCCCAACAGAGAGCTCAGTGGGTGGAGCAATTGCAGAACACTCTACCTAAAAGGGAGTAGTGGATGCCCACGAAATTGCACGTTAGTATGCAGAGCGCAACACGGCATGAACCAAAGGTGAGACTACGAGCAGCAGGCGAACGAGCACGAACGGATAGGCAAAGGTGAGCAGCATGATCCGCTCCCTCGCAGGGCCTGCCCTTGGCCTTAATCAGGGGCAAGCAATCCCCTTTTGTAGTGTCGCAGAACTGGCGAAAGGTCGTACTGCGTTGCTCTTGATCGAATTCCCGGAGTAGCTGCTCGCCGTTGTGCTCATCGCGAGGCAAAAATGTCGCGTCCATATACGAGAGAGAGGAATGCGAAGATGATTGAGATCGTCCATGTGGGTATTGGTCCTCTGGGGCAGATGATGGTCCGGTCCGCGGCGTCGCGCGGGGGCTTTCGGATTGTGGGAGCGGTGGATACCGACCCAGGCAAGATCGGCAAAGATCTCGGCGAACTGTGCGGGGTCAAACGGCTTGGCATCCCGGTCTCCGGCAGCCTCGACGAGGCGATCCGGGGCAAGGCGGCACGGGTCGCGGTCGTGACAACAGTCAGTAGCTTGGCGGTGCTTGAGCCGCAGTTGGTCCAACTGGCGCGGGCGAAGCTCCCGGTTGTCTCTACCTGTGAAGAACTTTCGTTTCCCTGGCGCCGCCAGCCGGAGCTTGCACAGAGGATTGATCGGGTCTGCCGCGACAACGGCATTGCCTGCGTCGGCACCGGTGTGAACCCGGGGTTTCTGATGGATTTTCTTCCAACCGTGTTGACCGGCCTATGCCAGAAGGTGACCGGCGTGCGGGTGTGGCGGGTCCAGGATGCTTCCATCCGCCGGATTCCCTTCCAGCAGAAAATCGGCGCGGGCCTGACGCTGAAGGAATTTGAGGCCAAGCGCCAGGACGGGACGTTGAGGCACGTGGGCCTGCCGGAATCGGTGGATTTCATCGCCGCCCGGCTGGGTTGGCGACTCGACAAAACGACGGAGAGCATCGAGCCGGTGCTGGCGGAGCAGCCCGTCGATTCCGGCTACAAACCCATTGCCAAAGGGATGGTCCGCGGCGTGTATCAGGTGGGGCGCGGCTTTTGGGGCCGCAACGAAGTCATCACGCTGACGTTCCGGGCGGCCGTCGGCGAGCCGGAATCTTACGAGGAGGTGCGGATCGAAGGCGAACCGGCGTTCCGTTCGCGCATCGCCGGAGGCATCAACGGGGATATCGCCACCTGCGCGGTGACGCTGAACGCCGTGCGAGCGATTCTCGAAGTCGGCCCCGGATTGAGAACCATGGCGGAGCTGCCGGCCCCTTCCTGGTTCGCAGAGTTCCCATAGGCCCGATAAGTCTGGGCGGTCGCCCATGAAGCAGCCGGGCGGGCATTCTTCCTCTTGCGAGCGAGACGGCTGCAGGGAGACGTCCCCGCTGCACTATGCGGCCAACGAGCTTTTTCCCGGTCCCGCACGAATTGCATACCTTCCTTTCAATCACGCCATCTATCTCCGCGGGGACGCCGCTTCCAGCATTAAGCCGAGCCTTCAAGTAGCCGATAGGCCATTATAAGACAGTTTGGAGACAATCCTTGAATGGAGATATGGTGCTATGCCTCGTAACGGGATCGTGACAAAACTCGTGCTCATCGCCTTTGCGACTCTTCTAAGCTCCGCAACGCGTGCGGCCGAGGTTTCGTGGCTTCCAGGCCGATCGAGCCCTGCGGGGTGGACCATTCAACCCAAGGAACCGAAGGCAACCGACGTCATTCACTTCGTGGGTCCGACACCTACGTACCTGAACCGCTCCGTTGCCGAAAAGACGCTTGGTGGCAAACCGGCCGTTCAGATCGACCCCAATGCCAAGCACATTGAGCTGCGGTTCGAGCCGCCGCCGAGCGAGAGTGCCGGGAATTTCTGGAATCCGTTGTCCGGCCTGCAAGGCTCCTTTGGTCCTCTAGCGGCGGGGCAATGGCAGTTCTCTTGCACACAAGCCCCGGTCACTTTCTCTCTTTCCTTTGCGGTGGGCGGTTCCGGCGCCGAGCCGAACGCCGTCTACTACGTGGATGCGCGCGCGAAGGACATCAAGAGCGGATCAAGCTGGGCCAACGCCTTCGTCTACTT
>Ga0315274_10008433_pt1 | contig 14932 bp, 6 predicted proteins | sample YL17G02_20_MG_FD_203700 | JGI IMG/M metagenome (GOLD analysis project Ga0315274, IMG submission 203700) | Sediment microbial communities from Yellowstone Lake, YNP, Wyoming, USA - YL17G02_20 | ecosystem: Environmental > Aquatic > Freshwater > Lake > Sediment | place: USA: Wyoming | collected... | reverse complement strand
TCCTTCCGGACTGCCGGAACTATATCGCCGGCTAAGCGGCTTCGGCCGGCTTGGCTTCGATCCGGTAATGCCCCAGCGTCCGGCCGATCATGGCCTTACCGTTCCACCCCACCCGCGGTCATCTCCGCCAGCCTCTTTTTGGCATCCTCAACCTCGGGAAGGCCCGGGTCGGCGTTCTTCCAGAGGTCGAGAAATTTCTGGTAGTGATCGATGGCTTTCGCGCGATCGCCGCTCATCTCATTGATCTTGCCCAAATGATAGAAACTTTTCGCATAAATAACACCCCAGGCAAGCCTCCCGCTCGTGAGTTGTGTGATTTTTTTATAAGTGACCAGCGCCTTTTCCTGTTGACCAGCCTCAAGGTAGGCCTGCGCCAATGAATCCAAGAAAAGGGCCTGTCGACCCGCTGACCACAGGTCGTTTTCAAAGGGCATGAAGGGCAGAGCTTTTTCCAGGTTCTCTACGGCCGGCTTGAAGTTCCTTTGTTTGAGTTCGATGCTTCCCATCAGGTTGAAATAAAGCCAAATGGCCTTTTTATTCAAGCTGCCCTCGGTCGCTTTCAGGAGTTCGACGGCGGCGCGAAGGGCTTCGGCCGAGCGGTTCATCGCCATATATGCTAGGCCTTTCCCGTGCAATGCATATCTTTGAAAATCGACATCTTCCTGCTCTGAGGCTTGGTCAAAGAGCTCCTGGAACTTCTTGAGCGCCGTCTCCGGATTGCCTGTTTGAAGATCATAATGGGCAGTGAAATAACGTGCCGACGATAACCAAGCTTGTTGTCCCAGTTTATTCAACTCTTCCCACCACGCGCTCGATTGAGTTCTGGCAGCAGCGAATTTTCCCTGAAGCATGGCCAGCCAGAAAGGTCTGGTTAGGGCCGCAAACTGGGCAGCCGGTTCTTCTCTTTCGGCAAGCCTCCGGTACTCGTCTTCAGCCAGAGCCAGCTCGCCCTTATAAAAAGAGATGTCTCCCCTCATTAAAATATTATTATAGTCGGACGGAGAGAGGGCTTGTGCTTTTTCGGCTTCAGCCCAAGCCTGGTCGAATTGCTTTTCCACCACAAAGTAATAAGAAAGATACTGCCGGACCCGGGCACTGTCTGGATTGTTGCTCAGATAATTTCCCAGCACCTCTCTGGCTTTCCCTAACTCCCCCTTACCGGCATATGCTAGAGCCTGGTTGATATAGGGCCAAACAAAACCGGTTGCCCCACCTTTTTTCGCTTTTTCGAAGAGTTCGATCGCCGTGTCCCATTCCTGGAGGTCAAGGTAGATCAGCGCGAAATTATTGTGCCAGCCGGAGTCTTCGGGATAGATCTCAAAGAACTTTGAATACGCTTTGATAGCCCGTTCATAATATTTCTCACCGGAACGGTAATAAAAGTCGCCTTCAATGACATAGCGCTCCTTTTCCGAAATCCGGTCGCGGAGCGCGATGGCCTTCTGTAGATATTTCATCACTTCTTCCGGCTGACCGAGGATTCCGTAAGCGACGCCCATCGACCGGTAGGCCATGGCGAATCCCGGGTCCAAGGCGACCGCTTTTTCCATCAGGAAGATGCTCTCGCGGTATTTCCCCTGCTGGTGGAGCGCGCGGCCCTCGCTGTAATATTTATAGGCCTCGAGAGAAGAGGTCGTGATGGTGCCAATCCCTCGGTCGAGATCGGCGGCGACCTGATCGTTGGTCAGGTCCAGGTCGAGCTTGATCTTTCTTGCGACTTCGTCCACTTTCGTCATGATCTCGTTTTCGCCGTGACATTCAATGGTTATGGAACTTGTGCGCTCTCCCGTATGCGGTTTCTGAAGGGTCAAGGTCACGATGATATTCTGCTCAGCTTTCATGATGCTTCCGCTGATCGTGTGAGTCGCCCCTCCCTCGTTCGCGACTTGGATGAGGTCTTCTTTGGTATATTTTTTGGCTTCATCCAGATTCAGCTTTTTCAAGATGCCGTAAATGCTGTCGCTGCTTAGGACATTGATGAATTTGGATTGGGAGAGCTTGGTTATGAGCAGTTCCGTGAGGCCGGTTTTCCAGAATTCCAGATTCTTATCTCCTGAATTGTTCTCAAAGTAGAGGATGGCGAGAGAAGGTTTGCCGGAGGGAGGCAGGATGGCCTTCTTTCCGGGAAGAATCTTTAGGAGGACAACGGCGCTAATAATGACGACGAAGACTGCCATTGCGGGAAGAAAGAGCTTCCTCAAATTGAATTTGACGGTGATTTCTCGCGAAGTAAGGGTTTTTCTCCCTGGCGCGACCCGCTCGGTCGTAGGGATGCCCTTTTCAATCTTTTCGAGCTCGGAATGGACGTCGGAAGCGCTCTGATATCGCTTCGCTTTATCTTTTTCCAGGCACTTCAGGATGACCCCGGCCAAGTCATCGGGGATATGGGGATTGAGCCCTTTCGGATTCTTCGGCGTCTCGCCTTTTTGCTTCATAGCGATCGCGAGGGCCGTCTCGCCTTCAAAGGGGACCTTCCCCGTCGCCATTTCATAGAGAATGATGCCCAACGAGTAAATATCGGAGCGATGGTCGACGTCCTTCGCTTCGGCCTGCTCGGGCGACATGTATTCCGGCGTCCCGATCAAGACGCCGGCGCCCGTCATCCCTTTCGTCGAAATAGACCGGGCGATCCCGAAGTCCATGATCTTGGCGTTCCCGCCCCTGTCGATCATGATATTCTGGGGTTTGAGGTCGCGGTGAACGATGCCCAGGCCATGGGCTTCGGCCAATCCGTCCGCCACCTGCTTGCCGATGCTCAGGACGGTGCCGACGTCGAGGTTACCCGACATGCGGATCATGGTCTTGAGGTCCACGCCGGAGACATATTCCATCGTCAGGAAGTGGGCGCCTTCCGCTTCTCCTAAATCGAACATCCGGCAGACGTTCCGATGGCCGATCTTGCGGGCCAGCGTCATCTCCCGGCTGAATCGTTCGAGGGCTTCGGTGTCGAGCGCGAGCTCGGGTTTGATCAGTTTAAGGGCGATTTTTTCTTTGATTTTGGTATCGAAGACCTTATAGACCTTTCCCATCCCGCCCGTGCCGAGCTCCTCGATGACCTGGTAGCGGCCCGAAAAACTCGTCCCGGGGGTAAGCTCCTTGATCGGCTGATTGAGCGTCTCCGCCCAGGAGACGGGGATATCTTTCCGCTTGGGCAAAGGGGTCGAACACTCCTTGCAGAATTTGGAGTCCGAAGGATTATCCGTTTGACAGGCAGGACATTTCATGGATGATGCTTAAGTCGTTGCCGGACTTGAACATAGCGTAACAAACGGCGTCTATTTCTTTCTGATATCCATCAAGGCTTTGGGCGTCAGCCGGACATCGGCTGTGGCCGTTTTCCCGGCCGTCACCGTCACCCGGCTGCTGCCGTCCTGGTAACCGGATTTCTTGAAGGTCAGGGTATAGCTGCCGGCCGCGACGTTGGCGAAGCTGTAGTCGCCCGAGGCGTTCGATTGCGCCGTCCGATTGGATAGAGTGACGGAGGCCTGGGCGATCGGCTTTCCGGTCTTGGCGTCCGTGACCCGGCCGCGCACCTGCCCGAAGGTCACCTGAATTTTCGGCGTCGCGACTCTCGGGGCCGCTTCGAGCTTGGGCAACTCCCTGCGTCTCAAGGAAAAATCTTCCTGACTCGTCCCCCCGGCCCGGATGGTCACGGTTTTTTCCGCTTGCTGGAAGTCCTTATGGACGACCACGACACGGGTGCCTCCCGGCGGCAAGTTATTCAGACGATATTTCCCTTGGGAATCGGTGCTCACCGCCGGCCTCCCGGCCGCTTGGACGGAGGCGTTCGCAACGGGCTTGCGATTCCCGGCATCCAGGACTTGCCCTTGAAGATAGCCGGCGGCCGGCGCCGTGCCGGCCACCTTTCCGGCTGTCGTTCCGGCCGTCGTTCTCGCCGTGGTTCCCGCTGTTTTTCCCGGCGTCGTTCCAGCCGGCTGGGCCGTAAGACGGGGGGTTGTCGACGATATCGCCTTTTGAATCTGGGCGGACGATTTCTTCAGAGAAAAATTCCGCACTTCGCCGCGGCCGGCCTGAAGAACGACCGGCTGGCTCGCTTCCTGGAATCCGGCTTTTTTGGCCAACAGCCGGTAGGACCCCGGCTTTAAATCCTTGAATTCATAAATCCCGTTGCCGCCGGTGAGAACCGAAAGCCCGCCGCCTCCGCTGACGACCGCAGTGACCTTCGCCCCGCCCAAGGCCCGCTTCTCTTCGCTGATGACCGTTCCTTTTAAAAGAGTGCCGGAGCCTTTCGCCAACGCGACCGGGATCAAGGCAGGGCGGGCCGCGGTCTTGCTCGAAACAAGGATCTTGTTTTCGACGGACTTTTTCGCGACGACATTGACCTGAAAGGTCTGAACCGTCGATCCGCCTCTCTGAACAATGCCCTTGTAATTCCCCTGCGGAACATTGACGAAAGAGTACCGGCCTAGGGAGTCTGTTCTGGCGGTCCCCACGCCTTGAATCATCACCACGGCCCGGCCGACCGGCCGGCCCTGCTCATCCCGCGCCACCCCCGTGACCGTCCCCAAATCGGCCGTTCGCACTCCGGCCTTGGGAGGAAGAATGATGTTGGAGGGAAGGATTTTCAGGCTCATGGGCGCCGATCCGCCGGGGCCGCCGGATCCGGCTCTCCAGTCGGCGAAAGCCGGCCGGCCGGCCAGCAAATGAACTTTTCCAGCAGAGAGCCGCCGCCCGTCCTTTGTCACGAGGAGTTCGGCGATTCGTCCGCTCGGAATGCGGGGAATATGGTAGGAACCGGAGCTGTCGGTCGTCGCCTCGGCCCCGGACTCCGGATCGGTCACGACGGCACCCTCGACCGGATCGCCCGATTCATCGACCACCACTCCGCCGACATCGGTGGTGGGCTCTTCCACCGGAGCGGCGGGCTCTTCCGCCGGAACTGCGGGATCCTCGGCGACTTGAGGTTCGGCCTGAGCCTGCTCCTCCTGTTGGGCGCCCTGCAGGGCGGCCTTGATCTCCTGGATTTTCAGGACGGCCGCCAAAGTATCGTCAAGCAGCCCGCTGACTTTTTGGATGATGTTCTTCTTTTCCCCTGTGACCGGCTGGGGTTCGGTCTGCGGCGGCTCGGCGGCCGCGGCTTGAGTAAAGGCATCGACGGCGGCTTGAAGCTCGGCCTTGCGTTGTTCGATCGCTTGGTCCGCGGCGGCGGTGTCTTGCCCCTGCTCCATCAGCGAAATCTTGTCGTTCAGGGCGCTTCTCAAGGCCTCGATCGACTGCTGGAGCGGCGCGATATCCATCCCGGCTGTCGCGCCGCCGGCCACGAGCGATTCGGCCTGGGCTATGAGCTGCTGCAATTCCTGGTCGGCTTCATAGGAAGCCCAGGCCTCCTCGGCTGCCGGCTCAACAGGCGGTTGATCCGCCGGGACCGCTACGGCCGCCTCTTGGCCGGGAGACAGAGCCGCTTCGCGCACCTGGGGAATGATCTGATCGACGGCCGCGCCCAGCGCCCGGCCCAGGGCTGTCGCGGCGAAAGCGTTGCTTCCGAAATCGTATCCTTCCCAATGACGGGCATCGTCGATTGCGGCGTTCTCTTCCGTTCCGGCGCCGTTGGCCCGCAGGTTCGAAATCGCCCCGCCCTCTCCGGCGATGAGTTCAGCATAGAGTCCGACCCGGCAGTTGAGAGTTTTATCGACTTTCTCCGAGTCCAGGGCCAGGATCCCGCCGCGCAGGATAAACCGGACTCCTTGTTGTTTAACGAGGGCGGCCAACTGATCGACTCCCAGGCCGGCCGTCCCGGACTCGCCGCCGATCACGCGGGCCAGCACATCCTGATAGGAAAGGATCAATTTCCGGGCGATATCCTGGGCGATCTTGCTGAGCACGTCGGCCGGGACCTGGGTGCCGCTTTCATCTTGGAAAGGGAGGATGCCGATGGAGACGACCGGAACTTGGTCCGGGATGGAAACGGCCGCTGATAGAAAGATCATCGATAAAGCCAGCCACCATCCGTTCCTCGTTCTTTTCATGGCTGCATCCTCCTTATCGTAAGTCCGAAGGATTACTGTTTACTGCTTGGCCAAAGCATAACAAAGAGAACGGCGAGGGTCAATTTATCCCGCCCGATCAATCTGAGCTATTTCGAGTTGTCCTTCTCTAATTGTTCGACCCGCCGGCGCATCTCGGCGACTTTGGCTATTGTCTCGTCTATTATCCGCTTGAATCGCTCATCGTCGCGAATATTTTCCAACAGAGGGTATCTCGAAAGATAACGATAGTACCGCCATCCGGCATCGACGGCCTTTTGCAGCCACCTTAGAGCTTCATCCTTGTTTCCCTGGACGGCGTAAACCGCGGCCATGGAAATCCCGATGTCTTTACTTTCGTCGCCTTGCTCAAGCCGCTTCTGCAACCGGTCTAAGTTTCCCTGAAACAGTTTTGTCGCCTCATCCTTTCTCCCTGCTTTCCAATAGATATATCCGAGTTCGACAGGTTGTGTCCCAATTTTTTGATAATATTCTTTAGCCTTTTCGTAATGGCCGGAAAAGAGCTCAGCAAGGGCGGGGTACTCTTTAACCCAGGGATGGTCAGGAAATTTCGACAGATATGTTTGGCTCAACTCGATCGCTTTATTATATTCTCCGAAGCCGAGGTATAAATCTATTTGCGCTATATTTGCCCAGTCTAAGTCAGGTTGAAGTTCAAGAGCTTTCTTCAGCCACTCCTCAGCTCGCCCAGAGTCATCGAGGCCATAATAGATGGATCCCAAATCGGCACAAGGGAAAGCATCCACCGGACTCAGGGCAATCGCTTTTTTTACGAATGGGAAAGCCTTATCGAACTCTCCGATATTGAAATAGTATTCGCCTAGAGCGCTGCACGCGAGTGCACTGTTGGGATTCGCTTCGACCGCCTTTTGGCCGGCCTCAACGGCTTTTCTCAACCATCCCTTCCCACCAAAATAGGCGGAACCGAGGGCTTTATATCCTTCAGCGAGATCCGGGTCGAGGGAGATGGATTTTTGAGCTTCCTCGATTCCTCTGTCGATCCATGTCTCAGGGAATCCAAATCGCACGGCCCTCTGACAGTAAGCATCTCCAAGTCCGGCGTGGGCCAGGGCATAATCGGGGTCAATCTCGATTGCTTTCTTGAAAAGCTCAATCGCCTGCTCGTTATCTCCTTTCTTGTATCGAAAGTAGTACTCGCGGCCTTTGATGTAATACTCATATGCCCTGATATCCTTGGTCGGGTTCTTCTCGATCCGCTCTTTTTCGGCCGGAGTGAGCTTCGCCTTGAGGGCTGCGGCAATTTGCTGGGCGATACCGCTCTGGAGAGCGAAAATTTCCTTCATGTCCCGGTCAAAGGTATCTGCCCAGATATTTTGATCTTTGGCGGCGTCGATCAACCGAGTCGAAATGCGCACTTTGCCGTCGGCGCGACGCACGCTTCCATCGAGAATGTAGACGACGTTGAGCTCCCGGCCGATTTCTTTTATTCCCAGATTGCTCTTTTTATACCTCATCGCCGATGTCTGAGATCGGACGTCAAGTTCGCTGATTTTAGAGAGCTGGGTGGTGATATCCTCGGTGATACCGTTGCTGAAGGCTTCATCTTCTCCGGGGTCGCCGAGGTTATCAAAAGGGAGAACGGCGATGGAACGGTTTGAAGGGGCAGCGGGCGGTGTCGCTTTCTTGGGTAAAATTTTTAGTAATGCGATCCCGAGAACCGCGATCGTGAGGATCGCCGCGGCGGGGAGGAATAGCTTTTTGAGCCTGAACGAGACCGTAATCTGTTTCGATGTGAATGGTTTTCGTTCGGGCGCGACACGCTCGGTCGTCGGCAATCCTTTTTCGATCCGCTCGAGCTCCGCCCGCACGTCGGAGGCAGTATGGTATCGCCGGGACCTTTCTTTCTCCAGGCACTTCAGGATGACCCCGCTCAGGTCGTCGGGGATATGGGGATTGAGTCCTTTGGGATTTTTCGGCGTCTCGCCTTTTTGCTTCATAGCGATCGCGAGGGCCGTCTCGCCTTCAAAGGGGACCTTCCCCGTCGCCATTTCATAGAGAATGATGCCCAACGAATAAATATCCGAGCGATGGTCGACGTCCTTCGCTTCGGCCTGCTCGGGCGACATATATTCCGGCGTCCCGATCATGACCCCCGGCCCGGTGACGCCCCTTACCCGCATCGACCGGGCGATCCCGAAATCCATGATCTTGGCATTCCCGCCTTTGTCGATCATGATATTCTGGGGTTTGAGGTCGCGATGAACGATGCCCAGGCCATGGGCTTCGGCCAGTCCTTCGGCGACCTGCTTCCCGATGCTGAGGACGGTGCCGATGACGAGGCTGCCCGACATGCAGATCATGGTCTTGAGGTCCTCACCGGAGACATATTCCATCGTCAGGAAGTGGACGCCGTCCGCCTCGCCTAAATCGAACATCCGGCAGACGTTCCGGTGGCTGATCTTTCGCGCCAGGTTCATCTCCCGGCTGAATCGTTCGAGGGCTTCGGCATCGAGGGCGAGCTCGGGACGGATCAGCTTGAGAGCGATTTTTTCCTTGATTTTGGTATCGAAGACCTTATAAACCTTCCCCATCCCGCCCGTGCCGAGCTCCTCGATGACCTGGTAGCGGCCCGAAAAACTCGTCCCGGGGGTAAGCTCCTTGATCGGCTGATTGAGTGTCTCCGTCTGAGAGAAAGGAATATCCTTCCGTTTGGGAAAAGGGGTCGAGCACTCCTTGCAGAATTTGGAGTCCGAAGGATTCTCCGTTTGACAGGCGGGACATTTCATGGATGCTTCTTATGTCGTTACCGGACTTGAACATAGAATAACAGAGAGAGGGACGAGGGTCAATTTATCATGGCGCCTTAAGCGGGAGGTGGGGGGAGAGAAATCGGATAGAAAACGAAGGGAATTTATGATTTACTAAGATCATGCCTCGATCGCGGCTCGTGAAGGTGCCATGAAAACGCGGGGGAAGAGAATCTTCCGGATCGGCGCCATCGCTCTCGCCGCCGTTTTCTTCGTCGTCATCGCCTGTTCCCTTTACCTCTATTTTCACGAATCGACGATCAAAAACTTTCTCGAAAAGACCCTTTCGAAAAAGCCCGGCCTGACCGTTGTGATCGGCCGGCTGGATTACCGGCTTTTCCCTTTCCGCGCGGAGGCCGATTCGGTCAAGGTCGTCTTCGTCAATGATCTGGGCCGGGCGGATGTACGGATCGGCAGGGCGGAGGTCTCGGGCAGCCTCCGGCGCTTGATCAATAATCAAAAACCGTTCTTCGACTCTCTGGCCGTTTCCGGCTTGAATATCGAATTCGCCCAAAAACCGAGCGCCCAGCCCTCCGGGCCGGTCAGCATCCGCGACCTTGCCCGCATGGTCTCCGGAAACCTCGAATACGCCGGCGACCTGGTCGTTAAGGACGCCTCGCTCCACCTCAGCCTGCCTGTCGAAGGGATGGACCTTTCCGCAACCGGCGTTAGCCTGAAGGCCGCGGTGACCGATAAGACCACCATAGGATTGATCGTGACCAGGCTTGATTTCCGCAACGACAAGCCGGGATCCACCCTGGCCGCGGGCCTCCGCGGCGAGGCGACCTGGCCCCGGGCGGACCCGTTTTCGCTCGAAGGAACCCTCGACTTGACGGACGCTTCAATTTCTCTTCCCGAAAAGCAATGGGAGGGGCCGAGTTTCAGCTTGAAGACCGGTTTTCTGGCCGGCGAGCGGAGCGTCGTCGTCTCCGCGTTCACTTTAGATATTCCCGACCTTGTCGCTCTTTCGGGATCGGGCCGGGCCGAATGGGGCGAGAATACCGTTGGGACGATCTCCTCAAAGCTGAACATCAAAAATATCGAACGGGCGAAAAAGACATTTGCCCCTTTTCTCCCGCCGGACCTGCCTGTTTTTTCCCTTGACGGTTCGGCGCAGTGGGAGGGGGAGGTACGGCGGGAGACGGCTTCCGGCGCAGCTAAGATTTTCGTCAACGGCGCGCTGAGCCTGCCGCCGGCTCATTTCATCATCAAACAGGGCAGCCTTTCCGTCGATCAGGTGCTCCAGGCGGAACTTCATCTCCGGAACGAGCCGGCCGGCCTCCGGGTCACCGGTTTTGTCGAAGGCCGTCAGGGCCGGTTGCTCGCCGGCTCTTTCCAGGCCGGGGGATTCTCTTTCCGTTTCCCTATCGAAATCAAAGGAAACCGGGTGAATATCCCTTCGCTCAAAGCCCGCGTCCAAGAGCTTGTCCTGCCGGCCGGAAACCGGAAGCTGAAGCTGGACGACATTTCCCTCAGCGGCAAGGCGAAGCTCGACTATCTCCACCGGGCGGTCAAGATCGATTCCCTGGCCGTCGATGTTCCCCGTCTCGGCAGCTTCGGCCTCACGGGAGAAGTAGGCTTGAACCCGCAACGGCAAATCAATCTGTCCTTGAGCAGCCGGAATCTCGATATCGGCAATATCCTCGAATATTTTCCGGCCTTCGTTCCCGAAACCCGGAAAGCCTGGAAGCCCGGGGGACAGCTCGACCTTTCTCTCGAGATCAGAAACGGGCCGTCCGACCCCCGGCGATATCAGGTCAAAGGGTCAGGCGATCTATCCAAGGTCGCTTTTCAGGATTCCTCCGGGGCCGTCGTCTCAGAGGGGCTCGATCCCCGGGTGAGGTTTGAAGCGAGTGTCCTTTCTTTCGATAAAGCAATTCCGTTTTCCTTCCGACTCGACCTGGCTCAGGGCGAATCGCTCTGGAAGGAGGCTTATTTCAACTGGCAGAACGGGCCTGTCCGGCTTGAACTCAAGGGGACGCTCGATCCTCAGTTCAGGCAGGTCCGCGACGCCGCTGCGGCCGTTTTTTTCCCTCCGTTGGGAGAAGTCCGGGCTGCGGGGGCGCTGGGTTTCGGTCCGAAACCCCGTTTCGATTTCCATCTGGCCGCGCCGTCGATCGACCTGGCTTCGCTGAATGCATTTTTAGAAAAAATGAGACCCGGCCGGCCCTCGACCTGGGAGGTCCAGGGCACGGCCGAGGCGGAGGTCGACATCCGTCTCGATACTTCTTTTAAAGTTCGGGGGAAGGCCTTGGTCCGGGAGGCGGCGGTTACGCAAAAGGACGGCTCTCTCCGGCTGGCCGGCATCGCTGTCGATTTCCCTTTTTCGGTTTCTCACGGCGTCCGGCCGGGCGACGAAAAAACAGACGACGCTCTCGCTTCCGGGCATATCCTGATCCAAGAGATCAAAACGCCGGTCGCGGTCTTGAAGCCGCTGCGGGTTGACTTCTATTCCACGAGGAACCTTTTCCTGTTTTTCCCCATAAAAATCGGCCTGTGGGGATCCCGTCTCGAACTGGGGCAGTCCGTCTTGGCCATCAACCCGGTGTCCCGTAGAATCAAGGGCGTTTCCAACCTGACCCTGACGGACCTGGATCTCTCCACGCTTCCCTTCAACTCCGAGAGCTTTAAGATCGCGGGATGGGCCTCGATCCCGACGAGCGAGTTGGAGATCGGTCCGGACGAATTCCGCCTGAGGGGGCGATTGCTGGCCGACATTTTCGGGGGCCGGCTGACCATAGACGACATGCGCATCATGGATGTCTTTTCGGCCGGCCGAAAGATCGTTTTCCAGGCAGAGATCGCCGGCCTGGACCTGGAAAAATTGACGGCTTCCGTGCCTTTCGGCGAGGTCACGGGAATCGTCGACGTGTCGATCCGGGATTTTGCCCTCTCCTACGGCCAGCCCGAGAATTTCATCCTCTCCATCATCTCGGTGCCGAGGAAGGGGGTTTCCCGAAAATTCAGCTTGAAAGCCGTGAACAATCTCTCCGTCATCAGCTCCAATGTACCGTCCGCCGCGCCCTCCGACAACATCCTCACCAAGCTCGTCCACAGCTTCACCTACAGCCGGATCGGCATCGCCTGTTCCCTCAAGAACGATGTCTTCACCCTCCAGGGAACCATCGTCGAGGGGGGAATCCAGTATCTGGTCCGGCGGTCCACGTTTTTCGGCATCGACGTGGTCAACGCGAATCCGGTCAACAAGATCAGCTTCAAGGACATGCTCGATCGGATGACACGCGTCGGCCAAAGCCAAAGAAAAAAGTGACGGGACCGCCTCCTTTTGCTATAATTTTAATAATGTCGAGAATTCAGGATATGGGGTCAAAGATGAAAATCAGATCGATGAAAGCGGCGTTTTCGGCAGGATTGTTTCTGGCTCTCTCGGCTTGCATCACGGTCAATATTTATTTCCCTGAAAGCGAGGTCAGGAAAACCGCCGAAGACATCGTCAACGAGGTCCGGGGTTCCGACAAGACGATCAAAGACGAGGTCAAAAAAGACGAAGTGAAAAAGTCGGCGAGTTTTTCGCTGGTCCCGAGGCTTCACGCCCAGCAGGAAACCGAAGTGACCACGCCCAGGATCAGGGCCCTCAAAGAGTCCATCAAGGGTCGGTTCGACCAGCTCGTTCCTCACTTCGACGCCGGCCGCATCGGCGAGACGAAGGACGGAATCCTCCAGGTCCTGAACGAGGACGGATTATCCCTCCAGGAGAAATCCGTGCTGAGAAAGCTCGTCAAGGATGAAAACCAGGACCGCAGGGACCTCTACGACGAAGTGGCCAAAGCCCTCAGCATCGACCCCAGTCAGATCGAGAGAGTCCAGCAGATCTTCGCCGAGCAGTGGATCGGGAAAGCCCATCCCGGCTGGATGGTCCAGAAATCCGACGGCAGCTGGGTCAAGAAGTAAAGTCCGCGGCGCGGAAAAGGGGAAATCCTACCTTTAAGGGGGAATATCATGAAATCCAGCGCGCAGGACACGGCGGAAGGCAAGTTTCACAAAGCAAAGGGTAAACTCAAGGATGTCGCCGGGAAACTCAGCGATAATCCAAAGTTGGAAGCTGATGGCACCGATGAAAAGATAGCCGGCAAAATTCAGGAAAAGATCGGCAAGGTCAAGAAGGCTTTTGGGAAGTAGTTAATCTCTCGCTAAACCTCGAACTCCTCCCCTTCTTTCTTTACCCGCTCCATGAGCTTTCTGAACCTCTCCTCGCCGCGGATTCTTAGGAGAATCAGATTTCAAATCCCCGTTGCTTTTCCCGGGCACGCTCCATCAGCGCCAGGAACCGTTGATGGCCCCGTAAAGGAGCCAGAAAAGGATCGAACTCGGAGAAAAAGCGGTCGTTTATGAGCCCGATTTCAATAGAATTAGCGAGCCAATCCAGGGCCTCATCGATTTCACCGATCATCGAGAAGCAGTCCGCCAAAAACCAAGAAATTTCTTTGTCTCTCCTCGCGTAGGCTTTGAGATCAGGCGCGACTTTATGAAGAGCTTGGCCGTCAGCACACAACGCAGCCTTCCAAATCGCACCGAATGATCTAAGCAAATCCGCATCGGCATTCATCAGTTGATCGAATAAGGCCATGGATTGATCGCGGTTTCCCGCATAAAGATGGGCAAGAGCATAGAAGCCCTTGGTCATAGGGTCGTTGGGCATCACTTCAAGACCCTTTTGGAGCCAGCCGACAGCACGCTTAAAGTCACCACCGTAGATCTCGATGAGACCGCGAAAACATAGCGCCAAAATGTTTAGCGGATCCACTCCGACGGCATGATCCCCATACCGACGCGCCTCAGGCATCCTCCCGGCCAGGGCATGAATAAGGCTGAGCCAGGCAAGCGCTTCGCCGCCTGCTTCGAGCTCAGCCGCCCGATTATACTGGCGCGCCGCAGTCTGCAATTCTCCCCGGGTATAGGCAATAGCTCCCTTTGCCCAGTGAGCTTGGGAAAGCTCAGGATCGAGTTCGAGCGACTTTCCCGCGGCGATGTCCGCCCGGCAAAGCATGTCCTCGTCAGGCCTGAATCCCGCGTTATGGTATTGCCAGTAGATGAGAGCCAGGGTGGCATAGAGAAGCGCATTTTCACCCACGATACCTAAGGCCTGGTTTGCCAGCTTGAGCGCGTGATCGAGGCGTTCTTGGTTAAAGCTCCAGACTTCACGTTTTGCTTGGAGATAATACTCATAGGCGACGATATCGGAAATTTGCTTTTCTTTAATGCGCCGATTTTCTTCCGTCGTCAGCTTGAGTCTTAGGGCATCGACGATCGAGCGAGAAACTTTCTCCTGAATGTCGAAGACGTCATCAAGAGTCCCGACGAATTTTTCGGCCCAGAGGTGGGCGTCGGTGGCCGAGTCAATGAGCTGGGCCGTGATCCGGAGGTTATTGCCCGCTTTGCGGACGCTGCCTTCGAGGACATAGCGGACGTTGACCGCCCCGGCGATCTCCGGGATCGTTTTCTTCGTCCCTTTGAACGTCATGGCCGAGCTTCTCGATATGACAAGAAGGTCGTGGACGTGGGAAAGATCCGCGATGATCTCTTCGGTCATCCCGTCGCAGAAGTATTCTTGTTCCGGGTCCGGGCTGATGTTTTCAAAAGGCAAAACGATGATGGATTTTTCGACTTTGGGCATGTTCACACCGGAAAGGCGGGCCGCCTTGAGGTCTTTTAATAACTCCGCCATGTTCTGATAACGGCGGAATTTGTCTTTCTCGAGAGTCTTTACAATAAGCTGCTCGACCGGCCGCGGGATGTCTTTTCGCAGCCGGCTCGGCGGCTCCGGAGCATCGTTCAAAATCGAATAGATAAGAGTTTGATCGTGCTTCCATCCGAATGGCATTCGCCCGGTCAGAAGCTCATAGAGCATCGCCCCGAACGACCAGATGTCGGCGCGAAGGTCGACGGCTTCGCCTCTGGCCTGTTCGGGAGACATGTAGGCGATCGTCCCCATGATCCCCAGCGTCTGGGTGACGTCGGCCGACGCGGTCAGTTTGGCCAGGCCGAAATCCATGATTTTCGACTGGCCCTTTTCGGTCAGCATGATGTTCGCCGGCTTAATGTCGCGGTGGACGATGCCTCTCTCGTGCGCTTCCTTGAGGCCCTCGGCAACCTGGCCGGCGATGTCCAGGGCTTCTTCCACAGATAAAGGCCCGGCCG
>Ga0315274_10008432_pt1 | contig 14932 bp, 10 predicted proteins | sample YL17G02_20_MG_FD_203700 | JGI IMG/M metagenome (GOLD analysis project Ga0315274, IMG submission 203700) | Sediment microbial communities from Yellowstone Lake, YNP, Wyoming, USA - YL17G02_20 | ecosystem: Environmental > Aquatic > Freshwater > Lake > Sediment | place: USA: Wyoming | collected... | reverse complement strand
GAATCCCCCCTCCTAACCATGCCGATACTATATCGCCGGCCGCGCGGCGCTGTCAACAGCCCCGGAAATCGGCGCCTAAGTCAGGACACCGGATGCGGGCGAACCCGCAGCGCGAATTGCCGCAGTCCAGATAGCGCTCCACGACATCCCTGATGATCAGCCGGGAAAAACCGTACTCCCGCTCGAAACGAGTCTCATACTCGGCAACGTCGGAGCCGTCTTGAGCCTCTTCAGCTGGTCGCTTGAGTCCTAAAAGGATTCTGTCCCTGGTATAACCGATCACATGGCAGGCCGTAAGCCGGACATAAGACTCGATCGAGGGGAAGACCCCGATGCCCCCCATCGCGCCGTAGTCTTCAACCCCTATGAACGCTGATCCCATGCGCATAGAAGCGAGGGTAGCGGCGGTTCGAGTTAAACGCACCGCCCCTGCGGGCGCATCGGGTTATGGCTGTTTGCGCTGTTCCTTGCCCTCCGGCTCTTTTGTGGTTCCCGAGCCGGGGATCAGGTTTTCCTGCTCAAGACATTGGAAACCGTATTCATCGGGACCAGGCATTCTCCGCAAGGCAGACTCCAGGTCCTCCAGTGGCATGAGGTTCTTCTCCTCCCGGCACAGGAAGCGCAAACCCCCGGGCCCCGCTTCCGACAGATCCTGATATCCAAAGTTACCGGGACCTTCGGCAAAACCTCCGATAGGCTCTGCCAATACCTCCACTGCCCAGCATCCCCCTCTCATCAGTCCCGCGGCAATATGGCGCGCCGTAGTCGATAACTTCGCCCAGCTGCCGGTTTGGGAGTATTTGACCCAGACACCCGCCTGGGCCGGCCAGATGCCGATCGGGTCATCCTTGCCGTCACCGTCCAGGTCCCCGGCTGCCACCAGCGTGGCCGGGGTGGCCAGCTTCACCCAGGCGCCGCCAATCGAGTTCCGGTAGTATACCCCCTGGCCGTCCCAGGTGGCGACCAAATCATCCCGGCCGTCGCCGTTCATGTCGCCGCAAGCAATGTCGACCGCCGTGGTCGACAACTTCGCCCAACTGCCGGTTTGGGAGTATTTGACCCAGACGCCGCCCTGGCCCGGCCAGATGCCGATCGGGTCATCCTTGCCGTCACCGTCCAGGTCCCCGGCCGTAACCTGCGTGGCCGGGGTGGCCATTTTCACCCAGGCGCCGCCAATCGAATTCCGGTAGTATACCCCCTGGCCGTCCCAGGTGGCGACCAAATCGACCCGGCCGTCGCCGTTCATGTCGCCTGTAGCAATGTCGCGTGCCGTGGTCGACAACTTCGCCCAGCTGCCGGATTGGGAGTACAAGGCCCAGACGCCGCCCTGGCCCGGCCAGATGCCGATCAGGTCATCAATGCCGTCGCCATCCAGGTCGCCGGCGGTGATCAGCGTCGCCGGCGTGGCCAATTTCACAAAGGCGGCGGTTTCAGTGTTTCTGTAATAAACCCCCTGCCCGTCCCAGGTGCCGATAAAATCCTTTTTTACAGTCGCGGACGCAACAAACGCTTTAATGGTGTTGTTATCATTATAGCCATCATCATACCAATCGGTCCAAGTTGTACCGTCAGCACTTTTATAGCTTTCTCCAGGGTTGGAGGTTACGCCGGAAGCATACTCGTCTAAATAGCCTTCCGTTACAATGGGGTATGTATAAGTGGGATTTATTACCTTGAGCACAACAGAAAAAATTTCTCCATTGGTCAGCGAGACCGGAGAATCCAGCTTCACCGTATAGTACCCCGGATAGGTGTTGGTTCCGGTTTTGGTCGCCGCCAGAGTTCCGCTTCTCGGTTGCCCCGCGGTCACCCCTTTATACACATAGATGGTGTAGGCTGTATCTGCATCATTGGTAATAAAGCCAACGGCATTGATCGATTGGCTGGCTGTAGCGGTGAAGATATTCGCCGCCCATCCCGTAGTAGAAGAAAACCCATTATTCCATACCCAGCCCAACGGATCATACTGATAGACAGCCTTGTAATTGCTCACCGCTTCGGCGTTGTTGAAAGAAGCGAGTCCTTGAAGGGACGTATCGTAGTATGACATATAAAAATAACCGCTTTCACCCCAAGAGGTTCCCCAGCTATTTCTGCAAATGAAAGCTCCATTTCCAGCAGGAACGGTTGCGAATCTAGTCTTGTCATAAGCATCGTTCCATCCGACAATCGCAATTTGATGATTGGCACCGGTGCTTACATTGTTGTAAAAGCTGTTGGTGGCTGCATTCCAGTATGTGGCGGACCAATAAAATGAAAAATTAAGGGCTCCGTAAGTGGTCACGAAATACTTGATTGTGTCGTTATCCGTGGAGATATCTCTTTGCGGAAGGAATACAACCTGTTGGACATGTTTTAGGGGGGCAAAAGTAGCAGCAGGGGCGTCCCAGGGATAAGGGACATCGTTCTCGTCCAAAGGACCGCTCCAGCGCGAAAGATAGGCCTGCGACATAAATTCATTGCCCCCTTCACATTCCAGCCAATCAAAACCATGGTTGACATTAAGGTCTTGCTCCGAAAAATCTTTTGTTTCAGCCGGCTTAAGGAAAGATTCCAGAGAAGCATATGTCCCAAAAGTCCAGCAAGAACCACAACCGCCTTGATCTCTCACGGGATTGAGCTTACCCAGCGTTCTCAGGTCATACGAGGCTGGATAGGCAAGGTTCACCCGCTTATCGATAATACCTCTGACATGAGATAAGTCGACCACAGGGGGCACATGGCCAAGCATATGCCCATCGTCCGCAATTTGAGATTGTCCGTTTTTAAGAAAATCGAGAAATGCCTTATTGACCGGAGCTTTTTTAAATGGCTCGGTTTCGGCATAAGAAAAAGACGGGAGACCAATCGTGAACGCGAACAGGGAAAAAAGAACAACTAGAAAACCAACCTTTACCCATAGTTTAATTCTCATTAAATCCTCCTTTTTTTTAATTACCTAATTATCATTTAAAAAAAATCTTTAGTCAAGATTTTTTTGTGAATTTTTATCAAAACCTGTAACCCAGCGACACGTTGGGCGCGACCATCTTCATGCCGTACGCGCCCGGATTCCAGGACTCCCAGATCGAGCTGGGAGCAGGAGGATAGACGTACGTTCTTTGTTCACTTTTCCCGATCGTCGCATATTCCAGGCCAAAATCGATTCGAATGTCCTTAAAATGATATCCGACGCCGATGGTCATCACATGGAAATCGTAACCGGGGAGCAGAATATGCCGCTTTTTCTCCCACGCGGGAGAGAAAGCGAAGGAGAACCCTCCCCGCATGACGATGGCCTCCGATAAATGGTATTCAGCCCCAAATCTTACCTGAAGAGTATTATCCCAGGAGATCACCGTTGTGTCATTGCCTCTTTCAGACATATAAGACTGCCAGAGGGGATCTTGATATTTCATTTTTATGATATCCCATGTCGACCAGCGTGTCCATTGCAGATCGGCCGTCAACGTAAGGTTTTGATTCGGCCTGAATGCCCCTCCCAGGGCGAGCCATAGGGGCCAGGTTATTTTCTTCTCGGTCTCGGAAACGTTTTTTAAATCTCTGGAAAAAGCGGCCCCCAGCTCGGGAAAACCGGAAATCCGGGCTTCTCCTCTATACTTTATCGTACTCGCCGTCCTCAACGTCGCCCCCATGCTGAACATACCATTCGGCCGGATCAAGAGTCCAAAAGTCGCTCCGTATCCCCATCCCGACATGCTTTCGCTGTACTGGCCCAGGTCAATCGGCAATAGATACGGCGGATCAGGGAGAGGAAAATTAAAAGTCCCCGCATATCTTCCCAGGTCGAACTTGCTATGGTTGATATTGATTGAAACGCCGATCAAAATCGAACGGCTCATTTTATAGGCCACGACTGGAGAAATTGTTGTCATCCACATTTTACTCATCCAGTTGATGGACGGATTGTCATCGGCTATCGGAGCCAAATCGACGCCTTTCCAACTCATCCCGAAGTGACACGGAGTATAAACGCCAATCCCCGCCACCCAACGGTCACCGAGAGGATGATAGTAAGCCGCCAATCCCGAAAAATAATGCTTGCTTCGAGTCTCAGCGTCTATCAAAACGATATTGCCAATTTCCGGGGAATACAAATCCCGCCTGTAAGACCCTCGGGGAACGAGGTCGCCTCCAAAAAAGCCGAAGGATCGTCTCTCGAATCGGGCGATCCCGGCTGGATTCCAGTACAAGGCACTGAAATCATCGGCCAAGCCGACGAAAGCCCCACCCATGGCCGACGCTTTGGAACCGAGGTTGTTGAGATATAAGCCATCGGCCAAGGCCGTTTGTTGACATGCCATCACCAATAGGAAACAGGAAAGCATTCTCTTCATGATGTTCATTAATTCACAGGAAAATCAATTTTGCCTATGATGGGATTATAAGGAATGTCTGTGGAAATCGCAATATGTCTGCAGGTCCTAAAAATTGCCGATAGGGATTTCTAAGGATAGGGTGACATGCATAGGATGGACATGCGATCTCGCGAACAGTATCTGAAAGCTCTCTTGGGACGGTATCTCAGGGTCCGGAAGAGGGGGAAAAGCGCGCTCCTGGATGAGTACTGCCGTAATAGGGGCATGGTCCGCAAGTCGGTCCTCCGAAAGATAGCCGGTCTCCTTAAGGGGGGATCCCCGCCCCGGAAGCAGAGACGGCCGGTGTACGGGAAGGCGGGCCGGGGGGAATCTCATCGCCAAGAAGATCCCGCTCAAAATGACCGATTGGGACCTCCGCCAAGTCGGGTTCCTGGAGATGGACTTTGTCCTTCACTGCGGAGCTTCGACGGACGGGGAGTATGCCCACGGCCTCTCCGCCCAGCCTTTGGAAGGGATGCGCCGAAGCTTTTTTCGCGGGATCGCCCTACCACGTGATCCCCCCCGGATAGAATATTGGCGAGGATCTCGGTTGTCACGCCCCGCCGGACGAATCTCAGTTTCACGGCGAAGGAGAGCCCGAACGTCTCCTCGGAATCAAAACGATCGGCCCAAGTCTCGCCTCGCGGCCTTGAGCCATGACCAGGGAGGAAAATTCGCAGTTCTCGACGTCCCGGAGAAGGACGGCTTCTCCGGGGAAGGTCGGCCCGGCGGAACGCGTCCTCCGCAAGAAAAAGCGTTCAGCCCCTAGGAGACGAGCAAGGAGAACACGGCGATGGCCACACCCTCATGAAGAACGGCCACCCGGACTTCCCTTCTTGCCGAAGCGACCGGATTCGACTCCGGAGAGACCCCATTCGCCCGCTCTCACCAATAGACGGCCAGCATCACCGCCACGGTTCCCAGTCCGACGGAGAGCTCTTTGGGCAAATCCGTCACCGTCGCCCCGGACTCGGTCTTTCCGCTCGTCGCTGCCGCGAGAAGCTGATATTCGGCTCCGAAGCTCACGTTCGGCACGGGAAAATATTCAACCCCCAACAACGCCGCGAGACCGTAGACATTGCCGGCATATTTTCGGGTGGATCCGCTGCCCCCAGGCTCCCCCTGAGTTTTCTGCGTGCTGCGGTAGATCGCGATCGGGGCGGCGCCGCCGACGTACGCATGGACGAATTTAGTTTTGACCCAATGATATTCCAGGCCGGGGGCAAGGCCGATGAGATAAGTCTGGGTCCTGCCTTCGTCAAGGCTCGACCAGCCGAACTGGAAGAAACCGCGGACCGCGAGCCTCTCCCCGAGGAACGATTTGATCCCCAACCCGGCCAAGGGAGCCTCCTCGAAAGGAGCCTCCGGGGACGATCCTAAAGGAACGTTCACCCCGAAGGGAACGCCGCCGATCCCGAAGTTCCCGAGCCCCGACATCGAAAAAACGAGCGCCGTCCGTTTCGCGGGCGCCGGGGTCGGCGTCTCGGCGGCGTGAACGGTCAGGGCGACCGCCGTCAATCCGGCAAGAAATAAAAATCCTTTTTTCATCGACTTTCTCCTTTTGGGTCAAACGAAGCGTCGCATTTTTTAAATGATAGAGAAATCCTCGGACCCTGTCAAGCCACCGCCACTTGGCCTTTGTCGGGAATGTGTGAGGTCACCCGGGCAATGAACTCCAGATAGTCCATCGTCTCCCCTGAAAAGACGCCATGAACCCCGGCTCGGAAGGGCGAATCAGCTCGAGAAAACGTCAACAGCCGTTGCCGCTCGACCAGGAGAATGGAAACGGCAGGGAACGCTATCCCCTATCTTTATGAGTGCAGCAGGATCCGAGGCGGTCCGGGGGGCTTCCGATTCCATCTGAGCTGTCGGACCGGCCGGCCGTCTCTTCGACGAACACCGTGCGCGACGGGCCAATCACTCGGCCAAGCTTTGGCTGCTCCTTGTCTTCGCTCTTTTTCTTAAAAGAACATTTTGAAATTCAAGCCGAGGATGACGCTGCTCAGATCCTTGACGATGTTGGAGGGATTGTCGAAGACATCGGCGTTCCTGGTGTTGATGAACCGGTAGCCCAAGTCGATGTCGAGCTTGGTATTGAAGAGCTTGTCCCGGCTTTCCAGGGCGGTGAAGCTGGCGATGAATCCGCCCATAATCGAATTCCCGTTCAGGCCGCTGGAATAGTTCACGCTCCCGAGGTCGAGGCCGACATTAAGGACCTTGGTGACCCGGCGGATCAGGCGGATTCCGGTGATGTTGCAGTCCACGTCGACGTCTTTTTTCGACCCGGCCGCCGTTGTCCCCGATCCGTTGAGGCGGAACTCTTCCCGCATGAGGGAAATGGTGAAATCGTCGGTCAGGCGGAACAAGAGGAGGAACATGTTCCCCGTGCCGGAAAAGCGGCTGTCCGAGGCCATATACGCGTTGAATCCGAATCCGAACCCGAACCGGGTGTTGTTTTCCGGGGGGGGAGACGGCGTCTGGGCGCTTGCCGCTGCGGCCCCGGCCAGGCTTAGTGCGAAGGCGAATATGAAAGTCTTTCCCATCCGGCGTTTACTCATGGCGTCCTCCATCGTTCGATTTTCTTTTAACGTTACATGAATGGTATTAAACTGTCAAGCTCTCGGTCCCGGTTCTCAGCTCTTTATAGGAATTATTTCTTCATGGGACGGCGAATTCCCGATCTTGGCGCTGAATCTCCCCTCCTAACCATATCGGTAATATATCGCCAACCGCGCGGCGATGTCAATCGCCTGAACTCGTTCATCGTCTCTAGAACTGAGAGAGATAGCTCATGCATTGGGCTCTCTATTAGGCTAGCGCTGGTCTGAGAAAGAAGCGCCATGGGCTGAGTCCCGATTCTTTAAGGATCCAACAGGACCGCCTGAGAATATTTCCGTATTGGCCGAACAGCCCTTTTTAATGTGGGTAGATCAGGCATCTGGTTGAATGAAACCATCTGGCCGACGATGAAGAGTCCTATAGGATGCTACAGGACGTGGTCATCGAAAAACCAGCTATTCAACGAACGGAGGTCCTGGGCCTCTCCATCCGGAAAAACCCCACAATATCAGTTTCGGGAGAAAGCCGGGCTTTATGGGAGAACGATCTTGTTCAACCCCACAACGATATATCTGAACGAGATCAGAGAAATATAGAGGAAAAGCCGTTAATTTCATCAGGACGGCGATCAGCGAACGCGATCAAGAACCGGTTTTTAACCTGATATTTCCCTTTTTAACATAGTCTAAGAAAAGCGCCAGGATCGAGAAACAAAAGAACCCCAGGAATCCGGCGATTAGGACGTTCATTTTTTTCCTGGGCGACACCGGATACAACGACACCGTCGGCTCCTTTACCTGCTGGGCGTAGTCGATGCGCTGCTTTTTTTCGTTGAGGAGCTCCATGTCGCTCCGTAACGCTACGATCGTTTGGCTAATTTTGTCAATCTGGGTTTTAAAGCCCTTGATGACCTGCTCCTTCTCGCGCACGGAAAGCCGGAGATTTTCTTGCGTATTCTTTTCTGTGCTAAAGTTCTCTTCCAGGGTATTGTAATACCGGAAGTTCTGTTGGATCTCGTTAGAATAAAGGAGGAGCCCCAGGGTTTCGACACCTCCCTGCTTCTCGGCCAGCGTCGTCTTCTGCTGCTTCTCGATGTCGTCGATGCGCGCCTTGACGCCTTTCATCTCCTCGCTAAGACTGCGCAAACGTTCCTCCGAGATCTTCAGTTTGTTTCCGGCAGCGATAATCTCCTGCTGGGTTTTCTCGATCTCGATGTTCAGGGATTGGATGTCGAGTCCCTTGATCTTGATATCATTTTCCTTCAACGCGATCTGCGTAAAGATGCCTTTCATTTCGACATCGATTCTTCGATCGAGTTCACTCTTAAGATGCTGGAAAAGGGCATTGAGGATCGTCTGGGCTTTATCCGTTTCTCCGGTTCGTATGCTCACCCGCACCAGTTTGGTGTCCCGCAGATTTTCCGCCTTTAACTTGGGGAACTTCCTTGGGTCCAGGTTCAATTCGGCGCTGATCAGGCGATCATATGATCCCTGGTTGATCTGGCCCGCGAGCTGTTTGGGGTCCATGACCAGGACCTCCGTGAACATCCCCTGCTCGGTCTGGACGAAAAACTTGCTCGGCTGGAGGATGACATCGACTTCCCACGCGGGCGGGATCAGGAAGCTGAAGGCGCCGGCGACGAGGGCCAGGAGAATCGTGGGAGCGATGATGAGCCACCGTCGTTTCCAGAGAACGTTGAGGTATTCGATTAGTTCCACTTCATTTTCGTACTGTTCCATAAGAACCTCATCGATGGTTTTGGCATTTAAGAGAGGACATTATAGCCGATTCCGTCGCGGGAGCAAATGAAATAAACGATAGCACCGGGTTACTTATTTTCCAGCCGGGTCCACGTCAACCTGTAATCTTCGTAATCCTCGATCGAAGCCCGGCCGACTTTGAGCCAGCTCCCCTCAGGCAGGTAAGTCGCCCGGGCGAAGGGCGTCGAGGCCTCGCACGTCTCTTTAAGTCCGCTCTCCAGGAAGAAGTGCACGGTAAAGCTGTGGTATGTCTGAGGCCGGGCGGTGATGGTCTCGCGGACGATCGCCATCGCCAGTTCTTCGAGTTTCGGGCCGGCGACCTTATCGCCGAGGCAAATCCAATAGAACTTGTTTCGTGGCGTCTGACCAAACGCCTCGGTTTTCAGGACCCGGAAGCGGACGCCCACGACGGCGGCTATCTTCTCCGGATCGATCTCCGAGGCGGCCGATTTCGCGACCGGCCTTTCGGTTCCGGCTGGGCGGCTCGTTCCCCCCTCTTTTTGACAAGCGGGGAGCAACAAGACAATCAATGGCAGGACCGCAATTAACCCTGGTTCCCATTTTTTCATAATTCCCACCTCGCCTTAAACGGACGTCTTCAACTTAACCCACCGCTGTTCGCTTGTCAAGGAAGAAAGTCGGGGAACTCCCTCTCGCACTCACTGACAACAGCCGCGCCGATCCCAATACTCTATCCGCAACCTTGACAGGCACGGGCATGAACGGCTTTAAGGTCAAGGTCGGCAAGCCAGGGGGCGGCCCTGACGATCTTGAGTCCCGATCTAAAGGACTTTTCCCGATCGAGTTTGCCGGCCAACTGGACGCCGGGTGTATGAGGCAGATACTTGGAGAAGATAGAAAAAATCCTGGACAGGCTCTCCTCTGACCATTTGACCTCGATCATCAGGGCCGGCCGGTTGTCGATCATGAGGAGGAAGTCGATTTCGCGGCCCTCCTTATCCCGGAGGTAATGCAACATACATCTCCGCCCCAGGGTGTCTTCCAGAAATTGAAGCTCTTTCAGGAGGGCGCCGGCGACCATGTTTTCGAGTTTGGTTCCCGCATCGCCGGAAACCTGACCGGTATCGTAAAAATAATATTTCGGTTCTTTGAGGAGGGAGCGGGCGATATTTTTATGGTAGGGCGTGACCTTGAAAACGACATACATGCGTTCGAGCAGTTCGAGCCAGCGTTTGATGGTTTTGGGATCCCGCTGCAAGTCTTTCGACAGGGAATTGCTGGAAACCGGACTTCCGACCCGCCGGCGCATGAGTTCGATGAGTGTCTCCAAGTCAGCAATACTTCGGACACTCTCCAGATCGAGAAGGTCCTGACGAAGGATGATGTCAAGATGGCTCTTTCTCCAGCGGTTGTAGAATATTTCTTTGCCTTTAAGAAACGGTTCCGGAAATCCTCCGAATCGCAAAAGCCTTTCAAACGCCACCTCAGGCGCAAGATCCGCTTTGACTTCTTTCAGATCCAGGGGATGGAGGCGGTATTGGAAAAATCGGCCGGCAAGGGAATCGCCCATCTTGCGGGCGGTATCGAGCTACGCGCTTCCCGTCACCAGCATGGGCAGCTTCAGCCCTCGCGTGTCATAGATGCCCTTAATCCAGGATTTCCAGTTCTTCATTTTATGGAGTTCGTAAAAATCACCAGGGCGCAATCCCGCCTCCAGCTTTTTTCCATAAGCGCCACGCGGTGTTCGGCAAGGTCATAATTGAAATAGTCAAAATCCTTGACAAGTATCGGGGCAAGGGTCGTCTTGCCGGACTGCCGGGGTCCGGTCAGGAGGACAATTTTCTCGGGGAAGTCGTTCTTGACGAAAGGAATTATCGATCGGTCCATAAGGCTATTATGGCTTCATTCCCCGAAAAGTTAAGGCTTTTTTGCAGTTGGCTCCCGATTGGTCAGGGCCTATTGCTCGCTTGAGCGTGGACCATCCGCGCGTATAACCCGTTTCGTTCCATCAATTGGAGATGCGTCCCCTCTTCGGCGATTCCCCCATCCGCCATCACGTAGATCCGGTCGGCCATCTTCACCGTGGCGAAGCGGTGGCTGATCAGGATGGCGCTCCGGCCACCGATGAGCCGGCGGAAATGATGGAAGAGTTCCGCCTCGGCAAGGGCGTCCAGGGCGCTCGTCGGCTCGTCCAGGATGACGATGCGGGCGTCGCGGAAGAAGGCCCGGGCCAGCGCCATTTTCTGCCATTCTCCCCAGCTCAATTCCTGGCCCTGGCGGAAGCGGACGCCGAGCATGGTATCGTATCCCTGGGGGAGTTTGCCGATCCGGCCGTCGATCCCGGCCAATTCCGCGGCTTTCGCGATCCGCTCCCGGTCCGGCTCGGCCCCCGGGTCCCCCAACCAGATGTTCTCCCAGGCGGTGAGGGCGTAACGAAGATAGTCCTGGAAGATTACGGTGATCTCCTTCCTCCAGGCTGCCGGGCCCAGGGCGCGGAGGTCCAGGCCGTTCATTTGGATCGAGCCCGCCGAGGGATCATAGAGGCGGCAGAGGAGCTTGACCAGCGTCGTTTTGCCCGACCCGTTCTCCCCGACCAGAGCGACGACCTGACCGGACCCCAGCGTGAAGTCCACCCCCTTGAGGTTGTCCCGTTCGCTCCCCGGGTAACGAAAGGTCAGGCCGCGGCAGACGAGCGGACCGGTCTCCGGCACAGGACTTGGCGAGGCGGGGACGGGAACGCGCGGCTTCAGGGAAAGGAAGCTCTCGAAATCGATGAGGAAGAGGTTGTCCTCGTATAGGCCGGCCAGGCCGCGAAGAAGCGATTGCAGGGAATTCAGGGCCAGCTGAAACCCGGAGTAATAGAGGAAAAGGTCGCCCAGGCTGAGCGTCCCTCGCACCGTCCGAAGGGCCACCCAGGCCAGGGCCCCGAACAGGGCCGCCACCGCCAATACCTGGGTGAGAAAATCTCTCCAGGCGCGCTGGCCTGAGATGCGCAACCGCCCCTGCCTGAGGGAAACGCGCAGTTCAAGGAAGCGTTTGCGCAAGGTCGCCCCCAGATCGAAGAGGCGCACTTCCTTGGCGTGCTGTCCGTCCGTCAGCAACCAATGGTAGTACCACGCCCGCCGTTCGTTTTCCGCCTGGGCTTGCTCGAAGCGGAAAAGGCGCCGGGCGAAGACGACCCGGATCAAAGCGCCCGGGATCGCGACCAGGAACAGGACGAGGGCCACTGGCCAGCCCAGGGCGAACAAAAGGGCGGACACCCCGGCGAAGGAGACAACGTTCTGGCCGATCGAGAGCAGTCCGTTGGAGATGCGGGTGGGGCGGTAGGGCGCCTCTTGTTGGGCACGGTGCAGGGTGTCCTGGTAGCGGGTGTCCTCGTAGTATTCCAGGTCCACCGCGACCGATTGGGCGTGGAGGATGTCCGAGACCTTGTCGGAAACGAGCGTGGACTGGGCTTGTCCGGTCAACTCCCCCAGCGACCGGCAGAGGGCGGCCAGGAGGACGCTTCCTCCGGCCAGAGCGACCAGCAGGAGGATAGAGGAGGGGATCGAGGAGAGACCGAGGGAAGAGGCGGCGGCAGAAACGGCGGAAGAGGCCGAGGCGCTTTTGGCGACGGTGACCGCGTCTATGATCCGTTTGATAAGATACAGCGTGGCCAACGGCAGCAAGCCCTGGAGGATGACCAGGACCATGTTCAGCGCGGCCCATCCCGGGGCGCACTGCCACACCAGGCGAATGGCCCGTCCCAGACGGAAAGCCTGCCCCATGGCTTGCGAGACTTTAGGTGGAACCACGTTGTTACATAAGCCGTATCGTTCCCGAGAAACCTTCACCGCCATTTATACGACAATTCGGCCCATAATTCCATAGAAAGGTGGGCACGCCCTCATGCCCTGGAATATCGGCAGCCCGGCGATAGGCGATTGGATGAATTGGGGGGACTATGGCGGCGAAACGGCGGACACTCTCTTTTTGAGGCGATTTCACTTATAATAGGATCCATGGGTGGACGGATCCGATTCCCGGCGTTTCCAGCGGCACTATGGGCCGTTTTGTGCGTCATCCCGGCCCTCCCCGCCTTTTCTGTCCCCGCCTCCGCAGCCTCCGTTTCCCAGATCCAGACCCAGGCTGTCCCCGCCCAGAAGGAGATCACCGTCTACGCCCGCAGTCAGGAAAAGACCAAGGACCGCATCTTCCTTGCCGGGGACGTCGAGGTTCGCTACAAGGACCTCCGGCTTTTTGCCGACCGGGTCGAGATCGACCCCAAGACGAAGGACTGCGTCGCCACGGGCAATGTCACCATCCAGCTCCCCGGTGAATCGGTGAACGCCGAGAAGATTTTCGTCAACCTCGATACCAAGCTGGGGCGGATGGAGAAGACCGACGGAATGGTCCAGCCGACGATCTTCTACCACGCCGCTTCCGTTGATAAGAAGGCGGAGAACCTCTATGAGCTCCTCAAAGCCCAGATCACTTCCTGCAGCCAGCCGGTGCCGCGCTGGAAGTTCTCCACGAGCCGGGCGAACTTCAAGAAGGACGACTCGATCGAGATGTGGAACGCCGTTTTCAGCATCAAGAAGGTGCCCGTCTTCTACTGGCCGTATATGCGCTACCCCGTCGGCCGGGACCGGGCGACCGGCTTTCTCATGCCGCAGATCGGCTGGTCGGGGGTTAAGGGATTCAGCTACCAGCAGGACTTTTTCTGGGCCATCGCTCGCAGCATGGATGCAACGATCCACTATGACTACTACTCGGCCCGCGGCATGGGCGGGGCCCTCCAATTCCGGTACCTTTTCAGCAAAGGGACCGGCGGCGAAATGAACCTCTACGGCTTCACCTTCAAGCGCGACGCGAGCGGCACGAAGCCCGAAGACGCCTACATCCTCCGTCTCAAGCATAACCAGCCCCTGCCGCTCGGTTTCAACCTGGTGGCGAACGTCGACCTGCAATCAAGCTATGATTTTCTGCGCGAGTTCGATAATAATTTCAAGCGGGCCGTCATTTCGAACCGCAGCTCGCAGGTCTATTTGCAGAGGTCGTGGTCGTATTTCAACCTGAGCGCGCGCGTCTCAAAGTTCGAAACGTTCTTCAGCCAGGCCGGGCTCAGCCGGACGATCGTCAGCAAAAGCACGCCGCAGATCAGCTTCAGCATGTTCAAGGTCAAGCTCTTTTCGCCCTTATACATGTCGTTCGAGTCGTCCTACAGCAGGACGCAATACGGGTTGGCGGAGTCCTATAAGAACGGGACCCAGCGGAAGACCGGTAGCCTAACGTTCAGCCCGACGCTCTCGGCGCCGTTTACGTCGATTCCCTGGCTGACGATGAACACAGCCGTCACGGGGAGCTTCAACTACTACCCTCAAAGTTATGAGCCGGGGACTTCAACCCCCGGCTCCGATCCGCTGTTCACGAAGAGCGCAGCGGTCGGGGTGGATGTGGTTGGTCCGGTATTCTCGAAGGTTTACAGGAACAAGCAGGGAGACCCGGTTTTCAAACATGTCATCGAGCCGAGCGTGAGCTATCATTACGACAGCCCGATCAGCCAGGCGAAACGGATCGTCACGACGCAAGCGCGTTTTTTCCAGTATCACACGCTCCAGTACGGAATTACGAACCGGTTTTACATTAAGGAGAACAACCAGCCGCGCGAGGTCGTCCAGCTGGGCCTGACGCAGACCTATTACCTGGCGCCGGAGGAGGGGCCGCTGAGCCTGTTCCAGTTCAACGGGAAGGCGCCGCGCTTCTCGGAAATCACAGGGACCTTGAGATGCTACCCGGCGGCTAAATATAGTTTGGACGTGTCGGCCGGGTACAATCCCTATTATAAAATTCTGTCGAGCATGAGGCTGAGCGCGAACCTCGGGTCACGAACGGACGCCCGGTTCCTGTCGGTGAGCTGGTTCAAAAGCACGAACACATGGATCCAGAACGAGCTCGCTCGATTGTTCGGAGAGAGACACCAAGTCAGTGTCGGGGCCGGGATAAAGTTGCCCAATTGGCCGATCGAAGTGATGGGCGACGTCGACTTCAACATCAAAGAGCGGAAATTGCTGTACACGGCCGGGTCGGCGGTCTATCATTATCAATGCCTTGACTTTACCTTCGAGGTTAAAGTATTTTATTTCCGGACCAAGCCCGAGACCCAGTTCAAGTTCTCATTAGGGTTGGGGAACATCGGCAAGACGACGGATTTCCTGGGAGGGATGGGGTCAGGTCTCAACTTTTTACTTTTTTTTCAAAAGTTGAGACCAGACCCCACAGGAGCTCAGATGAAATGTTTTATACTCAGCGGCG
>Ga0315274_10008430_pt1 | contig 14934 bp, 16 predicted proteins | sample YL17G02_20_MG_FD_203700 | JGI IMG/M metagenome (GOLD analysis project Ga0315274, IMG submission 203700) | Sediment microbial communities from Yellowstone Lake, YNP, Wyoming, USA - YL17G02_20 | ecosystem: Environmental > Aquatic > Freshwater > Lake > Sediment | place: USA: Wyoming | collected... | reverse complement strand
TTTCCCAAGGTAATAATCAACATTCCTTGACCACGCTGGAAATTACATTTAACCGGATATTTGCGGTTCTACTGGTTTTAACCACCGCTCCGTTTCTTAAAAATATCTATGCTATCCCGACAATCATTCTCTTTATAGTGTTTGCTTTTTTTCTTTGGTTCGGTAAAAAATATCATCTGTTTACTAACATCCTTTTTTTAATTTTCGCCATAGGCGTTTATTTTATCTTTTTGCCTATCGGATGGGGGCTCTATCGTAGTTTAAAAGATATCCGGCTTGGCGGTTTTAATTTTTTTACATTATCAACACTTTTTAGTCCCGCCCCGCTTATTTTTGTTACTTTTGCCGTCAGAAATATTTTAGGCAACATTCAGGCTTACTTTAAAACCGCTACTCGGTCGCGCAATGCTTATTATTTGATCTCTCTCGTAATTGTTTTGGTAACACTTCTGGCTTATCCGTTTTTAGATAGCGTGAAGCTACGCGATCGGGCTTTTGAAGATGACGCCGGCGGCGGCAAACTGCCTTTTGTTTTAACTAAGCAAGAGCTTAATTGCGGTAGCGGCTCCTGTGGTAGCACTTCATACTCACGCGATTACACTGCGCGTTTTGACTCGTCCAGTAAAAAATATGTTTACCGTTTATATCTTAGGGATCCACTTACCGAATCCATCGTGTTCACGGCGGTTGAGGCCGATGGCAAAAAAATTAATTTTATAACCGACAGCCGGGTAACATGTTTAAACTGTCAAAAGGATATGGGGGAACCCTACGACTTGGTTTTCCCGGCTGGTAAAAACATTGATTTTATTATCGAAAGCAATCAGTTGATTAGGGAAATAAAATTCACTGAACAGGGAGATAAAGTGGCTGATTTCTTTTTTTGGAAATAGTTTAGAAAGAACAATGAAACTGTCATGAAGCTTAGTTTTTACGGAAAAGCGATGCATTTTTATATGTGGTTTGGTAAATTTGCCCTCAAAATAACTATGATACTCATATTTACTCTGTTAGTATCACTTACACTGATACTAACAGTACCCCAGTTTTCTGCATATAAAGTCGGTTTTACGCCTTCCGCCTTTGTTCCATTGGCAATTGCCCAAGCAGTAGTCAGTATTACTTTTTTAGTTTCTTTGGTGGGTGGAGTAGTTTTTGAAGTGCCGGTAGGTCTTATAGCACTTTTAGAAATACCCATAGAAATACTTCTCAAAAAAAGAGTTTATAAAATAGTCAAAGAGAAACAAAAGATGTCTGTAGATGAATTAGTCAGGGAAACCGGGGTTTTAGAGAACGATCTTAGTTTTTTAATGAAAAATTGGATTATAAGACCAGGGGAGGATACTAATAAAGTTTATAAGGCAACGGGGACGATTAAACGCGGACATTTGCAAATTGACCTTAACGCCAAAGAATTGTCTTGGCAGGAATAGTTTTTATTTTGATTTTTCGAGAAGACGGAGAATGTTTTTATAGGCAATTTTTTCAGCTGCATCCTGGTTTATTTGTTCTAAGATAATTCTAAAAGAATCTGCTTCTGTTTTTAAGTTATTTACGCCATATATGTAATCATCGCCGCCAATCATCAGCCTGTCAGCATATTTTTCCAAGAGATATTTCCATAATGGGTTGATTTCTCCGTTAACCTTAGTTAAATAAACAGGGATTGGTAGGCTGGAAGTATCTGTTCTATTCAATCGTTTCGCATCAAAATGGTGATATGATCGAGTTAGGGTTGATAAATCCATAGAAAGATTGGGGTATTTATCCAAAAGCGTCTTTACCCTCCAGAAAGTCGAAAGGCTAATTCCCTCTCCGGCATGGGCAAGGATTATTTTAGCCTTGGGGTTATAGGAAAGAAGCCTTTCCAGTTCGTCAAAATGACTATCTTGATGGATATTGACCGGCACGTCATATTTGACTGCCAGATCAATTATTTCTTTAACTTCGTTTGAATCGGCTGGTATACTTGTCTCATCGGGCGGTTCATGTCTCAAAGATATTTCTCCTATCCCCAGATATCCTTTTTGTAATGCCTTCTCGAAATCTGTAGTCGGTAGAGACATTTTTCCCGGTGCTGATTCTTGGTAATACCGATAAAAGGGGATAATTTTGTCTGGAAGAACTTGATAGAGATTAAATTCATCGGAACTACCCATTGAAACAATTTTATCGATACCGGCTTCGTTCAATTGTTTCCGCGCGACACTGGAAGACGGTAGATTAGCCGGGAAAGTATTGTGGGCGTCAATTAATTGTCCTTGATATTTCGGACCAGCATACTTGCCAAACCCACCAAAAAGAAAATAACCAATAAGATTGAAAATAGCAAAAAACACCAGAAAGAAAATAAAAATTTTCTTCATGATTTCATTTTACTAAAATTTACCTATTTTTACACTGTCTCATTTGTCCCACCGTAGCTTTAGTGAAGGAGGATTTAGCCTCAATTGTGATACCCTTCAGCTTCGTAAAACTCAGCCTCGCTCACTGCCTATAAAACCAGAAAATGGAAGGAAAAGATAATAAAATTTTTAGTCCTTTTGAGAAGGCCAGTAAGAAAAGACTTGCGGGAAAGTGATAATATTAAAACATGTTTAGATATCTGTATTTTCAGAATCCTAGGTTTTTGTTTTGGCTGCTACCGCTTGCTATCTGGGATCTTTTTTGGAGGGGCAAAGCTCTTTGGAGAGCATCTAAAAATAATCAAGTTGGCTGGTTTATTGCACTTCTTTTGGTAAATTCAATCGGAATTTTGCCTCTTATTTATCTTGCTTTCTTTGCCAAAAAGAGCAAGAATACAACTAAAATTTGACAAACGTGCTTCTGAAGTGGTATAAACACTCTTATGTTGAGATATCTTGAACGTGAGTTTAAAAGTTCCGGTGAAGAAGGTCCGGCGCAACTAATAAGCGGACTCCACGCTATTTTAGGAAAAGACATTCCTTTTCCGGTTTCAGAGCAAATTTTGAGTCTGGAACAGGCTACAGAAGAATATAAAAATAAGCACGATAGTCCTGAACTTCTAACTCAATTTATGCGTAGTTTTTGGCAAGAAGCTGGCCAAAAAATTGGAAGAAGCATTGTTGTTGATAAATTCCCTTTAACCGCTAAAGAAATTAAGGAAAAACAAGAAAAAGGCCAGATGGCTATTTTTGTTCCAGCTGAAGTAAATAGAGTTGATTTAGGAAAAATGTTTCCTAAAATGGAAAGCTGGGCGGTTCAAGAAGGAAATTCGGCCGTTGACGTAATCAATAATTCAGGTTGGTTTTGGATTGAAGCTTCAGTTGATGCCCCCAATAGAAATACCACCCAGAGGCAATTGGAAGAAAAATTTAAAAAAGAAGGGAAACAAGGTCAGTCCTTAAGAACCTATATTGTTGGAGGTCAAGTTAGTAAATTGTTAACTAATAGGTATTTTGATGAAGGAGCAACTTGGTCAAGACTTCTAGGTTCTCGTCTTGGAGGTGGCGTTCTTTTTGCCGATTTCTACTCGAGTGGTTTTTTGTACGTCTATTCGTTTTGGTATCCGGGGCATCGCAGTGGGAGCATAGGCGGTCGTTCCGAGGAAGTGATTAAACCTTAGTTTTTTGGACCTTTGTTCTTTTTGCCCCTTTGAACTTTTTCTTCTTTTTTATTTATCTTGCTTTCTTTGCCAAAAAGAGCAAGAATAAAATATAATGGCCACTCCCGAAAAGCCTTTGGTTGAAGTGAAAGTAACTAACCCTGTTACCTACATCAAAAATTGGTGGAATAAAATAATTGCCAACGAAGGGATTGATTTCAGGTTCCATATAAGGCCACTGACGGCAATTGCCATGTCTGTCGTTATTGCCTCAATCGGTTTTGGGGTGGGGAGGTTTGTCATCCCACCCGGAATCAATATTCCATTTTTTAAGTACGAAGACATGACTTCTCCAACCCCCACGGCGACACTCGAGATTTGGAAAGAGACAGCTTATACTGGCACACTTCAGTATAGTCAAACCACATCGAAATACTACTTAATGACAACTACATCATCAGAACTGATCACCTTACAGGTGCCTGAGAATATCGATTTGAAAGATTATGTGGGTAAAAGAATCCTCGCCATAGGGAAGTATAATAAATCCGTAAAAGTTTTGGTTGTGTCCGACGCCAAAAGTCTGGAAGTTCTTCCTAAAACCCAAATTACGATTCCAACCACTGTTCCCACATCTGTTCCGACAGCGAGTCCTGAACCAACAATAACTCCCGAAGCCTCTCCGTCGGCAAGTCCGGCCTAATGTTGATTTGTGGGTATATACTACAATTGTGAATAGGGGGGAATTGAGGGGTTCATATAATCCTTATACTAAGGAGCAGTGGGAAAAGATTAAGAGAGTTCCGGTTTCTAGTGACCCAGTTGTTGCCAGAATTCAAAGAGAACAGGCAATAGCAAGGGATAAAAGACAAAAATAACAACTTTGGGGATTGACTAGAACGAAATAACTAATTAATATGCGCTTAGGTTATGAAGTTTAATTCTAGATACTTTTTAATTTTTGTTGTTTTAATTGTTTTTGTAGTTCTTGCTTTCTTTGCAGTTACTTCCAAAAAGCCTTTGGTAAATAATTCCGGTAGTAAAGTTTCTACCCCATCAAGCGAAGTAGGCGAGGAAATTAATCTTGAGATTACTTCCCCGAAGGATGGAGAAGTTGTAACAAAATCTCCGGTACTAGTATCTGGAACAACCGTTGGTGGTGCCGATGTTTCTGTCAATGATGCAGAGGCAAAAGCAGACGCAAATGGAGATTTTAAAGTAAGTGTTCCTTTAGAAGAAGGGGAAAATGAGATATTTGTTGTTGTTAATGATTCGGGAGGAAATTATGCGGAAGGGAGTGTTAAAATAACTTTTAATACAGAATGAAAATAAACACAAAAAAACTGACAAGTTATTTCCTTTTTTCTCTTTTTCTGTTTCCTTGGCAGATTAAAACACCTATCCCCTCAGCTACTCCTACAATTGCACCTATTAAATTTAAACTAAACCCTAATCTTATGGGGAAGATAAAACTTGCGGTAGGCAAAAGAGGCTGGATTGAAAAAGGAGAGGTGACTGCGATATCCGGATCAAGCCTGACAGTAACCAAAGAAGGGGTTACTTATACGGTAAATACAGATTCAAGCACTATCTTTAGAAGAAGGTTTGGAGGAAAAAGCCAACTTTCTGAAATTTCGGCAAATGATACGGTTAACGTTTTAGGCAAGTGGCAGAACGAAGAAAAAACTCAGGTTCTGGCAACTCATATCAGGGATTTGTCTATACAAAAAAGACATGCCGTATTTTTTGGAACAGTTAGAACAAAAACAGATACTTCTTTAGTTCTAACAACCGTAAATAGGGGAGAACAAACTGTAATGATAAGTTCCTCAACAAAGCTGGTAAATAGAAAGATGGAAGAAATAAAAATGTCAGACATTCAAATTGGGCATAGAATAAGAGTCAAGGGTATTTGGGACATAACAAACAAAACAATTTCGGAAGTGACACAAATTAAAGACTTTAGTATTCCTGCAAAACCTTCTCCAACTACCGATTGACGAGCATGCGATTTCTTTATATAATACCCAATTACAGATGAGAAAAGCGTGAACAGATGCCGGAAGGCCCGTTTGGCAGCCGCCATCTGGCGGCTTTTTTGATTCTAGAGGTTAACTTCCCCGCGAAGCTTTAGCGAAGTAGGGTAACAACCTCACGAACTTTAAAAAGGTAGTAGTTATCAAGTTACAAGTTGTAGAAAGTTCAGTTATTTTATTATTAGTTTCTGCCTACTTGTCGCTTGTTAATTACTACTTTTAGTATTTTTAAGCACTTTAACACTTAAAGATTTTAGATCAGGTAACGAATACAAGTTTTTGTATTCGTGATCAAGATATGACTGGAAGCTTTTTAGACGGATAGCTAAAACGTCTTTAGCTTCCTTCCGTCACTTTTTGAGGATTTGATCCTGGTCCAGGATGAACGCTGGCGGTGTGCTTTAAGCATGCAAGTGGGACGGGCTCCGCAAGGAGTCAGTCGCGAACGGCTGAGTACAAGATAGGAATCTACCCAATGGTTCGGAATACCCCCGCGAAAGTGGGGCTAATACCGGATGACCTCGCAAGAGAAAAGCGCGTAACTGCGCGCCGATGGATGAGCCTATTGCCTATCAGCTAGTTGGTGGGGTAATGGCCTACCAAGGCTACGACGGGTAGGGGACGTGAGAGCGTGACCCCCCAGAATAGGACTGAGACACGGCCTATACACCTACGGGTGGCAGCAACTGGGAATCGTGCGCAATGGACGAAAGTCTGACGCCGCGACGCCGCGTGAGGGATGAAGGCCTTAGGGTTGTAAACCTCTTTTGCCAGGGAGGAGATGCCCTGGAGAATAAGCACCTACAAACTCTGTGCCAGCAGTAGCGGTAATACAGAGGGTGCAAGCGTTATCCGGATTTATTGGGCGTAAAGCGTTTCGTAGGCTTTTTTGTAAGTTACACTTCAAAGACCAGAGCTTAACTTTGGAAAGGGGTGTAATACTGCAAGAATTGAACAATTTCGGGGCTTTCAGAACTGTCGGTGTAGGGGTGAAATCCGTTGATATCGACAGGACTACCAAGGGCGAAGGCAGAAAGCTAGGGATTTTTTGACGCTGAGGAACGACAGCTAGAGGAGCGAAAGGGATTTTAATTAGTCCCCTGTAGTGGCAACATTACAGAAAAAATTGGCTATATCGGTGAAACTCCTTGCCACTTCGGATTATATTTGGTAATCTGAAATAGTGAGGACAATACCGAGGGAAGTTCAAGATTTTGCAAGGATTAAAGACTCTTTCAAACTATCTGAGAAACAGAAAAATGTTTTGTTGGGAACGTTGCTTGGAGATGGTTCGCTTAAACGCAGGGGGAATTTTTACCGTCTTCATATTAAGCATTCCTATAAACAAATTTCACTGGTGAGGTATAAAAGGGAAGTATTTTCAAATATTACCAATATGCCAACTAGAGTGTTTTTTCAGAGAGTAAAAGATAAAGATTATAAATTTTGTGAATTTGTGACATTGACTCATCCTGAGTTTTCTGAATACAGAAAACTTTTCTATAAGGATAAGAAAAAAGTTATTTCACAGAAATTAAAGCAATTGCTTAAAAGTCCTTTAAGTTTGGCAATGTGGTTTATGGACGATGGCTGTGCAGAATATGCCGGCGTTTCGTTCAATACCCAATGTTTTAGCTTAAAGGAAGTTGGATTTTTATCTTACATATTGAAGGAGAATTTCGGTTTAGATTCAACAATTCGGAAAAACAAGAATGGTTGGATTATTTATATTCCGAAAAATAATCTGAATAAGTTTACAAATACCATAAAAAAGTATTTGTTGCCAGACTTTTTATATAAGCTGGAACCTTATTCAACAAGATCTTAAACCCCGTAGAGACTATACGCCAGATTCCAATCGGAAGATTGGAAAATGATATAGTCCGAACTTTGTGGCAACATAAAGAATTGAGCAGAAATGTCTCAATCTCCCAACTCTTGTTGGGATGTAACAGAATTGTAGAGACCCCTGTAGTTCTAGCCGTAAACTATGCTCGCTAGTCCTTCCGAGTTTACTCGGTGGGGCGCAAGCTAACGCGTTAAGCGAGCCGCCTGGGGAGTACGAACGCAAGTTTAAAACTCAAAGGAATTGACGGGGACCTGCACAACCAGTGGAGCATGTGGTTTAATTCGAGACGAACCGAAAGACCTCACCCGGGTTTGAAATGCTATCGTTTTAGTCACCTAGAAATAGGAGATGATCTGCAATTAAATGTCGATGATAGCACAGGTGTTGCATGGCCGTCGTCAGCTCGTGTCGTAGACATAAACATCACTGCGACCCTCCGAAGTAATTTGGAGTGAGAAATCTGGCTCATATCGGTGGAACCTCTTATAATTAAGAGCAATACCGAGGGAAGTCGGGAATATAAAGATGCTAGAGTTAACTGCTCGAACTAATCTAAAGTTGCAAATCTCCAATCGTCAGTTGGAAATTTTAGTAGGTTGTATATTGGGAGATGGTTACATTTATCCCAAAGGTAAGATTCAAATAGCTCAAAGTTCTAAGCAATTTCCATATCTTTATTGGAAATATGAAGAACTTGCTAATTTGGCTTACGGAAAGCCTACCGAAGTTAGTAGATTTGATGAAAGAACCGAAAAAACTTATTCTCAGTCAAGATTTTGGCTAAGACAGTTTTTCCGACCATGGAGAAAGGCCTTTTATCCTAAAGGTAAAAAGATTTTTCCTAGGAGTTTTGCAAAATATATAACTCCGTTATCTATAGCCGTTTGGTATATGGATGATGGAAATTTTTCCGAAGGTAGAAATGTAAAAATTGCTACTGAAGGATTTGATTTAGAGAACAGAGAAAGATTAAGAAGTTTACTTTTGAGAAAATTTAATATCAAAAGTACCCTTCATCAAAATGGAAAACTTAGGATTTCAAATGAATCTCTAATAAGATTTTTTGATTTAGTAAGGCCATTTATTCACTCTAGTATGCAATACAAGATTCCTTGACCCTGTAACGACTTGGAAAGAAGTCTTTCCGAAGGTTTTCAGTAAAACCTAATACGCCAGCTCCTATTTAAAGTAGGATGAAGGTATAGTCTAAGTTTGTTTGAGGATGTTCCCTTCAGTGGGGTAACGAGCGCAACCCTTGCCCTAAGTTAAATATTCTTAGGGGACTCCCCGAACTTGTTTCGGGGGGAAGCGAGGACGACGTCAGGTCAGCATGGCCCTTATATCCGGGGCAACACACATACTACAATGGAGCCGACAATGGGTTGCCAAGCCGCGAGGCGGAGCTAATCCCATCAAACGGCTTCTCAGTGGGGATTGAAGGCTGCAACTCGCCTTCATGAACGTGGAATTGGTAGTAATCGCGGATCAGCATGCCGCGGTGAATACGTTCTCAGGTCTTGTACACACCGCCCGTCAAATTAATGAAGTTGGGGGCACCCGAAGTTCCGTTGTACGGGATGAAGGTGACACCAGCGACAAGAATTAAGTCGTAAATTTGTTGCGACCTGTGACTGTGAAGTTACAGAAAAATCCAACTATATCGGTGAAACCTAAAGTTATTTTAACTATGGTAATACCGAGGGAAGTTTTAAGTAACCCCGTAGAGACTACACGTTGGCCCTCCAATTAAATGGAGCGGATGATATAGTCCATGCCTCTCGAAAGACGAGGAACAATCATGAACAAGGTATCCCTACTGGAAGGTGGGGATGGATCACCTCCTTTCTAAGGAGTAATCAAAGTTACATCCAAGCTTTAAGTTCGCCGTTTAGCTTTTCGCCTCAAGCGATAAATAAAACGGGTCCGCTTCCGGTCATATCTTGAACTCAAATTGCCTGATTCGAATTTAAACAAAAGCCCCGATTATATATCGGGGTTTTTTGTGGTTAGATATGGTAAGCATAGCTTGCGACTTTGTCTAAAGCGAAGCTTGGCCATTTTTCAGAAAAAATGGTAAACTAGGAAAGTTTTGGGCGCGTGGCTCAGTGGTAAGCGTAGCTTGGCCAATCAGAATTGGTAGAGCGCGTTCCTGATAACACATTTTATGTGATATGTTGAAAATTTCGATTTTCGTCATGACAAGCGAAGCTTGACATATAAGATTGCTTACGTAATTTGGATCGGTGGCTCAGTGGTAGAGCGCGTTCCTGATAAGAACGAGGTCCAAGGTTCGATCCCTTGCCGATCCACTAAATTAATTCTCTTAAGTTTGATTTGTATAACAATCTATCTTATAATACTCAGAATATGAGTTGTGATCATCTCCTACAAGACAAAGATCACTTATATTTTTGTCCCTTACATCCTGAAAATCGTTTTGAGGATAAAAACCAAGTTCCTTGCGATCCTGAGGATAGAAAAAGTTGTAAAGCTTATAAAGCTGGCCGGAGAAATAGGATATGGAATAATTTTAGCCTTCAACATAGAGGTTCAGGACGCGGCGTTACTGCTACGGGAGCAGAAATTAACAATTCAGATAAATTCAGGGTCAAATGATCTACCCCTATTGACTCTCCTTTGAATCTTTCGTATAATCCTTCTTACCTTTAAGGTAAACGTTATTTAATGAAAACGACAATTTTTTCTAAAACAAGCGCGGACCTTTTGCGTGCATAGGAGAAACCCAAGTTTTCATTATCTACCGGCCTTAAAAGCCGGTTTTTTGTTGAGCCAGGGGCCCATGGCGCAACGGCTAGCGCGCCTGATTTGCATTCAGGAGGTTGAGAGTTCAAATCTCTCTGGGTCCACCAGACTAATGGCTAATGGCTGATGGTTAACAATTAATTTTTGACCATTAACCATTGATCACTAATTTGGGTTTGTTCTTTGACAACTGAAGAGAAAGGCCAAAAGTTTTTACAGCGTAACTTTTAGAGAGTTACGTTTTACAAACGCAGACAGTGGATGCCTTGGTTGCATCTTCTGAAGAAGGACGTACATGGTCACGATAGTCGCCGGGGAGCTGCCACGAAGCTTTGATCCGGCGGTGTCCGAATGGAGAAATCCGTCCTGCTTTGCAGGACACTCTGTGGTCAAACTCCGATGTTTACATCGGAGATAGCCGCAGTTGAAGGAACCCGGGGAACCGAAACATCCAAGTACCCGGAGGAAAATAAATTAATCAAGATTTCGTCAGTAGCGGTGAGCGAAAGCGAAACAGCCTAAACCCCACTTTTCCCGCGCAAGCGGGATTCGCGGGGGGTTGCGGGAGTCCAATGTGGGAGTTTGTTAGATAGTAGAATTGCTTGGAATAGCAAGCCATAGAGAGTGATAGCCTCGTAAATTAAATCTGACGGACCTCTAGGAATTTCCCAAGTACCACGAAGCACGTGTCTTTGTGGGAATCCGGGGGAACCATCCTCCAAGGCTAAATAAAGATGCAGACCGATAGTGAACTAGTACCGTGAGGGAAAGGTGAAAAGAAGGGTGAGACACCCAATGAAATAGAAACTGAAACTGTTTGCGAACAAACCGAGAGAGCTTGTGCATAACATAAGGCTTGCAAATGGGCCATTTTGTGGTACATTGGTGACAGGATGGTAGAAAGATTAGAGGATTATAAAAAAGCGATTGCTAAATTATCTACCGAAACGTTAGATGGTATTGAAGGGCATCTGGCAGGAGAAATAGTTGATGCCGGTCTTCAAGAAGATAAGGGGAGAGAGAAAGCCGCCTGTTTATTAAAAGCACCAATCAGAAGAGTCCTAAAGAAAAGAGAAATTCAAACGAAATCTCCTTAATTTCAAAAGTCTAAAATTTGCAATTCGTATGTTGTGCATGAGTGATCTCGTGCCTATTGAAGAATGAACCGGCGAGTATGTGTATTGTGCACGTCTAATCCTGCTAAGCAGGAGGAGGCAAAGCGAAAGCGAGTCTTAAAAGGCAAAATACTGCACTATGCATATGACCCGAAACCGAGCGAGCTAACCATGGGCAGGGTGATTCCGGCAGAAATGCCGAAGGAAGCCCGAACCCGTCTGGGTTGCAATCCAGTGGGATGATCTGTGGTTAGTGGCAAAATACCTATCGAGCTCGGAGATAGCTGGTTCTCCCCGAAAGGTCTATAGGGACCGTGGTACGGTAAGCATGCTGGTGGTAGAGCACTGAATGGGTAGGAGAGCGAAAGCAATTTTATTCAATCAAACTCCGAATAACAGTGTGCAAAAACGTACTAGACAGTCGCATCGGGCTAAGCTGATGCGGCAAAAGGAAAACAATCCAGATTTTCGGCTAAGGCCTCTAAATCTATATTAAGTTTCAAAGGAAGTTTGTGTCCATAAACAGTCAGGAGGTTGGCTCAGAAGCAGCCACCCTTTAAAGATAGCGTAACAGCTCACTGATCGACGGACGCAGGCGCCCAAAATTTATCGAGGATTAAATATAGTGCCGAAGCCAGAAATTTACCGCAAGGTAAGTGGTAGGGGAGCGTCCCAAAAGCTGTGAAGTTCAGCCGTAAGGCTGGGTGGAGCGTTTGGGAGTGAGAATGCCGGTTTGAGTAGCGTACAATGCCGATGAGAATTCGGCACACCGAATACCCAAGGTTTCCGTCGCAAGGTTCGTCCTCGACGGGTTAATCGGTACCTAAGGCGAGGCCATAATGGCGTAACCGATGGATAACTAGTTAAAATTCTAGTATTTAGTTTAAGTCGCTTGTCCTGCTTTGCAGGATTACAGTTGGGGGTTGACTGAATCGGAAGATCAGGGCCAGTTCGTGAAGTCTGGTGCAAACTGTAAAACAGTGTCAATTGGAAAATCCATTGATGCGTTTAATTGAGCAGTGATGCAAAGCCTTACGCGAGTGGGGCAATTTTGATTTTTTCGATTTACAAGAAAATGCTCGCAACGAGATTTGAATTAAGCCGTACCGCAAACCGACACCGGTGGGCTAGTCGAGAAGACTAAGGTGATCGAGAGAAGGATGTTTAAGGAATTCGGCAAAAAAACTACCTGTAACTTAGGGAGATGGGTTGACCTGTCGCAAGATAGGCCCTCAGCGAAAGTTTATTAGCCGACTGTTTATCAAAAACACAGGTCCGTGCAAAAGCGAAAGCTTAAGTATACGGGCTGACGCCTGCCCAGTGCTGGTAAGTTAAGGGGAAGAGTTGTTGCCGCAAGGTAACGGCTCCGAACTAAAGCTCCAGTAAACGGCAGCAGTAACTATAACTGTTCTACGGTAGCGAAGTCCCTTGTCGGGTGAATAACTCGCCCGAATGTGTCGAAAGACACAGCACTTGGGGGCCAAACTATAAAAGATAAACAAAATTTGAAGACGCAAGTAAGTGTAAAATTTAGCTATATGCTGGAAACTCCGGTGTATGTTGCATTACTATCTTAAAAGTAGTGAAAATATGCAACTGCGGACAATCAGCAGGAAAGGCCATGAAGTATGCGCAAGCTTAACTTTATGGAATCCTCAACGACTATACGCTAAAACCCGAAAGGGAGAAGATATAGCCTGAACTCTATGGCGACATAGAGACTAACAATAGATAGTTTGGAGTTCCGACCTGCACGAATGGCGTCACGAGCTAATAACTGTCTTAAACATTCACTCGGCGAAATAGCAGTGGCTGTGAAGATGCGGCCTAATTCCACCTGGACAAAAAGACCCCGTGGAGCTTTACTGTAGTTTGATATTGATTTGTGCATTTTAATTGCCAAGTAATAGGAGGGAGAGCAATCAACAATGTGAGACCTCTCTTTGGAATGTGGCAAATCTCACCCAGTCCGTCTGAAGACGACGGAGGGGAAAGTGTTAGACGGGCAGTTTTACTGGGGCGGTACCCTGCTAAATTGTAACGCAGGGGTACAAAGGTTGGCTTACTACGAATGGAAACCGTAGGGAAAGCACAAAGGTTTAAGCCAGCTTGACTGCAAGGCCGACGGGCCGAGCAGGTACGAAAGTAGGTCTTAGTGATCCCCCGATACCACATGGGTGGTACGGGGCTTAACGGATAAAAGCTACCCCGGGGATAACAGAGTAGTCGCGCCCGAGCGTCCATAGCGACGGCGCGGTTCGCTACCTTAATATGACATTGGGGTCCTTCGAAAGAGATTTCGAAGTGCTGTTTTCCAAATTCAATTAAATAGTTTGGAAAGAAATTCGACTCATATCGGTGAATCCTAAAGCAGATAATGCTATGGTAACACCGAGGGAAGTTCATCAAGTTTTGTAATTTGATGTAACCCCGTATCGACTTGTCTTGTGAATAACAAGACAGATGGAGGTTTTTCTTCATAATACGTCGAACACCCATTTAAATTGTATTGGGTGAAGGTATAGTCAGGCCATTTATTAAAATAAGTGGGTTTAAAGCGATGTCGGCTCATCCTTTCCTGGCGCTGAAGAAGGTGCCAAGGGTTAGTCTGTTCGCCTATTAAAAGGGTACGTGAGCTGGGTTAGCGCGAGTAAGCGCTATGAGCCCCTCTAGTTGAGTAATCTCTAGAGAGAAAATTGGCTTATAACGGTGAAACCCAATTGACTTTCGGATTATCTTTGGATAATCTGAAGTTGTAGGGTAATACCGTGGGAAGTTCAAAGAATTTGTCAGGCAAGAAGTTGGTGGAGTATAAGAGTTTGTTGGCTTTGTCTAAAGATCAACAAGAAGTTTTAGTTGGTACTATCTTGGGAGATGGGAATATCCGTATCCTAAAGAAGGAAGCATTTCTAACAGTTTCTCATAGTGAGAAGCAGAAAGATTATGTTTTCTGGAAGTACAATTTTTTTCGAAATTGGGTTTTAACCGAGCCTCGAAAAGAGGTTCGTCAATACTACAAAAATCGAGAAAAACAACTTGTTTCTTGGAGGTTTAGTACAATAAGCCATTCTGGAATAACTAAGTATTACAATCTTTTCTATCCGAAAAGTAGAAAGATTATACCCAACCAGATTCAGTCAATTCTTATTTCTCCATTATCACTTGCTGTGTGGTATATGGATGACGGAAGTCGTAAACCATATGGTAGAGGAGCATTTCTGCACACAGAAAGTTTCTCGGTAAGCGATCAGCGTAAGTTGATCAAAGTACTGAAGAAAAACTTTTTAATTGTTGCAAGATTGTCCTCTGCAGGTTTATCTAAAGGAAAAAGACTTTTTCGCTTGTATATTACAGCGAAGAGTTTCCCGATCTTTCGTAATCTTGTTTTACCATACATACTGCCTTCGATGCAGTACAAAATTTCTTTGTAACCCCGTAGAGACTTAGGGTTTATACCCTGGACTTACAGTAAAATGTAGGTAATACGCCAGATCCCAATTAAATTGGGATATGATATAGTCCATACCTCTTAGCAACAAGAGAATAAGTATGTCAGAACGTCGTGAGACAGTTCGGACTCTATCCGGTGGAATCGTTCGAGTCTTG
>Ga0315274_10008429_pt1 | contig 14934 bp, 15 predicted proteins | sample YL17G02_20_MG_FD_203700 | JGI IMG/M metagenome (GOLD analysis project Ga0315274, IMG submission 203700) | Sediment microbial communities from Yellowstone Lake, YNP, Wyoming, USA - YL17G02_20 | ecosystem: Environmental > Aquatic > Freshwater > Lake > Sediment | place: USA: Wyoming | collected... | reverse complement strand
AGATTCGTGATCGGATTGCCCGCTACGACACGGGTGGAGTCCAGAGCATCCCTGCGGCTGAGGTGTTCGCGGAGCTGGATCGGCGCTTACGGCGATGACACTGGATTTCCTGCCTGAAGCGTCGGCCGAGTTGTATGCGGCAGCGCAGTACTACGAATCGAAGCAGGAAGGCTTGGGATGGCGGTTCCGGAGCGAGGTTCTCGAGAATAGCGGTGATGGTTCTTGTCAGTCTGTGCTCCATTTTCCCGGGTGTTAGTGAATGCATAGCATGGAATCACCAGGTACACACCGTGCTCCTGCCGCTCCGATCAGTGTACGCAGATGGCCTCACTAACGCCTTGGGAACGGGCGCGACCACGATCTCTCACGAGGCAGGCTTCTTCGTGAACTCCATCGACTGGGATACGTGGACGACACCGATCAGGATTGGACTGAAGACGGACTCCCCTGAGATGTTCCCTCGTCATCGGATTGGGGTTGACTATGAACCGCAAAACGTGAACCTGCAGACAGATTATCAACGCTCCGCAGATGCTCAGACTATTTCGCTCGAAATCGTTCGCGGCACTCTCGTAACGGACAAGTCCGGGTGGCGAGGCGACGGTTTCTTGGCCACGAACGACTACCGGAGTTGGGATGCGCTCGTCGCGGAGGGCACCAACCAGTATCGGTTCTCCTTTGCCGAGCCTACCGGCTATGCGGAGTTCTTCGATCCCCGGAAGATGTTGAATTTCGAGACAGAATACTTTGTCGGTCCCGGCTTTCTAAAGGCGTATTTGTGGGGCTTCGCATACCTCCAGCAGAGCGACCCCAATTGGAAACCCTTGAACAAGTGGCGGATAACCAATCATCCGGGTACGACAAACGAGTTTGGAATACGCCTTGACTGGTTTGAAGGTCACCCTGTTGTGGAGTTCAGCGATGACAATCACACCATGTTCCTCCCGCAAGGCGCAACATTCGACCTGTCCGAGTGTCACCCGAGCCCGCCTGATGGCCCGCGGATCACCAATCTGGTTTTGACCGCGACGGACCTTTCCCTGGCATGGGAACCTGCCACAAACCGCGTAATCGTAGAAGAATCCCCTACCGTCTCCTCCGGTTGGCTATTCTGCGCCACGTGCGCGGACTTCTCCAACTCATGCACAATCACTACCATTCCCTCTTCTGGCAGTCGTTTCTACCGTTTGGAGACAGACCTCCGTCCTGTCGCTGTTTTGAACGCAGAATTGCGATCCATTCTCGTCAGCAACATCGTTGTCAAACATGGTCCAGTCAATGCCATCTTTGACAAGGACCTTTGGTGGATCGAGACGTTGAATCTGGAGTCGCAGGGGTTGGCGAGTCTCGCCGGCTGGGAGGCGTTAGCTGCGCTTCCCGATCTTGATGCAGCACTGGTCATGAGGAGAAACCAGATCACCAATGTCGCGCCCTTGAGCCTCTGCACCCAACTCAGGGCGCTGTACCTGGACGAGAACGCGGTCGAGGATATTGGTCCGCTGGAGTCCCTGACGAATCTGACGACACTCGTCGCGAACGACAACCGCATCGGAGTTATTTCCTCCCTGGGCCATCTCCGGGCTTTGACTTACCTCAACCTCTGCAACAACCGGCGTGTCTCTGGGAGGGCTTTGGCCGCAAGCTGGACCGGGCTCTCCGCGGGCAAGGGACGAAATGAGGAGCAGGAGTCCTGAAGCGGGGGCACCCAATGAGCGCCCGACGAGAGCTGGGCCGTTCGGCAGCGCCTGAATCATCTGAGACTCGACCTGGTGAAAAGCAGACACATCGCGGATGTCGAAGCCGTGCTCGCCCGACGGCGTGACAACGGCGGGGACTACTGGGCCAGTGCCGATGGCCGCCTCGCTGTCGGGGCTCCCTTCAGCACGCTCACCTCACTGCTGATCCTTCACGAACTGCGCGTGGCCCGCACTCACGAGGCAGTCAACGGCGCGCTCCAGCTCATTCTACAAGCGTGGCGAGAGGACGGTCGGTTTCGGTTGGCGCCCAGCGGCACGTTGTACCCCTGCTGCACGGCGGACGCGGCGAGAGTGCTGTGTCGTTTCGGTTATGCGCGCGACCGCAAACTTCAACAGACGTTCGCTCACCTGCTGGAGACTCAGCATCATGACGGCGGATGGCGCTGCAACAAATTCTTCTTCGGGCGAGGGCCGGAAACTGAGTTCTCCAATCCCGGGGTTACGCTGCTGGCCTTGGACGCGTTTCGCTTCACGGAGCATCTCAACCAGAACTCAGGTCTTGATCGCGCGGTCGAATCGCTGCTGGACCACTGGGTAGTGAGACGTCCCCTGGGGCCTTGTCATTTCGGCATCGGCACGCTCTTCATGCAGGTGGAGTACCCGTTCTTGCGGTACAACCTTTTCTCCTACGTGTACGTCTTGTCGTTCTATGAACGTGCGAAGCGCGACGCGCGCTACTTGGAAGCTCTGCGTGTCGTCGAATCCAAGCTCGATGAGCGGGGCCGCGTCGTGGTCGAGCGTCCGCACCGCAACTTGGCCGGCCTCTCGTTCTGCGCGAAGGGACGTCCATCCGACCTGGCCACAGCACGCTACAGAGAGGTTCGGGAGAACTTGGAGAGATGACACACGGATCAACTGTGCCTACGTCGCGCAACAGGATCACTGGAGCGAACGCGGGCGGGCCACGTCAGTTGCCCGTGCGGACGCGCTGGGCCGCCCGCGTCGCTCAGTTCTGTCGTTCGGCCAGAGGCAGTCGGGCCCCGCTCGGCGCCTTTGACGGACGGTCCCGGAAGGCGTAGGGTCGCGCCATGAAGTCTTTCACGGCAGTCGTTGAGAAGTGCCCGGACACGGGCCTCTACGTCGGATACGTGCCCGGGTTCGCCGGGGCCCATTCACAAGGCGGCTCGTTGGACGAGCTGAAGCGGAATCTGGAGGAGGTCGTGGGCATGCTGCTGGAGGACGGGGAGCCTCCCCTGCAGACGGAGTTCGTCGGGACCCAGATGATTCAAGTGGGGTAGGTCATGGGGAAGCTTCCGGGCCTAAAGCCGTGCGAAGTGTGCCGCATGCTCGAGGCTCTGGGTTTTGCCCTGGTGCGGCAGCGGGGCTCACACATGCAGTACCGCCATGCGGACGGTCGCGGGACGACAGTGCCGAATCATGCGGGCAGAGACATCTCGCCGATTCTGTTCGATGATCCTCGCTACGGTGCGAAGACTCTAACCATCGACACGAGAACCGGACTGGTGTGGTTGGATTTGCCCGTCAGCAGCGGCTTCTCCTATTTGCAGGCGGCTGAGGCAACTCAACCGGGCGGCCTTTTCGAGGGCTTCACACACGCGACGGTGGAGAAGCTGTTTGCTCTTTACCGTGGGGCTGGGATTGCAGGACCTGGCTGGTACCCTGAATCGAGCTCCAGCCTCCAGCCTATTCTCTCACTCGTTTCTTTGGTCGGAGCGACTTCATCCCAAGATGGTCGGCCTGAGGCCTTTGGCATTTCGGGTATAGGGGTGAACGGCTGGCACTGGGGAGTGGGACTGGATTTCATTTACCTGGACGGCGTTCCCGGCTACGTCGAGCAGACGGGAATTTGCATGGGCGACACAACCAGGTCCGCAGAATGGGGCAATTGGCTCGTTCAGCCCATCCCTGAGCCATCCTCTTGGAGGCTCGGCCTTCTTGCAGTACTAGCGTTCCTGGGTACGCGTTTGTTAACAGGACGACATCACGACGCTCCAAACGAACCGCCGCCCAGCTTGGCCGTGGGCAATTCGGACGGTTTCGGAGGGCGGCGGTCGGTGAGCTGATCGTTAGGCGGCCTTGAGAATATGAAATTAATTGCTCCACTCGCACTCCTCACAGTTCTATTGGTGGGTTGCGGCAAGCAGGTTTCGGACCCCCTCGTGGCCGTGGGAGAGCAAGCTATCGTTGGCGTTTACAAACTGGACAACGTCCTGTTGGGTCCGGGACTGCTGGTCCGGCTGCATCCTGTTGACCCAATGTTCGAAGGAATTGGGGATACGCTGGAACAGGCCGCAAAGAAGGGGCTTTTTACCTCGGCACAAGTCGCCACCTTGCAGCAGGAGGATTGCAGCCTGCAAGTTCTGGCCGACCACACTTTCGCCATTTCGAACCTGCCGGCAGCCGACTTTTCGCGCAACGTTTTCATCAAGGGAAGCTGGTCACTAACCGTTTATCACGTGTTCGAAACGTACGGTTACCGGATTTCCATGAAGGGTGGCCCCAAAGGAGATTTAGGCCTGGCGAAGTTCATCAACGCAGACAAGCCGAACCCGCCTGTTATTGAAATCCTTTACCAGGAGGGGCAGATCGGGCAGGTCGCCTTTCGCTTCGCAAAGATCAACAGACCATCGCTCTCGCAACCGCCAAGATGATTGCACCGCCCAACAAACCGGATCCAGCGAATCCCGCGATTGCGCCTCTGTTGGATGCCGGGCGTCAGTGGCGCGGAGTCGCTGATCAGGAACGTTCGGCGGTTCCGTCGTTCTCGGCGATCAGAGGCACCCAGAGAGTGAAGACAGTATCTATACAAACTCAAATGGGGTCACGATCCTGGCTCGCGCTGCGTGAAGCGGTGGTGATCTCCATCGGCTTGGCTGCTCACGGCGCACTGGCATGGACTGCCTGCGCCGCGCTCCCATCTGGCGTTTATCAAACCGCTCCTGGCGCGACCGTGGAAGAGCGCGGTGACCGGGTTCCAAACGGAAGTCGAGTCATGCCCTTTTCTGCAACCGTGACGTTTGACTTGAGTGCCGTCCCGCCGACACTCACCGCCCTGATACCCAATGCCGTGCTCGAAGGAGGAGATCCGTTCGCCCTTACCGTTCGTAGCGTATCCGGGGCACAGCTCGTTGACGGCACGTACGGGTTTACGGGCGACTATTTGCGGGACATCTCCCCGGCAAGCACGCAGTACCTGTTTGAGTGGCGCTTTTCCACGTCAAGCGATGGACGAGTTGTGTGGAATGGAGTCACTGGTTGGGCAGGTGGGCACATTTGGCAAGTCACGATTTCCGACATCACACTCGTGCCGCTGGCTCGGCTGAGCATCTCGCGGGTGGGGACCGCATCGGTCCAGATTACGTGGGCGACCAATTTCGCTGACCACGTTTTGGAGTGCGCCAGCAGTTTGCGCGATGCTGGCTGGAGCACCGTCACCAACGCCGTGGACACCGCCGGCGACCGCCTTTCTGTCACGGTGGACACAGAGGCCTCGGAGCGGTTTTATCGCCTGCGCAAACCGTGAGTTATGACCCCGCCGAACACCCCTCCAGCCAACAGCCGCCCGCCTTCTCGTTTGCGGGAGGAGCGCGAGGTTTCGGCGTCCGATCCGCTGCGGACGTCTTTGTCCGGGGGCTGCGGCTGAGTTCTGACGCCAGGCTGTCTCCGCCCCTCGGTTATGCTATGACTATTGCCGGATGACACATGAACCAGAACATTTACAGCAGCCAGTTTTGGCAGTCGCACGCAAGGACGTGGCGACGTTGCGCCAGGATCTGACCGTCCACCAGGCTTTGGACGCCATCCGGCAGCGAGGCGTCGGGGAGAAGATTGTTTATTTTTACGTGGTGGATGCAGACGACCGGCTGGCAGGAGTCCTGCCTACCCGCCGGTTGCTGACCGCGGCGCTGGAGCAGCGGCTATCGGACGTTATGATTACTCGCGTGGTCGGCATTGCGCACACAGCGACGGTGCTGGAGGCGTGCGAGGCGTTCGTCTTGCACAAGTTTCTGGCGTTTCCAGTAGTGGATGACCAGCGCAGGATTGTCGGCGTGGTGGATGTCGGCTTGTTGACCGAGGAGGCGTTCGATATTGCCGAGCGCGAGCAGACGGATGCGTTGTTTGAGTCCATCGGGTTTCGCGTCTTGCAGGTGCGCGATGCGTCGCCGGTGCGGGCGTTTCGTTTCCGGTTTCCATGGCTGCTGGCGACCATTGGCAGCGGCACGCTCTGTGCGTTGCTGGCCAGTGCCTATGAGGTCACGCTGGCCAAGAGTATCGTATTGGCCTTTTTCCTGACGATGGTGTTGGGGCTGGCAGAGAGCGTGAGCATTCAGTCCATGACGGTCACGATTCAGGCATTGCGCACGACGCAGCCGACCTTCGGCTGGTATGTCCGGGCATTTCGCCGGGAGGCGGGCACGGCGGCGCTGCTCGGCGCGGCTTGCGGCATGGTGGTCGGTCTGATTGTCTGGCTCTGGCGCGGCGCAGGTCTCGCTGCCTTCGCCATTGGCGGGAGCATCTCGCTGGCGCTGTGCGCGGCGTGTTTCTTTGGATTGAGCGTTCCGGCGCTTCTGCACGCACTCAAACTTGACCCGAAGATTGCAGCCGGACCAGTAACTCTGGCATTCACCGACATTTTCACGCTGCTGTTTTATTTCGGGCTTGCAGCGTTACTCTTATGAGACGGCAGCCCAACACCTATCAAGCCCGCGCGGTCAACAGGTAAAAAGCGTTCTGTAGGCGAAGCTCTTCTTCTTCGTCTCAACGTCCTCAGAGCGGGAACTCTGACATAATTTCTTGTGTGGAGCGTCGAACTGGGTTCCGGGAGCCAGTCCCGGAAACGGAGTCCGGCTAAACACCTATTCGGACTCACTCGGGCCAGTCAGAGTCCAACCCTTGACCCTGAACCTCGACTGGTGTGCCAGCGCCGGGATCCAACACCCCGGCGCGGTCCAGAAACACACGGCAGTCAACCCAGGGGCTCTCCCTGCAGAGCGGATCCAGTTAGGCCGTCCGGGTTGCCTGTGGCCAGGGCCAAAAGGTTCAGGCCGCCAGCTTGAGGGTGGCGACCAGCCGCTCGGGATCAAACACGGTTTGGTTCTTGAGCACGAAATAGACGGCCCGGGCCAGCTTGATGGCGATGCAAGCCTTTGACGGTGGGGAAGCGGGTGATGTCGCTGATCTCGTAGAGGATGGTCAGGCCCAGGTGTTCGCCGATGCCGGGCAGGGTTTGCAGCAGCGCATGGGCACGACCGGCGATTTGCCTGGTCTGTCGTTGCAGTTGCTCTTCGAGTTGGAAGATCTGGTGGTCGAAGTGGCGGATACTGGCCAGGTCATTCCTGCATCCAATGTTGGTGTGGACGCGCTTTTTGCCCTGGCGATCCATGACGCAGACGTACATCTGGTGAGCGTGCAGGTGGATTCCGCAGTTGAATTGCGTGGTGGAAGTGTAGTACTTCATGTTTGGTCGATCAATTGGTGTCCTGAGGACGCCGGTTAACAGTGTAGTGAGCGCGGGGAGTGCTCGTAACACTCCCCGCCCGTCGCCCCAATGTTAGCACAAACCAACAAGGGCTTGAGTGGGAGTATCAAGATCGGTCGAGCAAACCGCCGCCCCGGTTCTCCGCTCAACGCCGAGCGGCAATTCGAGAGTGCCTCGTGCGCTCCCCCCTCCCTGTCGGCGGCGGTCGCTCACCTCTCTCGTTCGGCCCGGAAGATCTGTCGCCTTGACTTCGGCGCAGAGTTGGACATTAACCTGTCCATATGAAGGCCATCACATACACGGCAGCACGGGAGGGCTTGGCCTCGACCATGGACCAAGTCTGCCGGGATAGTGCTCCGGTCGTCATCACACGGAATCGAGAGCAGGCGGTCGTGATGATGTCGCTGGACGACTATGAGGAGTTGGAAGAGACAGCGCATTTGCTTCGAAGCCCGCGCAACGCCCAGCGGCTCCTCGCGGCGATCCAGGCCCTCGAGTCGGGCAAGGGCAAAATTCCTGGTCGTATGTGACTAACGTGTATGCTACCAGTGCGGTTACCGCCGGAGCCTTCTCGCCTGCTTCCGGCACACAAGGCTTCTATCGCGTCGCATATGCATCCAGCCTTTTTTCCGGGTTGGTCGGATATTGGCCGTTTGACGGGAACGCAAATGATCGCAGCCGGAATGCCAACAACGGCACGACGCATGGCGTCACCGCCACGACCAACCGGGTCGGAGCCGCGGACAGCGCTTACTTCTTCGATGGCTCCGGCACTTACGTCGGGATTGCGGATTCCAGCAGCCTGGGCGTAACAAACATGACGTTGGCATTCTGGTTCCGTCTGGATTCGTCATCCACAGCCAGGGAAGTTGTCAACAAGATGGGGGCCGAAGGCACGCGCAGCCTGTCATTTGGTTCCGAATACGCGGATAGTGACCGCACGATTCGTTTCCGAATCTGCACGGACGGCTCGTTGGGAACGCTAACGGACTGTCCGTCCAAGACAGCCATAACCGCCGGAACATGGTATCACTTCGCGGGAACGTATGATGGTTCTGAGATGTGCGTGTACATCAACGGAGCCCTCGAACAGTCAGTGCCGAAGTCCGGTGCGATCTTCAACTCCGCGGAAGAGGTGAAGGTCGGACGGTACGGCTACTACAGCGGATGGGTTTTCCACGGCGCGATTGACAATGTGATCATTTGGAATCGGGCCTTGTCGTCGAACGAGGTTTGGCATGTCTATTCGAGGGAGAGTTTGTAACTACAGTGGTCGAACCAGTCACTCCAGCCATCCGCCATTGGCCGGGTTGATGCAATTCACGCCTCAGCCCGGCGGTGGCTGAGTTCCGCGTTGGCGATGCCGATTGGATCAGCCGATACATCGCCGATCGCTCAATTGGCTCGGGACTTTGCTTTCTCCTCCATGCCGCAGTTGAATCCGGCGACGGAGTTCGACATCCGCGTTATGCTGGTGGGAGGGTTGTGGGAGGCGTTGCAGATGAACGACGGCCCCGCGACGCCGCTTGGAAACTCGGACGGTCCGGGAGGGGGCCGTTAGAGGCAGGCTGCAATCCGGTCCAGGAGCAGGCCCGGCGCACAGCCGAGGACCACGACGCTCAGGGCGAGCAGGGCCAGGACGACCTGGCTGGAGATCGGCACGGCCATGGCCGACGCGCCATTGGCGGGCGCAGCGACGTAAATCTGCTTGAGCACTTGCAGGTAATAATAGAGCGACACCGCGCTCAGCGCGACCGCGAGGATGACCAGCCACAGCAGCCCCAGATCCCTCGCGCCCGCAGCGGCCACAGTGAAGACGTAAAACTTCCCGAAGAAACCGGCCAGCGGCGGGATGCCGGCCAGCGAGAGCATGAACACCATCATGCACAGCGCCAGCAGCGGCGCGCGGTGGCTCAGGCCCGCGAAGTCCGCAAGCCGGGAATCCCCGGCCCTGGCCTCGATCACGGCGACTACGCCGAACGCGCCCAGCGTCGTGAGCGCATAGGTTACGACGTAATAGAGCAACGCCGACAGGCCCTGGTTCGCCCCGGCCTGCTGCGGCGCGAGGATCGCCAGGAGCACATAGCCGGCGTGCGCGATCGCGGAATAGGCGAGCAACCGACGGACGTTGGTCTGGGCGATCGCCGCCAGATTGCCCAGTACCATCGAGAGGACCGACATGCCTGCCAGCAGCGGCATCCAGCCAGAGGCGAACTGTCGCCAGGCTGCGCTGCCGGCGACGTCGCTGCCCGAGAAGCCCAGCATCAGCACGCGGGCTAGAATAAAGAAGCCGGCCACCTTCGAGCCCGAAGCAATGAAAGCGGCGCTGGGCGTCGGGGCGCCTTCATATACGTCCGGCGCCCAGAGGTGGAACGGCGCCGCCGCGACCTTGAACCCAAAGCCGGCCACGATCATCACCAGGGCGGCCGCCAGGAGCGGGTCCGGGCCTGGTCCGCCCAGTTTGGCGGTGATCTGTGCCAGGCTCGTGGAGCCGGTGAGGCCGTAGAGCAAACTCAGGCCAAACAACATGAAAGCCGCCGCCAGGCCGCCGAACAGGAAGTATTTCAAGGCGGCCTCGGCCGACTTCGGGTTCCGTTTGTTGAAGGCCGTCAGGATGTAGAGCGAGAGACTGGTCAGTTCCAGCGCCACGAAGATCATCAGGATGTCTTCCGCGCTGACCAGGAACATCATGCCCACCGTGGCCAGCAGGAGCAGGCCATAGTATTCGCCCACGTGGTCTGTGAAGTCCGTCCCCAGGGAGAGCAGCACGGTGAAAATGGTTAATCCCACCAGCGCCGTCTTTACCAGCAGCGTCAACGGCGTCACGAGTAACATTCCCTGGCCGACTTGGCCTTGGGTCTCGGAATTGAGCATCCACGCCAGCGTCAGCACACAGCCGCCGACCGCGAACGCGCCGCCAAGCAGTAGCCGGCTTTGCCGCGGTTCACCGCGTAGCGCCGTCAGGTCGATGACCATGACCACGAGGGCGGTGAGCACAAGGATGGTCTCGGGCGCCGCCAGCTTCAGGATGTCCAGGTAGCTCACGGCGTTCACCAGGCGCCTCCTTTCCGCAGGCCCTCGAGCACGGTCGCCACACTGGGACCGATCAGATCCAGGAGCAACTTCGGATAGAGTCCGATGACGGTTGTGGTGGCCATCAACATCACCGCTCCGACCCGTTCAGGCACGGAGATGGGTGCGAGCGGCGGGGCCGCGGCTTTCCCCTCGGCCTTTCGCTCGCCGAAGAACGACTGCTGCATGGCGCGGAGTATATAGGCCACGCCAACCACGATTCCAAAACCGGCCACCAGCGTGAAGACCGGGAAGGCCTGCCAGGCCCCGATGAGCACCTGCAACTCGGCCACGAAACCGCTGAACCCGGGCAAGCCCATTGAGGCAAAACCGCCCACGACGAAGCTGAAGGCCGCGAAGGGTAGCGCGCGATTCAGGTTCATCCCGCTCAGCTCCGCCAACTCGCGGGTATGCGTCCGGTCATAGACCATGCGGCCCACCACGGCGAACAGCAGGCCGGCGATGATCCCGTGCGAGAACATCTGGAGCACTGCGCCGTTGAGGCCGATCGGGTTCAGCGTCATCAGGCCCAGGAGCACGAAGCCCATGTGGCTGACGCTCGAATAGCCGATGACGAACTTAAGATCCTTCTGCACCAATGCCACCATGCCCCCATACACGATCCCGATCACCGCCAGCAGCGCAAGGTGGTTGTGCCACGCTTTCAGACCCAGCGGGAACAGCGTCATGGCCACGCGCAGACAGCCATAAGCACCGAGCTTCATCACCACGCCTGCCAATAACATCGACGCGGCGGTCGGCGCGGCCACGTGACCGGTCGGCGCCCAGGTGTGCAGTGGCCACAAGCCGGCCAGGATCCCGAAGCCAACAAACACCAGCGGGAAAGCCCAGTATTGGAAGCTTGCCGGGAACGGGAACTTCGCCAGTTCGAGGAGGCTCATCGTCTTGCCGCCCGCGACCACGAACGCAGCGATGATCCCAATGAGGACCATGGCGCTCCCGACGAACGAATACAGCGCCAGTTTCATGGCGCCGTATTCCTTGCGGGTCGAGCCCCAGATAGCGATCAGGAAATACTTCGGGATGATCGCCAGTTCGTAGAAAACAAAGAGCAGGAAGAGGTCGAAGCTGAGGAAGACGCCATAGACGCCGCCAATGAGCGCCAGGTAAAAGGCAAAAAACTCCTTGGTCCGCGTCTCCACGTTCCACGAAAACAGAATTCCCGCAACCGACGCGATCCCGGTCAGCACCACCAGCGTCACGCTGATCCCGTCCGCCGCGAGGTGATATTCCAGGCCCAGAGCCGGCACCCACGGCACCTGAGCCAGCGTCGTGACGCCTTCCGGCGCGCCGAAGCTCAGCGCGCCGGCCAACGCGCAGACCAGACCAGCCACCGCCGTGAGCAACGCCACCCCGCGCGCAGCCCAGGCATTCCCCCGCGGCAGCAGCATCAGGACGCCGACGCCGAGGAACGAGAGGTAGATAGTCCAGGGCAACAGGTTCACTGGTCGAGACGCCGCCGCACCGCGCCGACTGCCGCGACGACAGGCGGGTTGGTGCTGGCCGCGTAGCAGTCCAAAAGCAGCTTGACCCGGCTCATGGTATCAGTCAGGGCCTCAACTGCCCCACCCACTGCAGCACCGTCTGGTTGACAAATCCGATGACCAGTTGCGGGCAAATCCCTACAGCAAAAATCAACACCGTCGCCGGCACGACCGTCCAGCGCTCCATCGTGCTCAGGTCCGCGAGAGCGGCCCATTTCGGATGGAGCGGCCCATGGAAAACCCGCTGCACCATCGTCAGCAGGAAAACCGCCGTGACCAGCAGGCCGATGGTCGCCAGCGCGGCCGCCCAACTCACCAGTGAAAATGTCCCTTTGAAGATGAGGAACTCACCGACGAACCCGTTGAGCCCGGGTAAACCCAGTGAGGCAAAGAGCGCGATCCCCATCAAACCGGCGAACACCGGGGCCACCTTGCGCAGGCCGCCGAAGTCGTCGAGGCCCCGCAAGCCACCGCTGCGTTGTTCCAGGAAACCGACAAAGCAAAACAGCGCCGAGGCGGTGACACCGTGGTTGAACATCTGGAGCAACACGCCGTTGAGCGCCGCCGCTTGCTCCGTCTCCCACCGTTTCAGGGCGGGGCCATCCACAGCGCCCGTCATAGGGGCCAGCACCGCCAGGACGCCGAGCAGACAGTACCCGAGGTGGTTCACGGACGAATAGGCCAGCATGCGTTTGAGGTCTTTCTGGGCGAAAGCCGTCAAGGCCGACAAGACGATGCTTGCCAGCGCCAACCACAGCAACGGCGTCAGGATTTGCCTCATCTGCGCCGGGAAGATTGGCACCAGGATCCGCAGGAACCCATAGACACCGAGCTTCGACAACGCGCCCGTCAACACCATCGTGACGCCCGACGGGGCCTCGGCGTACGTGAGCGGCAGCCAGGTGTGAAAGGGGAACAGTGGGACCTTCACCGCGAACCCCAGGAAGGCGAGCAGGAAAATGAACAAGGCCAGGCTCTCTTTGGTGTCAAACAGGCCGCGGCCTCCCAACCGGTCGAACAGGGCCGCGGCCACGCCACCGTTGCGCGCCAACTCAGCCAGGTCGTTGAAGTTGAACAGGCCGGTGGCGTAATAGAGCGCCAGAAACGCCAGCAGGAGTGTCACGCTGCCCACCAGTGTATAGATGAAGAACTGTGTGGCCGCGGCCAGGCGTCGTGAACCTCCCCAGAGTCGGATCAGAAAGTAGGCCGGCACCAGGCTCAGCTCCCAGAAAAGGAACCAGTGGAAGAAGTTCAGCGCCGTGAAAGCGCCAAACAGCCCGGCCTGAAGCAGGAGCAGGAGCGAGAAATACAGGCCGGCCCGCTCCTGCACGCGCCAGGAGGCCAGCATGGCGAACGGGACGACGAAGGCGGAAAGGAGCACCATCAGCAAGCCCAAGCCGTCCAGGCCCAGGTAGTATTCGACGCGCGGTGTGCGGATCCAGGGGTGCCTTTCAACCAATTGCAGGTCCGCTGAGGCGCCATCGAACTCCAGCCACAGCTTGGCCGCGATCACCGCCGCCAGCAGACCAAAGATCAAGCCGAGCCACGGCGCCAGGAGTTGCCGTTTGGTCCCGAGGCTCGCCACCAGCACCGCGCCGACGAGGGGCGTCAGGATCAGCACCGTCAGCCAGGGAATCCCGTTCATCGGCGACACCCCCACATGAGCAGGAGCACCAGCACCGTCAGCGCCAAACTGAGGATGCGCAGATACCGCTGGGCTTGTCCATTTTGGAGCCGCGCGAGCCAACCCGACGACTGGCGCAGTGAGCCGCACCCGCTGTCGAAGCCCGGATTAACCACGTATTCGTCGATCCACCGGTTCACCCAGGCGCAGCCAATCGTCAGACAGGCCGCTGTCTGGACCAGTCCGTTGATCACAAACCAGTCCAGCCACTGACTCCAGCGGGCCAAGGCGGCGTTCAACCAGACCACCGTGGCGTCATAGAACTGGTCCACATAAAAACTGTCGTGCAACCAGCGGTACCAAACGGGGCGAAGCCACTCCAGCGTGTCCGGATCGCGGGCGCGCAAAACCGGTTTATGGCCGTAAAACATCCAGCCCAACCCGATCCCGACGGCAACGACCAGCCCCGAGAGGAGCATCATCGGCGCCACTTCACGGAGTTGGCCGGGGTTCAACTCGACAGGCTGACCGTCCAGATAACTCTGGAACCACGGCCAGGCGGGCGTGCCAACAAATCCAAGCAATACCGCGCCTGCGGCCAGCACGACCAGCGGCGCCGTCATCACCCGCGGGCTTTCGTGCGGTTGGTCACCCGTGTTGCCGCCACCGACGCGGCCAGCCTGATCCTGGTTCCTGGCGGCCGGCAGGGTAGGAATGAGAGTTGGCTCGCTTCGGCTGCCGCGATACCGGCCAAAGAACACGTAACCCATCTGTCGCGTCATGTAGAACGCCGTCAGCAGCGCGCCGAACATCCCGAGGTAAAACGGTCCGCGCGAGACCGGCCAGCCCTGGGCCGCCTCGAGGATGGCATCCTTGCTCCAGAAGCCGGAGAAGCACAACGGCACGCCGCACAGCGCCATCATCCCCACCGCGTAGGTCGCAAAGGTCAGCGGGAGGAACTTGCGCAGGCCGCCCAGGTACCGAATGTCCTGCTCACCGTGGCAGCCGTGGATGACGGAGCCGGCCCCCAGGAACAACAGCGCCTTGAAACACGCATGCGTAATGAGATGGAACATGCCCACCGCCACACCACCCACGCCCAGCCCCATCATCATGTAGCCAAGCTGCGAGACGGTCGAGTACGCCAGAATGCGCTTGATGCCGGTCTGGGCCACGGCAATCAGCGCGGCCAGGACAGCGGTGATGGCCCCTAGCCAGGTCACGACCTGTAGCGCGGTCGTACTAACCGCCGGGCCCCCCACCCAGTTGCTCATCAGTGGATACACCCGCGCCACCAGAAACACGCCCGCCGCCACCATGGTCGCCGCATGAATCAGCGCGCTGACGGGCGTTGGACCTTCCATCGCGTCCGGCAGCCACACGTGCAGCGGCACCTGCCCCGACTTCCCGATCGCGCCGCAGAAGATCAACAGCGAGACGGCGGTGGACACCGTCATGCCGGCCAAGGTCGTTTGCCCGGCGAGTTTCGCCAGGGCGGATGGCTCCAGGCAACCGCTCCCGCCGTCGTAGAAAAGC
>Ga0315274_10008428_pt1 | contig 14936 bp, 14 predicted proteins | sample YL17G02_20_MG_FD_203700 | JGI IMG/M metagenome (GOLD analysis project Ga0315274, IMG submission 203700) | Sediment microbial communities from Yellowstone Lake, YNP, Wyoming, USA - YL17G02_20 | ecosystem: Environmental > Aquatic > Freshwater > Lake > Sediment | place: USA: Wyoming | collected... | reverse complement strand
TATTTCCATCGGCCAAAGGGAGTTCGAGCAGTGGAATCTCGACGTTTCCGCTCTCCGATGTGTGCCCAGCGGCTCCAAGAGCCGTCACTTCAAGCGTCAGGCAAGTCAGGAGTTCCGGGGCCGATGGAACCCAGGTCCGAACCGGCTGGGAGCCGTAATTCCTCGGCGGGCCGGCGGTTGGTCGGTAAAAACGTGTCAGAAGTCCAGGGGTGGTTTGAAATAGCGGCTCACGATGGCAGAATACGACTGTCGGATAGACGGACTCCCTTTCCTGCGGCGAAAGGGCGAGGCGGAGGTGAGTAGGTTCACCTTGTCGCGTAGTTGTCGCGTAAAGGAGCGTTGGCGATCCATGAACATTCGATCGAAACTGATCCATGCTTGTACGGCCGTGATTCCCCTCTGGGCGTCGGGCTGCGTCATCGTTGCGGTGGACGACGGCTGTCGGTCTTGGGGCGGGCCATTGGTCTGGACGGAGGCTACCGAGGAACGTCCCATCGACACCGCCGGTTTGACCGCGCTGGAGGTGGTGACGCACAACGGGGAGATTGATTTCCAAAGCCAACCGGCGGGCGACGCTGCGTCGGTGACGATCACGAAGAAGGCCGGTGGGACGACAAGGGCGGACGCGGAAGAAGCGTTGGCCGCGATCGACGTCTTTGTCGAGCCGACGGGGAACGGTAAGACCCGGATCGGTTGGAGGTGGAAGATGCCGAAGAAACCGCGGTGGAGCGGGGACGTGAGCTTCGCCATTCGGGCCCCGGGGACGATCAACCTGGACGTCGAGACGCACAACGGAGCGATCGCGGCCGCTGAAGTGACCGGGAACGTGAGAACCGTATCGCATAACGGGCAGGTGAAGGTGCGCTCCAGCGGTGGGAAGCTGACCGCCGAAACGCATAACGGGGACGTGGACGTGAGCTACGCCGGGCCGCAGGTGAACGTCAACACGCACAACGGCGAAGCTTCGGTGGACCTATCGGGGTGCGCGGCCGTGACCGGAAGCATCGTCTCGCACAACGGCGAGGTCCGTCTTGCGGTCGGCAAAGACACGGCCGCGACGCTGAAGTGTCAGACGCACAACGGCCGGATTCACTGCGACGCGCCGCTGACCGACCGCGAAAAGTCCGCGGGACAACTGACGGGCAAGCTCGGATCGGGCGGCGGGGTCCTGGATGTGGTGACCCACAACGGCTCCATCCGCGTCAGGAATGCCGCCGGTTGAGGGGACCGCTCCTTCGAGGCTCAGGACAAGCCTGGGGGACCGACTTCCTAGTCGGTCAAGGGTCCCGGCGCTTACAGCGGCTGCAGGCGGCAACGGAGTTCGCCGTCGGTAATGCGGACGGACTCGATCCGAAATGGTCGCCGGCCGTTGGGCCAGACGAACCGGTTGCGGATGGTCACTCCATTGAACAGTTGATCCGTCGAATGGAGGTTGTCCAGCGTTGTGCCCCACGTCGAGTCGGCGTCGGCGTCGTCGTGGTCGCGATGACGGCGATGGGCGTGTTCGAGAAGCGGACCGAGAAGGCGTTCGACGATGGCACGGGGTACAGGCAGCGAACCACCGCGAACGGCGGCGAGTGCGATCGTCAGGTTGATGCCGTCCGGTGACACGCGAAGGGCAAGATCGACGCTGACGATGGCCTGCCAGCCGCTCTTTTCGAAGTGTGCGCCGACGCGGATGCGCTCATCCGTGACTTGTCCTGAGCCTCGAAGGAACCGGACCGCCGGATCGTGCAACTCAGGGGGCAGTGCTCGCCTGGCTTCGGGCGAGACGCGGGGTAAGGCCGCAATCCATTCGTTGACCGAGCGGTCGGTAAGCAGCACCTCGAACGTCTTGCCCTGAACGATCTGATCGCTGATGGCGTCCGCCGTCGCAACGGCGTCGCGGCGGGCAAGTTGGTAGCCCTCTTCATCGAGCCGGACCGGCTGATACCAGGCCGGTTTGTGCTGAAACGCGAGCCAAGCTCCGATGAGCGCGACCGGGGCGAGGATCGCCGACGCGATCCATCCCTGCCGTACCACCCGCCCAAACGTGCGTTTCCAGCCTTGCGCGAACACCGAAGGGGATTGTCGAATGGCGAATGTCGAATGTCGAATGCGCTCAACGCGACGCGAAACAGGGGGTTTGACCATACGCTCCGCGCCGGGATACAATCGTCCGTTCGCACACGGAAGCGGCAGTTCATGGGGTTGGCGACTTGTTCACCCGCACCACGGGATTGTTGATCGTGCCGGCATGGCTCGCGGCGATGACTTGGCTCGTCGCCAACGACGTCTGGCCGAGTTGGACGGCGTTGGACCCGCCTCCCTTGCGGGTATCCCAGCAGCCCCGCAACAAGGAAAGCCGTTCCCAGTTCACCATCTCCGACGAACTCGGCCACAAGGTGGGCACGGTGTGGACGACGTATCGCGCCGACGAGACGGCGGTCCGTCGCGACGATCTGATCTGGGTCGAGTGGCTTCCGGTGGACATCACGCCGCTTCGGATTTCGGTGAGCTCGGACTATACGGTCGAAGGCGTGCTCGACGAGTTCACGATCCGGGTGGAGGCGGAAGAGGCCGACGTGAAGCTCCGCGGCGAACGATTCCCCTCGGACTTCTCCTTCACGTTCGAGAGCGGGCCCATCGAGAGGGCCTTCAAGATTCCGTTGAGCAGCGGGGGGCTGATCACCGGGGCATTCAACCCTTTCTCGGAACTGGGCGACCTTCGTGTGGGGACGAAATGGCGGATGCAGGTCGTCAACCCCGTCGCGTTGCTCACCGGCGTGGGGAACCGGTTCATGCCGCTGCTGGTCGAGGTGACGGGGGAGGAGCGGATCGCCACGCCGCAGGGGGTGAAGAATTGCCTGGTGGTGGAATCGCCGAACGCCAAGGCCTGGATCGACGCCGACGGGCGGGTGCAGGTGCAGGAGGTTACGCTCCCCGTGGGAGGGACGTTTCGGATCGTTCGGGAGGCCGGTTTCGATGAGGCGGAGCGGGTGAAGGCGCGGCGGACGCCGCTGGGCGGAAGGAGAACGAAGCAGCGATGACCGATCCTTCGAGGCTCAGGACAAGTTCTGCGGCAGAGCCGGCGATCGTTCTGGCGGGGGTTCGTAAGTCCTACGGACGCACAGTGGCCGTACGGAACCTGTCGCTGGAGATTCCACGGGGCGAGCTGTTCGCGTTCATCGGGCCCAACGGGGCGGGCAAAACGACGACGATCAAGATGATCGTCGGGTTGTTGCGACCGGACGACGGGTTCGTGCAGGTCTGCGGGCACCCCATCGGATCGAACGGTCTGGCGGCGAAAGCGCGGCTCGCGTACGTGCCCGATCAACCCTTCATCTACGACAAACTGACGGGTCGAGAGTTCCTCTATTTCGTCGCCGAAATGTTCGGCATTCCGACGCTCCAAAGGGATCGCAAGCTCGGCGCCTTGATCCGGCGTCTGGATATCGGCGAGTTCCTGGACCACCTCACGGAGAGCTACAGTCACGGGATGAAGCAGAAGGTGGTGCTCGCGGCGGCGATGCTGCACGACCCGGCGGTGCTGGTGATCGACGAGCCGATGGTCGGTTTGGATCCGCGCACCGTCCGCTCGGTCAAGAACCTCTTCACCGAACATACCCGCGGCGGCGGTACGATCTTCATGAGCACGCATACGCTGGACATCGCCGAGTCGCTCGCGGACCGGATCGGGATCATCCATCGCGGAGAACTGATCGCCGTAGGCACGCTCGATCAACTCAAAACCCAGGCCCGACGCGAGCATTCGCTCGAAGATGTGTTTCTCCAACTCACCGAGGTCGGCGATGAGTGAGGCCCCAGCGCTCGATGCGACCGAGTCGAAGTTGGGCTTGCTGCTTCGCGCTCGCGGTCGGGCGGTGGTGAACCGCGTCGCCCAGGCGGTTCACGACGCACCGATTCGTCTCGTCGCCGCGGTCCTGTTGATCGGGTTGATCTGGTTCGGGTTGTACGGGCTGTTCCGGCTGGTGTTCGTGCAGCTCTCGCGCACGCCGTTGGAGGCGACGGTCGCGATCCCGCTGGTGTTCAATTTCTTTTTCGTCGCCATGCTGGCGCTGCTGACCTTCTCGAACGCGATCATCGCCTACGGCGCCTTGTTCGGAAAATCGGAATCGCCGTACCTGTTGACCCTGCCGATCGCGCCGCTCGACGTGGTGACGCTCAAGTATCTGGAGTGTCTGGCGCTGTCCAGTTGGTCGCTGATCCTCTTGGGGCTGCCGATGATGTTCGCCATGGCGGCGACGTCGGAGGAACCGATCTTTTACCTGTTTTTCCTGGCGTTTTTTCTGGCCTTCATTCCGATCCCGGGCGCGATCGGATTGTTGCTGGCCTGGGGCGTGGCGCGGTTTTTTCCGCGAAGAGCGACGCGGGCCGTGACGCTCCTGACGGCGGTGGGGCTGACCGCGGTCATCGTGACGGGGCTCCGTTCGCTGCAGATCGGGGAGACGGCGACGGAGGTGTGGCTACGGGCGTTCCTGACGCGGATGAGCTTTGTGCAGTCCGCGTTGCTTCCGAACAACTGGGTGGCCGCGGGCATCGACCACGCGGTAAACGGGCAGTTCCCCGTGTCGTTTCGCTACCTGGGAGTGACGCTGGCGAATGCTTTCTTTTTGAGTTGGGTGGGGGTGAGGATCGTCTCCGGATATTTCGACACGGCGTACGATCGGGCTTCGGCGGGACCGGGCGGCGAGCGGAGATCGGCGGCGGAGGCGTCGGGTGGGGCGGCGGGTTGGGTGTTCTTCTACTTGCCTCTTCCGTTGCGACTGATCGCGGCCAAGGACTTGCGGACCTTCTGCCGCGATCCCGCGCAGTGGAGTCAGCTTACCATTCTGTTCGGGTTGTTGGTCCTATACCTCACCAACATGCCCACGCTGCGTTTGGAGTTTTCCGCGTCAGGATGGTTTCTGTTCATTCCCTTCTTGAACCTGTGCGCGGTGAGCCTGATTCTGGCGACGTTCACCTGTCGATTCGTATTTCCACTGGTGTCCCTCGAGGGGCAGAAGCTGTGGCTCATGGGCGTATTGCCGTTGCCGCGAGGACGGGTGTTGCTGGCGAAGTTCGCCTTTTCGATGACCGTGACGTTGCTGGTGGCCGTGGGGGCGATGAGCTTGGCCGCGTTCATGTTGAATCTCGACATGGTGTGGACCGCGATTCACTTGCTCGTCACCATGGCGATCTGCTTCGGGTTGTGCGGTTTTTCGGTGGGGATCGGAGCGCGGCTTCCGATGTTCGGACAGACCAACGTCGCACGCATTGCAAGCGGGCTGGGCGGGACGACGAACCTGCTCGCGTCGGTGGCGCTGGTGGCGATCGTCCTGACGGGCGTGGGATTGGCGACCTGGCAGTCGCGATACCTCTCCGCCAACACCTTGCCGGATGCGCGGTCGCTGTTACTGTGCGCGACAGCTGCGCTCACCAGCATCGCGGCGGGGTGTGCGGCATTGTGGGTCGGGGCCAAGCATTTCAATCGCGTCGAAGTCTAACACTACAACGCTAAGTTCGTCCCGAGGAGTTGGAAAGGGCGTTTGCGATTCAGGCCGCTTTAGCGGCCTTCCCGCCGCCGAAGGCGGCCCCTCAGGCCAGCCGTTTACGGCTGGTAACGCTCGACCCCAAACCCCTCCCTCAGCCCGTTTCAACGGGCTTTCCTCCTCGTCGCATTCGACAAACGCCGAACCGCTCGGTGCAAGCCCGTTGAAACGGGCTGCGGGAAACTGACTCGCCTCGCACAACCAGCCCTGAAGGGCTGGCCTGATGCCCGCTTGCGCGGGGAAACCCCGTGAACGGGGTTGTACATCGACTCGCCTTCGCGACAACTTAACCTAGCGTTGTAGTCCTAACGCGAAACGAATCACGACCTACGAACCAAGCCCTCGTTGTTTCACGATCCTTCATTCACCCTTGGGTGCTCCCATAATATCGAGCCATTGGCGCGTGCGCGAGGTGGATTTCTTCCGGGGAGAGGTCCGCGCTGAAATCCGGGCGGTGCGGGCCTATCATCTGGCAGGAGGGGGAAGAAGGTCCGTGCACGAGCCCGATCGTGACGAGGCGCGCAGTTTCGTCGGCGGTTTCAAGTCGACCGGCCCTGGGCGCATCGACACGAAGGAAATCTTTCGCCGACTCATCGCCCAAGAGGTGCGCAGCGGTCGCCTGACGCCCAGCCGACGCCGGCGGATCGTTCGCTACGCCGCGCAGTTGCATTTGTCCGCCGTGGAGACCGGACGACTGATCGCCGAGTGCCGCGAGGAGGCACTCCACAGTGAGGATTCCGAGGAAATCTACCACGCTCTCCGGCTAGTTGAGCCGCCGCCCGAGACCATGCGCTGGCCCCTCAAGATCGCGATTGCATTGGCCGGGGCGGTCGTAATCCATCTCATTTTGTCGAAGTGGCTGTAGGACGCAGAAAAATTGCCAATTGCCGATTTCCAATTGCCAATTCTGGGGGCGTATGACGAGGAAGTTCAATCGGCAATTGGAAATTGGAAATTGGCAATCGCGTCAGGTTGTTTGTCCCGTCTGCGTCCCTTCGAGCGCCAAGACGCGGTGGACGAGTCGGCGGTGGGCCTCGACGAGGTCGCGACAGACCAGCTCGATGCGTCGGTTCAAATCGCGGCGTTCCCGGATCACGTGGCGAACGAGTTCGCGCATGCGACGATACTTGGCGGCGTGTTGACGTTTCAGCTCATGGCCGGCGACGGCGCGCTCGGTCGCGTCCAGTAAGTCCTCGACGGGGAACGGCTTGGTGAACAGGTCGCGGACGCCCAGCCGCATCGCCCCGATGGCGTCGCGCGAGGTGGGTTCATCGGCGAGCAGGATGATCGGGCGCGGGGCGAGGATGGTCAGATTCTCGGCGAGCTGCAGGCCGTCCGAGTCCTCCAGCTCCCACTCGGCGATGACCAGGTCATGGGGGTCATACAGATCGGTGTTCAGGCACGCGTCGGCGTCGTCCACGCACGTCACCTGGGCGTCGAATCGTCGGCGGAGCGACCCGACCAGCATCTCGACCATGTCCGGGTCGGGCTCGACGAGCAGGATTTTCGGTGCGCGGTCGGACATGGAGCATTATCCTGCGCAGAGCGGACGTCTTGCGCCCACCGAGAATTGCCGATTGCCGATTGCCGATTGCCAATTAGGGGACACGATGCACTTCTCCAATTGGCAATTGGAAATCGGCAATTGGCAATTGGCTTGGTCTAGGTCGCTGGCGCGCGGGCGGGTAGCTCGATGGTGACGGTGGTGGCGATGTTGGGCGTTGATTCGAGCCACAGGCTTCCGCCGTTGATTTCCGCGAGGCGATAGGCCCGCGAAAGTCCCAATCCTCGTCCGCGACCCGCGGCGCGACTGGAGAAAAACGGGTCGAGGGCATGTTCCAGAATGTCCGGCGTCATGCCCACGCCGTTGTCCTCGACCGCGATCCGCACCGTCTCATCGGAAGCGCGGGACGGGGAGTTGATTTCGATGCGCCGTGCGGCGGGATCGGTAGCTTCGAGGGCGTTGGCAAAAACGGCCTGGAGGATTTCCCGAAGCTGATCGGGGTCGCAGCAAACGGTCGAGTCCGTATCGCGGATCGAGAGAACCAGACGGTTGGGTCCTAGCTCGGAAACGCGTCGCCAGTGCTGACAGGCCGCTTCCAGCACGTCCGCGAGCGGTTGCACGACCGGTCGAGGCTCAGCCGGTTTAGCGAAACTCATCAGGTCGGAAACGATCCCCGATGCCCGTTGGGCCTGCTCGATGATGATCTCCAACGCCCGGCGACTCCTTCGCGGCTCAGGACAGGGTTCGGGGTCTTCGGACCGGTTGAGTTCCATCTGGGCGCGGCCGGAGATCACCGCGAGGGGGTTGTTTAGCTCGTGGGCGGCGCCGGCGGCCATTTGCGCAATGATGGAGATGGAGCGCATCCGCACCAGTTGTTTTTGGGCGGTATGGAGCCGCCGGTTGAGGTCTAACAGTTCCTCCGCGGTTTTCTCCGCATCGACTCTGGCCGCCGACGACGAGACGGCTAGACGGATCGCCGCGGCGAGCGACCCGCACTCCACCGCAGCGGAGCGTAGGGAGCGTACGACGCGGTCGTCGGCGACGATCAGCACACCGCCCGCGGCTGCGTCGGTGTGAATCGGCAGCATCCAGAGGGGCGCTTCCGCGGGCGAGCCGAAACCTCGTTGCCACAGGTCCTCACAGCGCTCCGGGGCTGCGACCATGCCACGGGTCGAGTCGACGTCGTCGAACGCGGGGGAATCGCCGCAATCGACGATCGCCGTGCGGGGTGCGGCTTCGCTTCCTTCGAGACTCAGGACAAGCTTGTCGCTGACGCCCAAGTGAATGAAGCGGCTGCCGTGCTGCCGAAGAAAGGCGACGGCGCGGTCGACCCGGCAGAACGCGCGGACGGCGTCGGCGGCGGCTGCACACACGTCGGCGACGCGAGCGTCTTCCGCCAGTCGGCCGGTGAAGGCGGTCAGGGCGTCGAGGCAATCCGAGCGAAGTTGCAACGCCCGGTTCGATTCCACCAGTTGGACGTTGAGTTGGCCGAGTCGGCGGTTCGCTTCCGACAGCGATTCGAGGTTCGACGCCCGGTCGTCGTCGCCGTCGTCGTCGAGGCCGAGGGCCTCTTGGAGCGGCTTCATTCTCTCCGGCACGCGCTGAACGAGTTCCTCGAGGGCGTGGCGATCCAACCCTAAAGGCAACGCTGCGGTTTCGATGTCGGTCGGATGCCCGGAGCCTGAGGCGCCGATTCCCGCACGGCGTACCAGAGCATCGGCGACGTGCACGATCCGAACCATCCGTGGGTGGGCGACGTTGGAGGGAAGCGCGTCGGGGTCTTGGTGATGCAGCCAGACGCACTCCACGATCGACTGCCCCAGCCGCCAGTGGGTGACGAGGCGCTTCCCGGCGGTGGTATGGTCCACCCCGAGGATATTCTGCTCGATGTCACATAGGCAGACGGGTTGATGTTCGCTGCGATCCAGGACGCGGGCATAGCTTTTCGGGAGGCAAACGTCGAGGGCGATCTTGCCGATGTCGTGGAGCAATCCGCAGACGAAGGCGTCGCCCGCGTTGGGGGCGTCGGTTCGCTCGGCAATCATTTCCGCGGCACACGCGATCGCCAGGCTGTGCTTCCACAGTCCCTTCCGGCGAGTCGTCGCGGCCTCGTCTTCACCGGGCGCGGATAAAGTTTCGAAGAATTGCGTGGACAGCGCCGCGTTGCGCACCGCCCGAAAACCGAGAAGCGTGACGGCGCGGGGGACGGTCATCCCCTGGGTGCGGACGCCGAGATCGGCGCGGCGTACCATCCTGAGGATGCGGGCGGTCAGGGACGGATCGGGTTCGATGATGCGGACTAAATCGCAGGCGGACGAATCGTCCGAGCCGGCGACGGCCAGGAGACGTGCGACCACGGTCGGCAGCGTGGGGAGTTGATCCAATTGGCCGAGGATCAACTCCACCCGTTCGCGCGCCGGAGACGGCGGTGAGGTGGTTCGCTGGACGCCGACGGCCATCGCATCCTCCACGCTTGCCCTGAGCCTCGAAGGGTTCCCGGCCGGAATCCCGCGGCGTCCGATGCGCCTACGCGACCTTCATCATTTCGGCGATTCGACCGATCACGGCGTTGATGTCGAAGGGTTTGCGGATGAACTCATCCGCCCCGGCCGATTTCAACTCCGCGACCTCATCCGGGTCGGCCACGCCGCTGATTATGAGGATCTTCATGTGCCGGTAATTCGGGTTGGAGCGTATCGTGCGACACACGACGTTGCCGTTGATGTCGGGCAGCTTGAAGTCGAGCAGCAACACGTCGGGGCGAAACTTCTCGGTGAGGATTCCCGCGTCGTAGCCGGTCGAGGCCGTGCGGACTTCGAAGCGACCGTCTCGCTCCAATAACTCGTTGAACATGTCCACGACGGCCTCATCATCGTCCACAACCAGGACCCGCTTCTTCCCCGTTTCAAGCTGGTCCATCGGAATGTCGTTGTTCTTCATAAAGGCGATCAGGGATTCGCGCGGGATACGCCTGAAGCGCGACCCCGGGACCCGAAAGCCCTGCAAGCGGCCGCTGTCAAAGCAGCGGATCACCGTCTGCTGACTGACCTTGCAGATTTGCGCTACTTCGCCGGTGGTGAATATCGTTTTGATTCGTCCGTCATCCGCCATGATGTTCCCTCTCGCATACCATCCTTGACCGTCAAATACTACTCAACTTGTCCAATCCCCCCATGTTTCCTATACGATACATACGGGAGATTTCGTCGTCAACGAAAAAATCCGGCGTGTGGGCTGAATAGTCGATCGAGGCGTGTTGGGCCGCCCGGGGTGTACCGGCTTCTAGGACGTAGTGGTAGGCGGGGCAGGGGTGGTCCGCTAGGTTCGGCGACGGCCGGTAAGATAAATCCACAGAACGGTGATATCGGCGGGCGTTACGCCGCTGATTCGGGCGGCCTGACCGAGGGTGGCCGGGGCGACGCGGGCGAGCCGTTCGCGGGCCTCGAAACGTAGTTCGGGCATGGTGGCGTAGTCTGTTCGGTCCGGTATCCCCATCGACTCGAGTCGGCGGAAACGCTCGATCTGCCGGGCCTGGCGATCGACGTATCCGCTGTATTTGGCCTCGGTCATCACCTGCACAAGGTCGTCGGCATCGAAGACGCGGCTCGTCAGGCCGGCGATCGCATCGGCAAACGTGCTTAGGTTGGCGTCCGGGCGGCGAATCCAAGTCGAGAGGCCCGAACCGTTCATGTGCCCTGCTCGGGTGAGGGCCTCGAGGGTCGCGACGGCGTCGCGTTTGGCCTGGAACCGTGCCCAGCGAGAGTCGTCCACCGTTCCTAAGCGTCGTCCGATAAGCGTGAGGCGTTGATCGGCGTTGTCGGAGCGTAGCAGAAGGCGGTACTCCGCACGGGAGGTAAACATGCGGTAAGGCTCGAGCGGGGGACGGATGACGAGGTCGTCGATCATCACGCCGATGTACGCCTGATCGCGCCCGAGCACGAACGGCTCCTCGTCTTGGAGCAGACGCACGGCGTTGATCCCGGCGACCAAGCCTTGAGCGGCCGCTTCCTCGTATCCACTCGTGCCGTTGATCTGTCCGGCCAGAAACAGCCCGCGAACGAGCTTGGTTTCCAAGGAGACCTTGGTCTGATGCGTGGGAACGTAGTCATATTCCACGGCGTAGCCGTATTGGAGGATTTTTGCCCGCTCCAACCCAGGCACCTCATGGACGAAGGCGTCCTGCACGTCTTTGGGCAGCGACGTGCTGATGCCGTTGCAATAGATGCGTTCGTTGTCGTAACCCTCGGGTTCGAGAAAAATCTGGTGCTTGGTTTTGTCGGCGAAGCGGACGACTTTGTCCTCGATGCTGGGACAGTAGCGAGGCCCGCGGGATTGGATCTGCCCGGAGTACATCGGGGCGCGGTGAAGGTTAGCGACGATGTGCTCGTGGACTTTCGAGTGCGTCCACGTGACCCAACAATCCACTTGCCGTTGGGTGATCGCGTCGGTCATGTCCGAAAACGGTACGGGCACGTCGTCGCCCGGTTGGACTTCGCAGGCGGCGAAATCGACGGAGTCGCGATGGACGCGCGGCGGCGTGCCGGTTTTCAGGCGGCCCAACTCGAAGCCGAGTGACAGGAGCGCGGCACTGATTCCCACGGCGGCCGGCTCGCCGACGCGGCCGCCCTGGGTCTGTTCCTGTCCGCAGTGCATGAGGCCGCGAAGGAACGTCCCCGTCGTCAAAATGACGGCGTCGGTTTCGATCCGCCGACCGTCGGTGAGGGTGACGGCAGTGACGCGGGCCTGCTGGTCGAGGGTGGCATGGCCAAGCGCAGCGCCGCCATGCCGGCGCTCGCCTGCGGCGGGCTTGGGCATGCCACACGTCTCGATGGTCTCGACGGCGCCTTCGATGATGTCGAGCGAGGTTGCTTGGCGGAGAAGGTGCTGAACGGCTCGGGGGTAGGCGTCGCGGTCGCATTGGGCGCGGGGCGCCCAGACGGCGGGGCCTTTGCTGCGGTTGAGCATCCGAAACTGGATGCCGGCCTGGTCGGTGGCCAGGCCCATGAGCCCGCCCAAGGCGTCGATCTCCCGGACCATCTGGCCCTTGCCCAGCCCCCCGATCGCGGGGTTGCAGGACATCCGCCCGATGGCGTCGGCGTTCATGGTGATGAGCGCAGTTCGAGCGCCCAGCCGCGCTGCCGCCCAAGCGGCCTCAATCCCGGCGTGCCCTCCGCCAACTACGATAATGTCGTAACTGCCTGCCATCGGTCGGGCCCTTCTTTGTCCGAGGGACGAGTCTTTTCGATCCGAGTATGCTATGATAGGTATAGGAGTCTCCCTATGCACGTTCACATTAACATTCCCCACGAAGCCGAGGACGTGCTTCGACGCGAGTGGGGCAACCTCGACGAGGCCGCGAGGGATGCGCTTCTGATCGAGAGCTACCGGACCGGCAAGATCAGCATCGGTTTCCTGGCCGAGACGCTGGGTATCAGTCGCTGGGAAGCCGAACAATGGCTGGGTCAGCGTGGGGTAACTTGGAACTACGGGCTTGACGACCTTGAGGACGATCGCCGAACCCTCGGGGAACTCTTCGGCAAGTAGCGGCGATGCTCGTAATCTCTGACGCCTCGCCGTTGAATGTACTGATCCGTATCGAACGCGTAGCCCTTCTCCCGAAACTGTCTTACCCAACCTGCCGAGCGACCTCAGGACTCTTGCTGATTTCACGGACGAGATTGGTCGCGTAGGCGCCCGGCGGGAGGAAGAAACTGAGCAGTAGGTATGGGCCGTGCTCGTCCGACCCGGTGTCGAGATTCGGGTCGCCGATGGGAACCCGCAAAGGCCGGCGGGCGCCCGATGTCTTACCGCTGCCCGGCGTGGACACTTGTTCCTTCCGAAGTTCGCACTCCGCCAGCACGGCGGCCTCGATCTGACCGGGAGTTCCCGACGCCTCGGTCATCCGGCGGCCGAACAGCGGTCCCGTGGGGGAGATTTCCAACGCATCGCAGCGAGGCTGTTCCGTGGCCGCGTCCTCGACCCGGAAGCACGCGCCGTTGACGTGCTTCCAGGCGATATCGCCGGTTTCGAGGCGGTCGATCGTTCTAATCCGCTGGGCCAGAACTCGATTGAACAAGTCGCTCTGAAAAGCGGAGATGTAGAGCTTGCGCATGGAATGGTCCACCGCCCGCCACGCCTTCCGACGGTCGCCCTCCGCCTTGAGCAGGGCCCGACAGAGTCGAGACTGTTGGGCGAAGACTCCGCGAGGCCAGGCTGCCGCGGCGGCCTCGAAATCGCTGGCATCATAGAGTTCCCTCGCCTTCCGCGCCGGACCGTGATCCACCGCTGCGGGTCGGCCCAGCATGAGGGCGAAAGCCTCATCATAATCCTGCCGGAGCACGGCCAATCCGATCTGGGCATTGTCGCCGCGAACGCCGAAGCGTTGCGGGCCGAAGTAGTTCGGCACGCCGCGACGGATCAGCACGTCAAGGATCGCCCCCGCCGCCGGCGTTGCGTCCGGGATGGCGTCCCGGACCTTGATGCTGAACCGATTGCCGGCCAAGTGTCCCAGCTTGAGCTTGTTGGTGTGCCGGTCGACGGAGAGCACCTTCGCGCGGCCGAGGGCCAGCGAGGCCACACGATCGGGCTCGACGTGTTCGACGCTGAGCATTTGCCGGGTGACGCCGTGGGCGTCCTTTAACCCCGCATAGCCGATCTCGTACGGCTGGCGGCCCAAAAGTCGGGCGATATGCTGAATCGCCGCATGGGTGGTAAGTCCGTGCTTCTCGATCGTGAAATAGGTGTGCGTGCCCTGCCCCGATGGTCGATAGAGCGGTACTTCCTCGACCAGGAAGTCCTCGTCAAAACGCTTGATCTCGCCGCCCACGCCCGGCAGGTCGCCGGTGAGATAGGGCAGGCGCGCTGGAGCAGTAGTCCCTTCCATGCCGACGATGGTATCGGGGCGGGCGGCTGGCGGGAAATCGGAGTGTTGCGGGCCGCGACCTTCCTCGCAACCTGGGAAACGATGAGGGTTCCCTGGGATTGCGGGTTGACTCGCCTCAAACTATGATTGCGTTTCGTCGATGGACCGGCGTATGCGTTGAACGGAGGCTATCAAAATGAACTTTCTGATCGACATTATTATTTCGAGCTTTGCGGGCGCCCTGAACAGCTTCTTCTCCACCATCTTCGCCCTGCTCTTTGGCCTGGGAAGCGGAACGAGCGGCGGATAGCCAAGCCTTTTCTCGGAGCGTGAAAACGCTACGAGCGAGGCGATCGTACCCGGTCCCTGCGACGCAGGGGTGGGGCAGGAAGGCACGGCTGGGCTTGGATGCCGCGGACCTTGTCCCCCATCGTCCGGATCGTTTCGAACCGCACCGCCGGAAGCAAAGACCCAAAGAGTACGCGCTCCTCAATCGCCCCCGCCGAACTTACAAGTCCCGCCAGGAGGACTGCGGATGTCCGCTTCATGGTATTCGTGACTGTCCCGCATTATCCGGGCCACGCATCCTTCGCAAGGTGTTGGACAGTGTTTCACGCACGCGATGCGTGGTTGCTCAAAATGCGCCGGTAGCTCCACCAGACGTATACAGTGCGTAAGAGGTAGCACAACACCGCAAAGCCGAACAAATTCGTCAACAGCGCAAGCATCCCTAGGCTGAAGGAACGGTCGAAACCCTGGCCCACGGAACCGGCGGGGAGCAGGTGCCTTCCCAACAGGTACACGATCGCCGTAACACCCAGGCCGAAGCCCACGCTCCTGCTTGTGTCCGCGAGCCGCTTCTCCGGGATCCGAAGCGCAAGCCCGGACATGTAAACCGTTACACCCGCAATCGTTAGCCCGAATTATTCGTACCGGCCCTTTTTTACGACTCCTTGATGCGTTAACTTATGTTTGCGCTACGAGTTAACTCACGCAAGGAGGCCGTAGATCATGGAACAGGCTGTTCAGCGGATTCGGT
>Ga0315274_10008426_pt1 | contig 14938 bp, 15 predicted proteins | sample YL17G02_20_MG_FD_203700 | JGI IMG/M metagenome (GOLD analysis project Ga0315274, IMG submission 203700) | Sediment microbial communities from Yellowstone Lake, YNP, Wyoming, USA - YL17G02_20 | ecosystem: Environmental > Aquatic > Freshwater > Lake > Sediment | place: USA: Wyoming | collected... | reverse complement strand
AAAAACGGCTGGGAAAACAAAGATGGCCACCGCTACGGCGGCTGCTATGATACTTGTTATTCGCAAAGTCTTTGTCATACCAGTTTCCAAACCGCGTTACACTTCAACATTTCTCTCTATATTTGACATTATCGGCCAATTTTGGTTCCCTTGGATATGAATTATTTTGGGAAATAACGGCGGTTTGTATGCACACCAACGCCGCTGAGGGGCACATAATGGCCGCTGCAAGTAAAACAGGGGATAAATATTTACAGCCAAAAGTCTGGCTTAGTTTTTTGAATAGAATCCCCTGCAGGTGATAGTCTGTTTTTCGCCGCCTTTTATATTCACAGTAAGCATATCTGTGAAGAATTTTATACCATTTTGAGCAGGCGGCGGCGTTATTTCGAGTTCAAACTCGTAACGTGGGCCGACTTTCTGCTGGGTCAAGACTTTTATAGCTCCTTTTTCGGATGCGGCGGATTCAATCTCAAAATCTTCGTTATAGTTGTTGAGGAGCCAGACTTTTCTTGTTATCGGCTGCTGAGGTTTAGCCTTTAGAATAACGAGGGTCTTCGGGTTAAATTCGAATCTTGCCAGCACGTTGAATGGAATGGTTATCGAATCGCACTGTGGGTGGGTAAGTCCGATGTTTATAGTTCCTTCAATGCTGTTTTTTAGCTTATCGAGGTTGGCTGTGGGCTTAATGACAAAGTTGGTATCGGTGACGGCACTGTTCACATCAATGGTTAAAGCATCTGCGGTCGAGCTGAAACTGCGGATTGCAAACGGCTGACCGTCAAGACTGCGAATCGTGATTTGGGGGCAGCCGGCGTTTTCCTGCTTTAGCGAAAGACTTATCTGCTTTGGTTCATAGTCCACTTTCAGGATAATATTGGCTTTTATGGTGAGGTCGATTTTGGTTCTTGTCTTATCGTTGCTGCTTACATACATGTGCTTACTTACCGGGCTGGCCTGTTTGCCTGCACTAAATTTTACTTTGATGATGCCGCTTTCACCCGGGGCGTATTCTTCCTTGCTCAATTCCGGTACCGTGCAGCCGCAAGTGCTTTCGATTTTCTTATTGACCTTCAATACGGCAATGCCTGTATTTGTGAATTTAAACTCGCAGGCATTGCTTGAACCCGGGCCGATGTCACCAAAATCGTGAACTTCGCTTTCAAAGGTAATTTTGGGAGCCGGCCCTTCGTCGGCTGGTGCAGCAGGCAGGGGGTTATTTGGTTCGGCTTTGGCGGGGGCGGCTGTTATCTTTGGTGTTGCCGACACGCCGTGCTTCGCACTTGCCACTGCAGGTGGGGTCTGCGGTGAGGCGGCTGGTTTTTTGGCTTGTTCCTCGCAGCCAATCTGAGGGAGTAATATTGAGCCTATAACAATGATTGTCAAAACCCACCAATTGCGTTTCATATCAAATCTCCAAATCAAAGTTTAGTACATATTTTTTATGCAATTAAGAATTTGTATTTTAATCCAAACTATGTTTTATGGCAAACAAATTCCGGCTGAAGCTGCCGGTAGGGTGCACTTCAAATAGGAAGAGTAAAACTTAAAGCCAAAAACTCAAAACTATGGAAGAAGATTGTTTTAATAACCCGCTGACATAAAGGCGGGGAAGAAAATAAAAAATCAATCCGCCTTCGCTCAAGGCTATGGCGGACAAGGAATAAAAATGGTGGGGAGTAATGGCCTGGAGGTCAATTCCTCGTTGAATGGACAGGATTACGGAGATTGCGAACGATGCTTTAAAAAAAGAGGAGGGCTGGGATCGCGGAGGGAGAGGAGAAAGCGAGAATTTTTCCCAGCCCCTATTGTTTAATATATCGGATACTTGGAAAAATAGCCATCAGGGAAATCCTTATTTTGCCTGCGAAAAAAACTGATTTAAACCAAGTAAACTGCTGGCACTGAATACCGTAAAAACCGGCTAAAAGTGCTTATTTTTCGCTTCTTGATGCAAAAAACCTGTTTAAAAAGAGAGCAGGACTGGGTCGCGGAGGGAGAGGAGAAAGCGAGAATTTTCCCAGTCCTGCCAAAATGCTCAATTAGTTATACCATTTACTGCTTACTACGTTCATTTCATTAACTTTTAATTCCGCTAAATGCAGGCCCTTCTCCCCAAAGCCCTACATTGCGTATTATAACATATCAGCCAAGCATAGTCAAACAAAAACTCAGGGCTGGGTTTAGGAGGGAGGAGAAGGCGAGACTCCCAGCCCTGGTTTAAAGCTTTTTATGATAACCTAAGCTCCTACGCGGCTCCATATTTAATATACCATTTTGTCGTAAAAATGTTCGCTGTCTGCCAAAAAATATTTTTGCGAAAAAAACAACAGTACAAACATCTCGCCGTCCGGCAACGGCATCGAAAACCTTTGCCTTGTATATAAAAGGTGGTATTCTACCAAACTATTATTCGAATGCAACACAAATTTAACAAAAAAATCAGACCGCAACAGAAATGCAAAGTATTTTTAACGTGTTTTAAGAATACAGGCTATTGAAAAGGGCGTTAAAACCACAGGAACTAAGGAATATCCTTAGTTTTCATAAAAGTTTTTTTTGAACAAAAGCAAAAGATTATTTGCATATAGGAACTTAAGCACGTTATAATAAGCCCGGACTGGAAATAAACAGACGGGTTTGGCAAAATAGAATCTGTGTTTGAAAATGGGGCAGATGGAATGGCACGAGTCCTTATTCATCGAGAGTTCGGGAACACGGAGAGACCTGAGAGGTCGGAGGCGAACATCATATCCCTGCAGCCAATTCACAAACCGCTTAACGGGCAGCCGATATCGGCACAGAAGCATATCAGTGAAAAAACAAATCCAAATCAGACCGCTGAATTGAGCGGGTATTCCTTTCAGCAGCCGGATATCTGAGGGGGAAAGGGAAGGGTGTGCAATATGAAAACGGCAAAGGTAGCAAAATGTAAAATAAGCGGGTGTGCGTACAATATAAACGGCCTGTGCCATGCGCCGGCAATAACCATCGGCGAGGGCAGGCGTCCGATATGCCATACGTTCTGCCAGTTCGTAATGAACGGCCAGGCAGCAGATACGGGTTCTATTGCCAGCGTAGGGGCATGCGGGATTTCGTCCTGTATATATAATGCCGACCTGAAGTGCCAGTCGCAGGAGATTCTCGTAGATTACCGAGAGCAGCAGCCGCAATGTGTGATATTTCAGCAGGGCTATAATGCGGGCAAAGAAATTCGTGAGATTATTTCGCATGCAAAGAGCGATGATTTCGAATACAATGCTCCGGAAATTTTCATAGGGTAGAGACTCGGTCTGGAAGGTTTTGCATCAAGAATAATTAACAGACATTAACCGCTCTAAAAAGGAGATAATAGAAAATGAAAAATGTTATGATCTTGAAGGTGATTATTGTATGCAGTTTTTTGCTGCTGGAGTGTTCTTGTTCGCAGGTGGCGATTACCGGCAGGAATCAGCTTGACCTCGTGCCTGCTTCGACATTGAATTCACTTGGGGCTCAGTCTTACAATGAATTTATTTCCGGGCACAAAGTAAGCGGCAATGTTCAACAAACCAATATGGTCAGGACTGTCGGGCAAAGAATACAAAAAGCAGTGGAGCAATACTGTTCCCAGAATAACCTTTCAGACAGGATAAAAGGATACAAATGGGAGTTTAATCTCGTGGAGGACCCTTCGGTAAATGCGTTTTGTCTGCCCGGCGGAAAGGTAGTGGTATACACCGGATTAATACCTGTGGCAAAGACGGAAACGGGTCTGGCGGTTGTGATGGGGCATGAGATTGCACATGCCATCGCCAATCACGGCGGCGAACGGATGAGCCAGGGTCTTCTCGTTCAAATGGGAGGTATGGCGATTGAGGAGGCGATGTCAAAACAGCCGACGCAGACCAAAAATCTTTTCGTACAATCGTATAACGCAGGGACACAGTATGGGGTTCTGCTTCCTTACAGCAGACTTCACGAAACCGAGGCCGACCATATCGGCCTGATATTTATGGCGATGGCAGGTTATAACCCGCAGGAGGCGGTAAGCTTCTGGCAGAGAATGGCCGTTGCCAGTAAAGGAGGTAAACCGCCCGAATTGCTGAGTACCCACCCAGCCGATGCAACGAGAATCAAAAACATAGAGAAATTTATGCCGGAAGCGATGAGATACTACCATTAAATCCTTTGAAAGGAAAAACAATGAGCCACAGAATCAATCGACTGATGACAGCAATTCTTTTGGTGACAGTGCTCGGTGTCGGACTGGTTATTCTGCCCGGCTGCAAAAAGAAGGAACAACCCGCCGCTCCAGCCGCGGTAAAACAGGCAGTTACCGCCGCAGTCGAGCAAACGGTTTGTCCTGTTTCAGGCGACCCAATCGACAAGAATGTGTCCATAGAATACCAAGGCAAGAAGGTATATTTCTGCTGCACGGCCTGTGTTGCCCCTTTCAAAGCCGACCCTAACAAGTACGCGGATAAACTGCCTCAGCTCAAGAAATGACCATCTAATAACTCATAGGGGCACAACAATGGACATATTTGAATTTGCAATGGAGAAAGAAAAGGACAGCAGGGATTTCTACCATCAACTGGCGGACAAAACTACCGATAAGGGACTGGCGAAGATATTTAATATGCTGGCTGACGAAGAGGAAAAGCATTACCGCATCGTCGAACAAATGAAAAACAACGCACCTCAGGAAGTCGGCGATACAGACTTTTTGTCCGATGCCAAAAATATCTTTAAGCAGATGAAAGAAGGGGCAGGAAAATTCAGTTTTCCCGCAAGTCAAATAGAGATTTACAAAAAGGCACAGGCAATCGAAAAACAAACCCGGGAATTTTATCTGCAAAAAGCCGATGAAGTGAAAGATGCTCGGCAAAAAAAGATTTTTTTTCAACTGGCATCCGAGGAAAATAAGCATTACTTTCTGCTGGAGAATATTCTTGAGTTTGTTTCCCGATCCGAGCAGTGGCTTGAAAACGCCGAGTGGTATCATCTGGATGAGTACTGAAGCGAAGGCCGGTAAATAAAAAACCAAAGGCACAAACTATGAGCCAAACCGGGGCGGTTAAAAACCAGGGGGATGTATCAATAGTACTCTGCGGTCAGGCAGGCATGGGCATACAGACCGTGGAAAATATTCTTACACGGATTTTCAAGTTCATCGGCTGTAATGTTTTTTCCACCAAAGAATATATGTCGCGCATCCGCGGCGGGGCCAACAGCACGGAAATACGCGTGTCTTCAAAGCGGGTCTGTGCTTTTGTCAATCGAATAGATATCCTTATTGCCCTGGATAAGGGCGCTGTGAAGCACGTTGAAAAAAGAATTTTACCGCAGACAATTTTACTTTCGGAGAAAGAAAACCTTGATACGGATTTTGACATCGGGCGGTGCAGATTTATCGATGTCCCGTTTACTAAAATCGCCACTGATATCGGCAACAAGATTTATTCAAACATAGTGGCGGCGGGGATGATAGCCGGCCTGTTTGAGATTGGGCTTGAGTTTGTCACTGATTATATTGCGAGGTTTTTTGCTGCGAAATCTCAGGAGATAGTGCAACAGAATATCGAGGCGGTAAAAGCCGGTTATGAACGCGGCACAAGTTTAGCTGAATCTGCAAAAATCAAATTTCATATCGATACAGACGCCGCGATAAAAAACCATATTCTTTTGAGCGGCACTGAAGCTGTAGCTCTCGGTGCAATAGCCGGCGGCTGCAATTTTACGGCTGCCTACCCGATGACGCCTTCGACAGGGGTGCTGACATTTCTGGCAAAGAACGCAAAGGAGTTCGGGATAATTGTGGAACAGGCCGAGGATGAGATATCGGCAATAAATATGGTAATCGGCGCATGGTATGCCGGCGCAAGGGGTTTGGCTTCGACTTCGGGCGGCGGTTTTGCGCTTATGGTAGAGGGCGTAAGTCTTGCGGGAATGCTCGAGATGCCGGCAGTTATAATGCTGGGACAAAGGCCGGCGCCGGCTACGGGGCTGCCGACAAGAACCGAGCAGGCGGACCTTAATTTTGCACTTTACAGCGGGCACGGGGAATTTCCGAGAATTATATTTGCGCCGGCAAAAATAGAGGACGCTTTTTATCTGACACAGGAGGCCTTTAACCTGGCTGACAAATACCAAATACCCGTTTTTATACTGACCGACCAATATTTTATGGATTCTTATTACAACATACCTTCGCTGGACTTGTCAGGTATAAAAACAGAAAAATATTTTATGGAAACCAGCGCCGATTACGTAAGGTATGAATTGACCGATACCGGCATATCGCCTCGCGGCATACCGGGATTCGGGGATGGACTGGTTGTCGTAGACAGCGACGAGCATGACCAGCAAGGCCACATCACCGAAGACCTTGATTTGCGCACAAAGATGGTTGACAAGAGATTAAAAAAGCTGGAGTCGGCAGAAAACGAGAGTATCGCTCCTGAACTGGTCGGGCCCGTGGATTATAAAAACCTGATAGTCTGCTGGGGCTCAAACTATCATGTAGTGGAAGAGGCGATAAGAAATCTGGAAAGGGACGACACCGCATTTCTTCATTATAAGCAGGTATATCCGCTGCATAAAAGCACCGCTGATTATCTTAAAAAAGCCCGCAAACTGGTGATTGTCGAGAACAATGCTACATGCCAGTTCGGCGGATTGATAAGACGCCATACGGGGATTGATATTGAAAATAAAATCTTAAAATACAACGGTCTGGCTTTTTGTGTTGAGGAACTGACAGAAAAATTAAACGATTTATTACGCAGGGATTAAGCTGATGGATGCCAAAATTTTTGACATGGGTGGTATTGATATTGCATGGTGTCCGGGCTGCGGCAATTATGCGATTCTAAAAACACTGAAACAAACATTGGCAGAACTGTCAATCGATCCGAAAAACCTTGTGGTGGTTTCCGGGATAGGACAGGCAGCCAAGGCTCCGCATTATTTCAAGTGCAACGTATTTAACGGGCTTCATGGGCGGGCGCTGCCGCCGGCTACTGCAATAAAAGCAGCCAACCCCACCCTGACGGTAATAGCTGAAAGCGGCGACGGCGATATGTATGGCGAGGGCGGCAATCATTTTATACACACCATCCGGCGAAATCCAGATATAACGAATATCGTCCATAACAATATGGTCTACGCCCTGACAAAGGGACAGGCCTCGCCTACAAGCCAGATAGGGTTTAAGACGCCCGTGCAGGTAAACGGCAGTTTCCTTGAACCATTCAATCCTTTAGCGGTTGCCATAGCCCTCGATGCGAGCTTTGTCGCAAGAGCATACGCCGGCGATGCCCAGCAGACAAAGGATATTTTGAAAAAGGCAATCACTCACAGGGGCTATGCACTTGTAGACATTTTTCAGCCATGCGTTACTTTTAACAAAATAAATACCTACCAGTGGTTTAAGGACCACATCTATTATCTCGAAGAATCGCACAACCCACATGACAGGAATAAGGCTTTTGCCAGGGCAACGGAAACTGCGAAACTGCCTCTGGGCATCTTCTATATAAATCCGAACAAAAAAACATTCGAAGATAATACCGGCATTTACGAAACGGACACCAGGCCTTTATACCAGCGTCAGCCGGACCTTAAAAAATTAGCCGGCTTGATAGAGACATTCAAAGATTCACGGTAAGCAATCGCTATTTCAGCTTATAAGGTTTGACAAGTTTGACCCATATAAATGTTGCGGCATAAGCAGCTAAAACCGTCAGCCAGACAAGCCGCGGCCAGCCATCTCTCAGGTTGTTTCCGAGAACAATCGAGTGCACGGCGACAATGGCAGTTACTGCAAAGGCCAACTGGTGAATTCTCCGCCATGTTTTAAACTTCAATTGGAGAAAGGTACGTCCCAGTGTCGTTGCAATAATAATCGCCAGCATAGTAAGAGCGAGCACACCCAATAATTCGGGCCACAAAGCCAATTGAAGTGCGCCAAGACTGTAGACTTTGGGCGTGTACAGCAGCAAGGGGTGAGAGGCGGCAAGAACCACAGCGGTTGGCCCCATTATTGAGTGCAACCTCATTAATCGGCCAAACCCAAATGTGCGGTCAAGGAGCTTAAAGCGTGCACTGAGGGCAAACTGAAGCATAATCATCATTGCCGCCAGAAGAGCGGCGGTTCTGCCGGCAGTGATAAACAGTGCGTCGGATTGTCCCATCACCTGGGCATCACTGCTATATTTGTTTGAGCCGACATAAACTTCGGTAGCCAGAATTGCGATAAAAGCAATGACGAAAAATATCTGCAAAAAGTGCCTTAACAAAGGCGACAGCATTGCCCCGCTGCTTTTTATAATCATACAAACACCTTCTTTTGGCTCAGGAGTTTTTTACCGGCCGCCAGCACCTCAGGATAATCTGTGCCAGCGGCAATTTCGCCCAAAGTATGAGAATGTCGGCCAGTGTCGTCTGGAGAACAAGGCCTTTTATTGTTACAGGCCCCTGCCAGTTTTCGAGGGAAAAGTTAGCCATCGCAATCGTCCCCACAATAACAGCAGCAAGATTTATCAGGTAAGCCCATGCGACGGTTTTGGCGTTATTGAACATGAACGGCAGGACAAATGTGGTTACAACCCCAAATATCGCCGGCAGCCACACGGAAACCTCTTTTGGCGGCCAGTGTATTCGCAGATGAAGCAACAGGCCGCCGAGGGAAATCAAAAATAAGGCAAGGATTGGGGCTCGGATTTGTTTTTCGAACATATCAGTCCCTTTCAATTATTTTCTCATCAATCCTGAAAAGAAAGGCAAACAACAATATACTGTAAAGCGTAATCACGGTAAGCTGATTTGGCAAGAAAAATTCATGCGATGCGGCAGTATTTCAGTCCGCATTTTTCTTGAAAGTTTCCATGCAGGCGGGGATAATTTATGTAATCATCCCTGAAAATAAAATGAACTAATTTTAAGGAGCGAAAATATGAGTACGCTTTTGTACATCCAGTGCTCGCCGCGTGGACAAAGGTCAAAATCCATTACGGTCGCCGACGCTTTTGTCGAGACATATAAACAAAAACATCCCGACGATAAAATCGTAACCCTGAATATTTTTAAGGAAAAACTTCCCGCTTTTGACGGCCTGACCGTTCAGGCCAAATACACAATTCTGCACGGCCAGAAACACTCAAAAGAGGAACTGCAGGTATGGAAAAAGGTCGAGAAGGTAATTGAGCAGTTTAAATCTGCGGACAAATATGTCTTTGCAGTGCCAATGTGGAATTTCGGCATCCCATATCGGCTCAAGCAGTACATTGATATTCTTGTTCAGCCCGGTTATACCTTCAGCTATAGCCCCGAAACCGGCTATAAGGGGCTTTTAACGGGAAAACCGCTACTGGCTGTCTATGCACGCGGCGGAGAATATCCCGCAGGCAATCCTGCTGAAGCGTTTGATATGCAGACAAAATATCTGCAGCTGATTCTTGGATTTATCGGCTTTACGAATATACGCTCGGTAATAGTTGAGCCGACACTGCAGGGGTCTGCGGAAGCGATAGAAGCAAAAGTCCAACAAGCTGCCATCGGGGCAAAAAAAATAGCTGAAAATTTCTAAAAAGCAAAAACACCTATAGCACTCCTACGACAGGAGTGATTGAAATATAAAGGTGTAACTACGTTTTATTTTTTCTCGGCTGTTTTATCAGCCGAAGATTGCAGCTTGGGTTGCTCGATGCTAAGCGATTTTTCGATTCGCTCAATTCTTGAGGAAAGGTCTGTCAGTCTGTCATTAATGAAATCCAATTTTCTGAGGATATCCTGAACATTAGAGTTGATTTTGCCGAGGTTTCCGTCAGCCAGGCCTATATACAATTCCATCATGCGCTCATAGGAGTCAATGGCACGTGCGGCATCGGTTCTGTATTCAGGAATGGCAATCTGAGGCTGAATTTCATAAGTCTTTGAGCCCCCCTGAATAGATGTGGAGAACCAAACAGAAATCACACTACATATAACCACGGCTGCAACAATTAATAAATTTCTGTTTGTCCGCATCGCATTATCCGAATTATCGACTGGTTATTATCGGCTCTTTGTTTCTTGCCTGCAAGATACATTTAATGATGTCTTTTCTGGTAACGATGCCGACTAATTTTCCGTGCGTCGTAACCAAAACTCTTCGAAAGAAATTTTCTCTCAAACAGTTGCAAACCTCCAGCACACTTTCATCTTCCTCGAAACAGATAGCGGGAACGGTCATAAAGTCATCAACGACTTTGCCTTCGTTTTCTTCCGGAGCATAGAGGACACTTAGCACATCCTTTTCGGAGAGGATACCGACGACGGTCATATCATCCTCGACAACGGGAATACCCGTAATATCATTGCTGGAAAGGATTTCTATGACTTTGAATATAGGAGTGTCTTTTTTTACGCTGATTACGTTTTCGGTCATTATATCTTTTACTTTGAGCATGATTTCCCCACTACACTACAAAATTAGAAATCAAAAATAAAAATTCAAAATTGCGGAGTTAAGACTGTCTTTATGTTTTGACACAGATTTCACTGATTTTTTTAACCACGAATGAACACGAATTCTCACGAATTCAAAACTGTCTTATTCCACTCAATAATCAATAATCATTAATCATTAATCATTAATCATTAATCAATTCTTTTCTTTATGTAGCGATGGTTTTCCAGCTCTGATTAAGCTCATCCATCAATGTAATTACTTCACGAATCATCCCAGGGTCACGCTTGATGTTGGCCTGTCCGAGACGATTAAGCATAAAACCATAAAGTCTGCGGAGGTTGGAGCTTACTTCGCCGCCGGCTTCCACATTCAAAACCGTATTAAGCTCGTTGATTATGTCGCAGGCCCTGTTTATGTATCGCCCTTTTGCCTCATAGTTGCCTGCTTCAAGTTCATTCACTGCCAGTTTCATAAACTTGATAGCACCCTCGTATAGCAAAACAATGAGCCTGCCCCTGCTCTGTGTGGTAACCGCGGTATTTTGGTATGTTTCGAACCCGTTCATTTTAAGTAACTCCGTTTATTGGTTTCAGAGCCACCTTGCTCTGAGTATGATTTAAATTCGGCATGGCAGTCATGCTGCTCCTTTTACATTGATGTTTAATTATGGGGACAACTGGCGCTTTATGCGCCAGTCGCCTCCCACAAATTGCCATTTAGTTATACACTACTTTTATCTCAGCAGTGACAACGCCATCTGAGGCATAGTGTTTGCCTGAGCCAACATGGCTATACCGGCCTGTGTCAACACCTGGTTCTTGGTCATATTGGCCATTTCGGTTGCAACATCGACATCCGATACACGTGACTCGGCTGCCGCCAGGTTTTCGGCCTGAATGCCAAGCACTGATACTGTGCCTTCCAGACGGTTCATCTTGTAACCGAATGACGCACGAGCTGTATCTTTAACGGCTATTGCACTATCCATGGTTGCCAGGGCTGCTACAGCGCTGGCGGTGGTACCTATGGATGTAGTACTAATGCCCAGACCGCTTGATGTCATATCGCTGCCGGCAACCGCGATGCTGTCGCCAGCGGCACCAAAGTGTATAGACACATCAGCGGAATTGTCGAGCATTGCGATACCGTTAAACTTGGTGGCGCCTGCGATACGAGTGATTTCAGCGGCCATTTCGGTGAACTCGCTATCCATAATGGCCCGCTGGGCATCATTATACGAACCTGTCGCTGCCTGTTCGGCTAACTGTTTCATACGCACCAAAGAATCATCGATGGTTGCCATGGCACCTTCCATGGTCTGCAGCATGCTGATGCCGTCCTGTGCGTTACGGACACCCTGCTGAGTTGCAGCTAAGTCTGCCCGCATCAATTCGCGAACGGCCAGGCCGGCTGCGTCATCCTTTGCACTGTTGATGCGCAAGCCGGACGAAAGCCTTTCGACCGATTTGGCCAATGCATCATAGCTTCTCCCGAGGTTTCGGGCAGCGTTTGCCGCCATAATGTTGTTCTTGATTGCTAACATGTCTTCGACTCCTTAAAAAAAAACGCCAATCAATTTTCTATTTCTTTTTTTTACCCTGCCCCCCACACAGGGGGTTGAGCATGCAACGAGCACGCCCTGTAAAATCTGCTTCTGATACACGTTATCGCTTCAAAAACCAGGAACTTAAGGAGTTTATTTGACAAAAATAAGCGCAGACCGGCGGGACCTGTAATGTTTTTGAGGGACATACTGATAACGCCGATAAGCCGCACAGAAAATTTAAAAATTAGAGACAAAAAATCAAAATTGTGGAAATAAGACTGTCTTAACTCCGCAATTTTGAGTTTTTGGTTTTAAGTTTTCAGTTTTTTCTGCTCTACATGAGCATATTGATGGATTTGTCGGTTATTTGGGTGTCCTGCTGTGATTGTGGGGTTTGTGAGTAGCCGCTGTTTTTTGTCAGCCATTCATGCGCCGTAACTGTACCGCCTGGAGTATTCTCACGTGTACCTGCCTGGTGGCCGGCGGAGCCATCCTGCAGCGATTGATTATTATATGCCTGCTGCCCTGTCAGGTCAGGTTCAGACATCACGACTTCGAGCTTTTTTACCTGAATGCCCATATTCTGGAGATTTTGAATTATTTCCGGCAGCGCCTGCTGAATTTCATATTTGGTCTGCGTCTTGCTTACCTGCAGCAGGCCTGTTAACTGGTCTTGCTGCTCGTGGAATTTGATAGTGACTTTTCCAAGTTCCGGGGGATTTAGACGAATGGTAATTTGCTGGTCACCCTGCCGCAAAGAACTCTGGATAGAACCCTGAATCTGTTCACTAACACTTGTATTTTGAAGACTTTGAGTATTCTTTGCAGTCTTGGCGGCGGCGGGCAGTAGCTCTTTAACCGCGGTCTGGGCGTTATCAGCAACGAGCATCTGCTCGAAATTCGGCTGTTGGCCGTTATTAGATGAACTGCTCTGGTCGGTTATCTGCTCAATAGATACCTTGACCTGCGTCTGGCTGGGCTTTTGTCCTGGCAGCCAATCCAATAAATTGCCCCCCTGCTCCTGGCCACCATTCGCCGCCTCGGCAAAACCATTCTGGCTGAGGTGTCTGTATTGACCTGAAATTTTGTTATCAATCGGTTTTTCAGTATTAAAAAGGGGCTTTTTGGGTTCGGCTGATACATTCTGCTCAATATCGAAAATATTATTTTCAGGTATAAGTATTTTTTCGTTTAATAAAACAGGCGGCTTATCCGCTGTATCTGGTGTATCTGGTTTTTCATTTGGAGCAGCTATTTTCTCGCCGTTCTTGTTGGTATTGGCTGCCTGCGGCATTAACTCCTTTGTTAAACTGAGGTTAGGAGGTTTTGTTTCGACAATGGGTGTTTTATCTGCCGTTTGTATTTCCGGTGCAGCTTCTGCAGCTTCGCCCTCTACCGGCAATGAGTCAGGGTTACTGATTTTCATAACTGCATCCGGCGAAAGAAGTTGCTGTCCGAGTTGACCTTGGCTGGTATCTGGTTTTGGAAGGTTATTGTTAACTAAGGCAGATTCCTGGCCAGCATCTGATTTTGGAAGGTTATTGTCAGGAATGCCTATAGCCGATTTTGGAAGGTTATTGTTAACCAAGGCAGATTCCTGGCTGGCATCTGATTTTGGAAGGTTATTTTCAGGCAAGATGGTTTCTTGTGTAACATCTGATTGAACAAGAACTTGCGAAGCATCCTGTGCTTTGCCGGCAAGTTCGGCTGCCTGGAGCAATTGAGCCAGTGCGGGATGATTCGCGGCTCGCGGCTCGTCACTGGTAATTGGTAACTGGCCACCCGCCTGCGGTATCTGCGGTGCGATTTTTTTTACGACAATATCAATAAGCTCCTGCGAGGGCACAGTTTGCGCTTCATTTTGAGCATTAATCAATGCATTATAAGACGTTCTGATTTTTAGGGGCTTGGATATATCGGTTAGAGGTATCTGTTCGAGCTGGTCGAGCGTAAGGTGTTTGTTATCATGGGGTTGCGCAGGATTTGAGGGCAATGTGCCGAGATTGCCTTTAGCTGCGAATAAATTATTGAAAGCTAACAATTTGGCGATCATAAAAAACCTTACAAAATCTGTTCATAGATAAGCAACAGCCGTGCCAGTATTTGCAGGCGGGGATATGAAATTATAAGTAACTGTTAATAAAAGAGTTATGAACAATAAGGTGGGGGTGTTTCTTGAGGTATTTCCTGCACAAATCCAGCAGCGGAGAATTATTCCTAATATGAGGAAGTAATTGCCGCTGATACAAATCGGGTGCACGGCAAATAGGAAGTGTAAAAGTTAAAGTCTAAAACTCAAAACTGCGGAGGAAGAGTGTTTTTATAACCCGCCGAATAAATTCGTGGGCTAACCGATAAGGAAACCGACATAACTTTTTTATAACGCCCTGAAGGGGCGTCGGGGTGAAATATAAAAATTGTGGAGCCAAGACTGAAATAATGTGTAAAAAAAGCATCAATCTGTATAGAAACCTTGCGCAATTTCCTGTCCAATTCTCACGTAAATAGTCATGAAAATAGCCGTTTTTTGCATTTTTTGGCTGGAAATGGGCTGGAAATAGGCACAAAATGGGCTGTTTTTGACACCTGGCACAGTTATTGCTGACATTCCTTAGTGAGATATAGTTTGTTCACAAATTGGGATTATAGAGATGACCAAGGCAAATGAAATAATTGGTATGCTCGAGTCAGGCATCCGGGCAGAGATTCTCCGCCAGAAGGTGATTACAAATAATGTCGCGAATCTCGAAACGCCTGGATACAAGAGACTGGCGGTTAAATTCGAGGAATTGCTTTCCAAGGCGATAGAGTCGCCGGGCAAAACCGGCCTCGATGAAATCGAAGCGGAGGTTTACCAACCCAACCAGACGCCGGTGAAATCGAACGGCAATGATGTGAGCTGGGAAAGTGAAGTCGGAGAAATGGTAAAAAACTCCCTTAGGCATAAGGCATATATC
>Ga0315274_10008424_pt1 | contig 14939 bp, 17 predicted proteins | sample YL17G02_20_MG_FD_203700 | JGI IMG/M metagenome (GOLD analysis project Ga0315274, IMG submission 203700) | Sediment microbial communities from Yellowstone Lake, YNP, Wyoming, USA - YL17G02_20 | ecosystem: Environmental > Aquatic > Freshwater > Lake > Sediment | place: USA: Wyoming | collected... | reverse complement strand
TCCCGAAAGAGAACGTGCTGGGCAAGGAAGGCGACGGCTTCCTGATCGCCATGATGACACTCAACGAGTCCAGGATAGGGGTCGCCGCCGGCGGCGTCGGACTCGCCCAAGCCGCATTCGATGTCGCAGTCAATTACGCTAAGCAGCGAAAGGCGTTCGGTCGACTGATCGGGAAGTTCCAAGCTATTCAGTGGATGCTCGCGGACATGTTACGTCAGATTCACTCGGCACGGCTGCTCACATACCATGCCGCATACCTTAGGGATGAGCAACAAGACTTCGTCAAGGAAGCGTCCATGGCGAAGGTGTTCGCAAGCGAAGTCGCCGTTGAAGCCACACGACGCGCAATCCAAATCCTAGGCGGGTACGGGCCTACGAAGGACTACCCGCTTGAACGCTACTACCGCGACGCAAAAGTCCTCGAAATCGTGGAAGGCACCAGCGAGATCCAAAGACTCATCCTAGCCAGAGAAATCCTCCAACTCTAGCCTGACGGTCAAGATGCGGGCACTTTTCAGGGTGGCTAAGCCGAAACGCTCCGCGTTGAGAAAGAATCAGAACGACGGTTCAATTTGCGACGGTCGCACCAGCCTACCCACACACACAAATCAAACTACGACGGTCGCACAAAACGCGGAGAAACTGCAACTTGACAGTCATTCGAACCAAAGAGGGACTGGTTTGGTAACAACGCCCCAGTCTCCGAACACCACAAAGATGAGTTTTCCGCAACAGAGTCCGGGGAAGCGCGGCAGGTTTGTCCCGTATTGAAATGGTACCACAAGAAGTTGCCCGCGAGAAAGAAGCGCCTGTCCATAGATGGGTGCGAAAGCGGCTGGCACGGAACCATTGGGGTAGACGAAGGACACCTGAATCCCTCGTATCTCAATCGCAGACTCGCCTGTGTTGTTCAATTGAAGATCGAACCGAACCGACTGGTTCCTTGGTATCACAGCCGCTTCACCAACGCCAGACAGGAAATACCAAGCTCCTGAACTTTGAACGCTCATCGTCAGCCCTACGTTTGTCGTGGCAGTCTCATTGTAGATCTGACCAGTTGTCAGAAGGGTGGTCAGACCGGTCGTAGTCAAGATCGTGGTCGTTGTGACCGGTTTTGGTGGATAGAACTGGGCGACGTTGTATCCAGCAATAATGGCAATCAGTGTGACGACACCGATTGCAACGAGGGCCTTCTCCCACTTTTCGGCCATTCGAATCTCCTTTTGGTTTCGAATTGGTCTCCTAAGATGCGGCAGACCTTGAGCATTTGTGTCTTGTGTGTGTGCACCAGCCTACCCACATACAAACGAAACGACGCCAACCGACGGTTCAAATTCGGACGCTCGCACCAAGGGACCCACACACACCAAACGTACGACGACGGACGACGGTTCAAATTCGGACGCCCGCACCAATGGTACCTCACACACTATGGTTCAATTCTGGCGCTCGCATCAGACTAGGCTAGACCTCGCTACTGCTGGATTAGAGTTGGTCTATCCCTGTTAGTTTCACTTGCCTCTCAAGAGGAAGCGTTTATTGGCAAGTTATTATTAATATTCCTGCCATGAATCCAATCCAAGATTGGGCCTCTAAATATAGGGATGACCCTGACGGAATGAGGGCCAGGGTCAGGAACGTTCAAGACTTCTGCGATTTCTCCGGGACTACGGTAGAAAATCTTCTCGCCGAAGCGGAGAACTCCAAACCCGGAAGACCACCGACAGTCATCAAGAATATGATTGTCAGCTATCTTCATCATCTTCAGGAAGCAGGCTACGCAGAAGGCACCGTTCTGCTTGTGTTCAGACACATTCGCTCGTTTTTCATGTGGAATAACCTGTTTCTTTCCCCTTCGATTTGGAAGAGGGACAACGTAAACAATCCCTACGAGGATCCCTCGGAAGTGAACCTAACCCAAGCGAAGGTCAAGAGGATGGTGGAAGCGGCGAAGAAACCCCAACACGAAGCCCTGATGGCCTTTCTTGCGCAGACGGGCCAACGACAAGGGATCGCCACTGCAATCAAGTGGGGTCACATTCATTTCACAAGGGATCATTCACACGCAATAGTGAAAGTGGTCAACCCTTACCCGAACCGAATGGGAATCAATCAGAACAAGATACGTTCACAATTTAGATTTGTGATTGGCTCCCAAGCGCTTAAACTAATCAGTGACCTGCCGAAGCAGAAAGGCGGTTGGGTTTTCAAGATCAGTGACAGACAGATTACCCGTGTTGTGGAAGAAGCAGCGGACAGAATTGGTATTCAGGGGATTATCGAGCGTAGGAAGAAGTTTAGCGGAAAAGAGGGCAAATGGCACAAGATCCACCCCCACACGTTTCGGGGATACTGGGAGGGCCAGATGCGTAAGAGCAAAGCCGACAGGGATGTCGTGAACTTCATGATGGGTCACAAAATGCCCTACGGGGGGACTTACACACGCTTCTCGAACGGGGAGCTACTCGGGAATTATCGAAAAGCTGAACGAAGCTTGACCGTCTAGCGTGAATGCGCGCCGACCTAGAACCCCTAGAGAAGCATACACAGCCTGAACTTACTGTCGGGAAAGCCCTAGATTATCCCAACGGTTCAGATACCTTACTTTGTCTCCGCTTCTCAAGTCGAAATGTGGAACACCTGAAGCTTTGCGTTTCTTCTTCCTCTGCGCTCTCTTCCATTTTCGATGAGGCGGACCGGCGCGTTCGTAGACAACCTTGTTGGGAACAACAAAGAAATCAGCTCCTTTCTGGAAGTCGTCTCCCACGGGTCGGACAAGAACATAGAAATAGCGAGACCTTGGGGGCTCGTCGAACTCTTTGTCGCCGAAGGGCCAGTACTTGGCTTTCTTCTTCTGGGTTGTTTTGACCTGTATCGGAACCGATGTTTGTCCGTCCGGCGCAACTGCGATTACGTCAACCCCCCTTCGTATTTCGAGATGTCACAACCGGAATTATGCCATGCAACGCCAATTGGGCGCAGGTCAGATGTGTCCCATATAGATTGAGAAGCTGTTTCGAAATCAGAACAAGGGCCCCTCCGAAACTATGTCCGTGCTACTAATCAATGTGATTCTAATGGTGCGAGTCACGCAATCAACCGTCGTATGTAGTTAGTCTCGTATTTTTGTGTGTGTGGGTTTCGTGGCGCGCACACCGATCACGGATCCTGACGGTTCAATTTAGGACCGCACCACCAGCCTATGCACGAAGAAAACCTAACGCCGCTCCCGAACCATGAATGCTTAAGAATTCTTCTGTACTAGTCAATGGCGGTGGACGTTCTGACGACCGAAGAGCTGGAAGGCAAGATCAAGGATCTCATAGAACTCGCTGAGAAGTTCGCCGAGCCATACCGACAGAAGATTTTTGAGGTCTTGCTGGCTGACTATCTGAGAACTGTGCAGGAACCTGAGGCTCCACCGCAAGTTGAGCTTATTGCGCCAGCAGTCGTTCCTCAGAAGTTTGTGATTCCGATTGGAGTAAGGGCAGTCCTGCAGCAGTACAATGTGCCAGAGGAAGTCATTCAGAAATTGTTCTTGGTTGAGGGCACTGAGATACAGCGAATATACAAGCTGAGCACTACCAAGAAAGCCGTCGCCCAAATGCAAGTCACGCTTCTCACTGCGCTTGAGAATGCGCTGAAGCCTGGGGGGAAGTTCGAGTTCTCGATGGAAGTTGTGAAGACCCGCTGCAAGGATGACTACGGCGCCTATGACTTGGCGAATTTCAAGGCTAACTTCAAGAAGAATGCGAAGCTCTTCAAGAGCTTGGATGACGAAGAGCATGTCGAGTTATCGACCGACGGTAAGGCTGAGCTTGCTGAGGCAATTCTGGCGGTTACGGGATGAAGAAGCAGGATGCTCTGGCACTCCTGAACGGTATTGAAAGCTCCCTTAGAAGACTTCACATAGAAATCAGCAAGGTCAAGACGGTCAACATCTACAAGAAAGCGGTTAGAGACTCCGCTCAGCAAATTGGAACTAGGTGGTTCGAAGAACTAGATCCATCACTGCCGAGTCTCGGGGTAACGGATGAACTCAGGAAGAAATACGATGAACTCTTCACTTCTCTGCTTAGCCTATCTCTGAGGACATCTAAACGGACAACGTATCTTAAGACGATAGATGAGATTGTACGAGATTTCAAGGAAGAGCTCTTCGTAACAGTAATGAAGGCTGCGGGTCAAGTCGTTTCAGTAACTCACTTAGTGAAAATTCTTGAGAACGCAACAGAGGAAGAACAGGATTACCTAGATGAGGCTCTCGGTTGCGCCAGCCGTGGGTTCTTCAGGGCCTCCGTCGTACTCGGCTGGAGCGCGTCAGTCCACAGAATGCACAAGACCGTCGAAAAGCTGGGGTTTGATGAATTCAACAAGAAATCCGAAGAGATGAAGACCGCTGGCGGAAGGTTCAAGCGATGGAACAAGTCATTCTCAGTACGTTCGCTAAGCGACCTGCGGACTGTCTTTGATAACGACCTGCTTTGGGTCCTAGAGTACTGGCAACTCATAGACTCCAACCAGCACGACAGACTGTCAATTTGCTTCACAATGAGGGGGAATTCAGCCCACCCAGGAGAAGCTCCAATCACCGAGGAGAACCTTGCGTCATTCTACTCTGACTTGAAAGCGTTTGTCTTTGATAACCCGAAGTTCAAGCTTTGATGAGAGACACCTTAGATGTTTGGGAATCCGCGACAACTTAACATTATGATGGAGTTCGTGTGAAGCCTACGATTCGTCTGCGAAGGTCTTTGTCGTCAGCTCTGTGCAGATTTGGAGAAGGTTCCGAGAAACTGAGTCCACCAGTTCGACCGACTAGGTAACGGCCAAGCTCAACCGTCTTATGCTCAATCACGGTGTCCCACTTCAATGCACGTCCCTTGTAACTGATCCCGGAATTGAATCGTTCACGCAGCAAATCCAGAAGTCGTCGTCTAGCGTTAGTTTCCAGTCGATAGAATTCTCGCCCTCGTTCCTCGACTGACTTGGCGAGATTACTTTCTCTGGCCGAAAACCCTAGTGCCAAGCAGGATCATGGCTGCATCGAATATGCAAAGCGCGAGAAGGTCATACTGCCATGGGAAGAGTGGAGTCCAAGCGCTCTTGAGGATCACGATCCTCAAAGCATCAACTCCATAGGTGACGGGATTCACAATGCTTACCCACCTAAGCCACTGAGGGACGTGAGTCAGCGGAAACAGCGCACCGCTCAGAAAGAAAAGTGGCAGATTCACAAACGTCTGGATCACGCCGAAACTTTCGAGGCTCTCCATACGTGAGGCTATTGTTAGCCCAACGCTCACTAATCCGAAGGTGATCAGAATCATTATTGGCAGACAAATCAGGTACGTTTGGATGTCGACGAAGATGCCGACGACGAAGCTGAGGACAAACACGAAGCTTCCCTGTATTACAGCGTCGGTGGTTGCGCCGACCATTTTCCCGATGAAGATTGAGGCTCTTGAGATTGGCGATACCAGGATCTCCTTGAGGAAGCCGAATTCCCTATCCCAGATTACTGATATTCCCATGAACATGGATGTGAATAGCAGCGTCTGGGCCACGATTCCAGGGAAGATGAACTCTTGATAGCTGAGTTGGCCATAGCCTGACGAGGAGAACTGCATCCCGGATCCAAAGATAACCAGCCATAGAAGCGGTTGGATGAAGGAACTGATGAGTCTCGTCCTCTCCCTCGTGTAGCGTTTGACTTCCCGCAACCAGAGAGTGTAGATCCCTCGAAGTTCACTCATCTAATACTTCTCCTTTTGATTGCTGCCATTCCGTGGTATTCCTCGCCGCCTTCTCCGCGTATCTCATGTCCAGTGTAGTGCAAGAACACATCTTCGAGGGTAGGCTCGTGAATGGACATCGACTCGACGTGGATTCCTGAACTCGCCGCGATCTCCATGACTCTGGGAACGATTTTGTCGCCGTCCTTCACGATGAGCTTCAACTCGCCCTTCTGCTCTTTCATGTCCTTCACCAAGTTCGTTTCCTTGAGTTTGCGGGATAGCTCTTCGACCATCTCAGTCTTGACCGTGATGATGTCGCCTTCGAGATCGCCCTTCAGTTGCTCAGGTTCGTCGAGGGCGATTATCTTGCCGTAGTCTATGATGGCGATTCGATCACATAGCTTGTCAGCTTCCTCCATGTAGTGCGTGGTCAGCATCATCGTGATGTTTTCGCGCTTGCTCAGTTTCACTATGTAATCCCAAATATGCTCCCTGGTCTGGGGATCAAGACCCAAGGTCGGCTCGTCAAGGAACAACACTTTGGGGTGGTGGATCAGTCCTCTCGCTATTTCGAGCCGACGTCTCATCCCCCCGGAGTAGGTTCTCATCAGAGATCCGGCTCTGTCCTCGAGTTCGACAAGTTTCAAGAGCTCGTCGATGCGCTTCCCTTTTTCACTCCCTGGAACCGCATACAAGTCAGCGTGCATCTCGAGGTTTTCTCTGCCCGTGAGCCTATCGTCGATGCTTGGCTCTTGGAAGACGATGCCTATGGACCGCCGGACTTGGGATGGCTGCTTTGCCACATCAAACCCGTTAACGATTGCCGTGCCAGAGGTAATCGTCAGAATCGTGGACAACATTGAGAGCGTTGTAGTCTTCCCAGCACCGTTTGGACCAAGCAACCCGAAAACCTCGCCCTGCTCTACGTCGAAACTGATGCCGTGAACTGCTTCGAGGCTTCCGAACCTCTTGGTTAGGCCCTTGACCTCAATGATCGGACTCATGATTGCGCCTACGCGCCCCATCCCCTTAAACCATGATAAATACGCAGCGCCCCGTCCGTTCCAGTTGCCTTGAATCTACAATTCACAATTCAAGCCGTCCGATAGTTCTTCAAAGCTTACCTAGAAAATAGCCGCCTAAATCATGCGACAGCTCACGAAAATCAGAGTAGGTTTGGCTGGCGATCAGATGTGAGCTGCCAACGCAGTCTTCCGCCGTCTTTGTCGAAAACAGCGATGTCAGTGTATGATTGGAACGGGTACGCAGCGATCACCATGATCCTTCCGTAGATATGGTTCAGATCTTGCACGGAAGGCTGGGAATTTCCTGAAGGATGGGAATGCGAGACGCCCATGATGCGCAAGTCCATCGGAAGCATGTAGGTCGGAAACGCGGAGAACCGGACCCCATGCGTGGCGAGAGGAGGCACCACGATCTCATCGATTAGTATCTCGTCTCTATCCTTCTTGCCGCGCAGGAGCAGAATAGCCTCTCTGGGATACATGTCCAGGGCGTGGCTCAGTATGCTGTCGACCACGGACTTCTCAAACTTGACAGTCGTCAACCCGATACGCCAACCAACAACTCACTATGGTAGGGAATCAGAGGAATGTGTACGTTAAGCCGAACCAGTACCCGAGATATGACCACACGAACGTGAGACCCCATGTGCCACAAGATCCGACACGAGCAAGGTGGGCCCGGATGCAGTTCTTGCTCATGCTTGTTTCGGTTGGGAGAACAGCGCTCGACGTGTGAGTGACGAGAATCGATGATATGGAGAGCGAGAGAAGGAGTCTGGGTGTTAAACACTCAAGGAAGGGTGTTAAACACCCGCAAGTCGTGTCAAGACTCCCGTGGAAACTCCGGAGACCCAAATGTGCGGGTTACCGTCGCAGTTGAGAATATGGATGGTATTGATGGCCACAGGCATACCCCGGTTCTGGTAACTTGAGAGGTGGTCACGCCCGATTCTTCGGGCTGGTAACTTGTGGGGGGCTTGGATTTGTTTCCTTCGATGCTCAAGCCTTTATTCAGCTAATACTTAGGTTGTTACTGACCTTGGCACAGAATACTGAATTCCTCATAGGATTCTTTGGTGCAGCATCGCTTATTGTTTGGGTAGAACTTGAAATCCACGCGCTAAGTCTGAGTGGGCAGGCAAGGCAGAACTTCAAAGCGATTAGCGGTTTTTTCCTAGTATCGTTTACATTTTACTCCATCGCAGCGCTTGCTGATTATGCTGCATCATACGAGCAAGTTGGAGTCTTGTACAACAACACATGGTTGTTGTTTCTCAATTGGGTTAGTCTCATATTCGGTTTTCTTACACTTGGAGCAGGAGCGTGGGGTCTTCGTCACTATGGGCTGACAGGGCTAAAGAATGTGGGAATTCCCTCGTACATGGGAGTCTTCACGGTTAGCCTCGGGGCTCTCCTCAACATTCTGTTCTTAGTAGACGCTTTACAGTCATACAGTTCCTTGGATTGGTTTGGTTCCGTTTTCGTGACGTTGCTTCTCTTGACTTTTCCCGCCGCATTTCTAGCAATTGTGGGATGGGACAAGAGGGGGCGCCGCTTGTGGCTCGGTGTTTCGATGATACTGGCACCTTGGGGCTTTCTCTTCGGTCGCTATTTGCTCATTACGATTCTTACTGTCATCGTGCACTAGACTCTCTTTGCATGAGTTTCAGCACTGTTACGTCTATGTTTGGTAGGTTGAGCTGTTACCAGTCGTTTGGTGACACTAGCATACCGAACGATTCTAATTGAGTAGCCGAAGCAGTTTCTTGCCCCTGCTGAGTCGTGGAAGACTACTTGAGTACCGAGCTTTTGGTAGGTGGCTTAAATACAAAAGAAACGATAGGAAAGCCCATGCGCGTTTCACTCTGGATATTCGTCATTGGTGTCTGTCTTCTCTTCCCAATCTACATGACCCATCCTGCATTCGATTTGGACAGTCTCACGGCCTACTACCTTTCAGGGTTTATTTTCGTAGAGGTCTCGCTTTTTTTATTGAGAAATACGCTTTCAAGGCCGAAGCTAAAATTGTCCTAAATCGTCGTGTGAGAGCGAATTGGGGAAACGATATTCCCATAGTCGGTTCTGTTCAGAAAGACGACACAGTGTACCTGCCTGTCGTGCCATTTTCTAGGCTTCGTTGTTTGACCGTGGGAGTCTGGAACATAAGTGAATTTGAAATTGAGGACGCAGAAGTTGAGGTACGCATATTCTTTGGTGACGGGTTCACTCGCAGGCTAATGAACTGGCTAGACCCTACATCCTTACAAGCGGACGAAATTAGCACGATATCGTGGCATGAGAAATGCAAGGAGATTCGATTGACGACAACGGACAAGTCAATGACCCCTCAAGACCTAATGAACGCAAAACAGACTTGGAAAACCCATGGGAGGAGTATTAAGCCATTCAAGATTGATTTCGCAGACATACTCTTCACTGTCGAAGGCCATTACGAAGCGTACTTGACCGACGATGAGACGACAGCCATTCCACTTGGGCGTGAATACAAAATCAGACTGGTAGTCTTTGGGTCGAACATCCGCCGCCCCAATGTGACACGAATGCACCTTCAATTGAACTCTTGGAATGACATGTCGCTTTCCTATGACACTTTAGGGAACGCATTCCTTCGTTTTCTGAAGAAAGGCGGGCACGAACGCCTCCTAGGCTTCTTCCTCTCTCTCGCGCAGCTTTCTCAATAGAACTAGATCATGTTCGCACCCTTGAATGATGGCTTTCAGTCCCATTTGGCGTATTCTTGTGAGTAGTGTCGTGTATCCTTTCAGCCGTTCTCCTTTCAGGTATGCTTCTAGGACTCTGCGTTCGGATTTGCCGAGTATCTCTTTCCTGACCATGAGCTACGATATTGTAGTCACCCTTATATTTGCCTTATGCTACAATATGGTAGTACAGGCTTGGTGCGTGATTTGGCGGTTAAGTTGGAAACGCGGCAGATTCGGGCTTGGGAGATGCTCTCTAATGGGAACGAGATCAAGCGTATCAACGAGAACGCCTACCGCGTCAAATCTCAATCAGGCAACGGCTCCTATCTTGTCGTCCGTGAGGGAATGGATTGGACTTGCGAGTGTCCAGACTTCGTTAACCGGCAAGTCGCGTGCAAGCACATCTATTGTTGCTTCTTTTCGCTCAACTTCCGTGAAGAGGTCACATCGAAGAACCTCAATCTCGCTCTTGAGATCACAAGCCCTGACGAGGCTCAATGTACGAACTGCGGCTCAAGCCACATTCAGAAGTGGGGTTGGAAGCACCGGAGCGATGGAACCAAGGTTCAGCGTTTCAAGTGCATGTCGTGTAGTCACCGTTGGAACGCCAAGGTTCAAGGGTTTGAGAACATGAGAGCGAATCCGCATGCGATCACCGTTGCGCTTGATCTATACTTCAAGGGCGTTTCGTTGCGGAAGATCGTGGACCACTTGAAGCAGTTCGAGCATGTCAATGTCAGTCACGTTGCGGTCTTGAAGTGGATTCAGAAGTATGTCGCGGTCATGCGTGACTATGTGGACGCTATGAAACCTGAACTCTCGCGGGTCTTTCATGCAGACGAAACGAAAGTGAACATTCGCGGTCAATGGGTTTGGCTGTGGCACTTGATGGATGGGGATACGCGGTTCCTATTGGCGAACCATGTTTCTAGGACTCGGAATGTTGCGGATGCTCAGTTCGCGTTTCGGGAAGCAAAAGCAACTGGCAAGGTTGAGCCGCGAGTTCTCCTAACTGATGGTCTACCGTCCTACGGGCCAGCCGCACGACGCGAGTTCTCTGACGCGGTTCACGTTTCAGGCGTGGGTTTGCAGGGACGCTTGAACAATAACCGCATGGAGCGGTATCACGGCACATTCAAGGAACGGAACAAGGTCATGCGTGGACTCAAAGCAACCGACACCGCAACTCTAGACGGTCAACGAGTCTACTACAACCATATTCGACCACACCAAGGCTTGAACGGAAAGACCCCTGCTCAAGCGGCAGGACTTGAACTAGGCTTAGGCGTGAACAAGTGGGAATCACTCATCAAGAAAGCCTCGCACAGTCGATGAGACACCAGAACCTTGTGCGTTTTTTCTAGGCTATGTTGGGCAATGCTGCGATTCGGACGAGGGGTCCAGAGGAAAACCCCTCTTCGGCCAAGCCTATCCTCTTATAAGCAGAGCCAGCCTGAACCCAAATGCGAGAGTCTTGACACAAAGAGAAATCAAGTTTGTGGAAGAACGAAGCGAATCTCCCACTGAAGCTCTCTTAAGGTTGGCCCACTCGTCTGCTTATCCTTTCTTCGTACTCAAACTTAGGAAGACCGGCAAAGAGACTCCAGATGCTACACTGAGCGTCCGTCCAGAGATTTACGATTTCCTAACCAAGCACCACGGAAGCGATGAAATTCTTGTGTACTGTGGCCTGTCCGATGGCAGGATTGAGGCATGGAGTCCAGACATGCAGTTTACCGTAAGGCTTCTTGCGCGTCTGGGAATAATGGATCCTGCTGATTCTTGGATTCCAGTTGCTAGGGAATACTCGTCTAATTTTCTCACTCACACAAAAGGGACCAAGCGCGTTGAATTCTCCCAATCAGCCACGGAGAAAATGTCGGACATCTTGCAAGCGAGCGATGTTCGGGACGAGGTACAAGCAGCAGTAAATCTTGTCTCAATAGCTAGAGACCTAATTCTGTCTGGCGTCAAAGATAGAGATACTATTACGTACAGAATGGGAATGACACTGTACCACTCGCATAGGGAAACAGGTATTGCTGCTGTTCCTAGTCTCGAAGATCCTGCCTCGTTGTATCTTCGTATCGTTGAGAATCCTCTGATGCTGAAGAAGTACAGGTTGGTGCTTGATGAGTTTGAGAAGGTCGCCCCACCTGCGAGAGCTCCTGTGATGAAAACCTTTATTGCGTTCGTGGCTGGGGCCTACCTTTGCTATCAAGCCTCTCAGGGGCTTCAATCTTCATGAGCAATGGTGAAAACACAGACCAAAAGCGATTGGATTCGACCACCCGACTGGCACTCTACGAGTGGGCAGCGGTTCCCTCGTTTGCGGGAGGCACGATGACTCCAGAAAGTAGTCTGAGCAGGGAAGTAGATAGCCTCAAGGCAACGGTCAAGGAACTCTCTGAAGAAGTCTCGGAGATACGGGATGTCATATCGAAGGCTCCAGTTCGCGTCCGATTCGTGAACATCAAAGATGTGCCGGTACCCGAAGCCAAAGACATGGTTCAGGATTACTACAAGGACCACGACATTGCATATCCGAGCGATATTGCGGATGCTCTCTCGATTCCCTTGAAGACGACTGTGATGGCGTTAGAAGAACTGAAGAAGGAAGGCAAGATCAAGGTTCAAGGTGACGAACAGAGTTGACTATTCTGTATGCAGCGGGAGATGCTGTCGAAGGAAAGAAACTCGGGTGCGAATTCAGGGATTGGTCAGGCGTGAGAGTGTTTCCTCGCACAGGTGCTCACAGAGGAATGAGGGCTTCTTTGGATGATGCCTATTGTGTCATAGAACGCCCCCACGAGTGGATTAAGGCGAAGCAAAAAACACCCTCTCCATCATAGCGAACCCAGAAATGGATAGGACAAGCGTCAATCGTCTTACGAACCAAGCTGCAACCCCCCTAAAGTTACCAACGACGAAAACTCGACCTGACCCTCTACGCAAGTTACCAGAACCCATACCCCCCTCCCGGAGGGGGGGGCTGTCCCCGTCAAGGGGCCGACGTGCTGCACAGAGGTCGCCCTTCTCAACCTCTGGTCCATGCGATTCGAGTTGCAGCAAGGATCAAGTTCAGGGTCACTGGGGCCCTTCGATCGGGATTCTGCAGAATTCAACGTGCACGGACAGTTTTCTTTCTCAGCGTTAGAACGTTCTTTCCATTCTTGAATTCGTAGGTAACTTGGTCCATCTTCTTCCGCATTAAGAAAATTCCTAGACCGCCTATTTGTCGGCTCTCTACGTCGTCGCCTAGTTCGGGTTCTTTCACCGACAGTGGATCAAAGGGTTCTGCCGAGTCCTCGATTGTGATCACAACATCCTGTGCAGAAACACGACAACGGACTTCTATGGCACCATCTCTTCCACGATAACCGTGTCTGATGATGTTCGTGACAGCTTCGTCCACCGCAAGCTGAACGTCTAATACCGTTTCGTCTGTGAATCCCCTGTCTCTCATGAAGCTTTGAATGTTATCCATAAGATGGGGAAGGTTCTCTATCGCTGCTTTCACATTCAATTCTAGGGTTTCAGGGTCAGTATTGCGGACCTTGATCACCATCAATGTGATATCATCTGACTGCGCAAGGTCTCCGCAAAACGACTTGACTTCTTCAAGGATTTTCTCAATAAGATCGTGTGCAGAAGAATTTGCGCAGGCCTTCACTACGTTGCGCAACCGTTCTTCACTGAACATCTCATCATGCGGGTTGACTGCCTCTGTCACACCGTCAGTGTAGAGGACGATGACGTCGTCTGATTCTAGTGGAAGTTCCGGAGCAGTGTATTCCGCGTTCTCCTTCGCGCCGATCGCGATTCCCGTGGGCGGTAGTCGATTAAACTCATGATTCCGTGCTCTGAGTAGCAATGGAGGGTTGTGACCCGCGTTGACGTAGGTGAGCGTTCGAGTTTGCCAGTCGATTTTTCCATAGAAGGCTGTGACGAACATACCTGACTGCGAATCATGCGCGATCGTGTTGTTCGCATCTCTGATTGCGTCAGCTGGCTTTTCGTGCCACAAGGCGTTTACTCGAATTACGATCCGGGACAGCGCCATGAAGAGGGCGGCAGGGACACCTTTGCCGGAAACATCCGCGATTACAACTCCGGTCGATCTTTTGTTCAGGGGAATAACTTCGAACGGCACCACATCGAAGAAATCACCGCCAACCTCTTTTGCCATGATGCTCTTGGCGGCTATGTCAAAACCCGGCACCTGTTCAATCGTGTCAGGTAGGAAACTCCTCTGGATCTCCGCAGCTATCTTGAGCTCCGTGTCCTTTCGTTCCATTTCTCTTAAGAGACCGTCGCGTTCCTGTTGGGTTCTCCGTTCTGTCTCGAGGTTTGTGATAACGAAAGCAAAGATGAACATCCCCGCAGAGTTGGCAAGAACCATCGGGACCACGGCGCTCGACACGACCTCAAGAGCAGCTGAGAATGGACGGTCGATCAAGAGTGCGAGCAGCATGTGGAGAACCTCCATGGAGGCCGCGAAGAGCACAGCTATCTTGATCCCGACAAATCGCCGCTTGCCTGCGAGATATATCAGTCCACCGAGGAGACCGGCAAGCACGGTTGCGATTGAACAGGAAGGTGCGGTGAATCCACCCAGGCTCATACGGTGGACGGCGCCGATCAATCCGGCAATCAGTCCAACAACTGGGCCGCAGGTCAGTCCTGCTACCATGGGGCCGAGATCGCGCACGTTGACGATTGCGCCTAGCACTTCAACTCCGCTGATTGTCCCGTAAATGGAAACGCCTCCAAAGATTACTGCGAAGATAGCCTGCGTCTTCGCCCTTGGGTGACCACCTAGTACCTCGCTGAAGAATCTGCTTCTTGTGACAAGGTACGCGATCACGATGATGACGCATACCATCTGGAGGAGAACAAGTGAGGTTTCCAAAATCGTTGTAGTCATGCTGCAGTTAACCCGTGTTACCTACTTCTTCTGCAGACTCGCGATGGCCTCCTCTGGTGAAGCGTAGATCTTGAAAATCTGCGTAAATCCAGCGGTGTCGAAGACTTCCTTTACGTAAGATCTAAGTGAACAAAGAACAAGGAGGCCATCCTGTTTCTGTAGATTCTTCGCTGTCCCGAGGAGTACTCTCAACCCGGCACTGGCAACATATTCTGTTTGGGAGAAGTCGCAGATGATTCTCTTAGTGCCCTTTCCGATAAGGTCTTTGAAGGTCGCTTCGACATCCTGTGCACCGTTGGCATCAAATCGCTTGGGGATTACTGCAATCTGGAGATCGCCGACGGATTTGATTTCCATATGTTCATCACCGACGAGGTTTGTCCCGCAATCAGGTATGTTAGGGCTTGTGATAGTCGACTAGTGGGGCTCATGATGGGACCGGTATTTAATGCCTGTCACTGGTGGCGAATCGTAGGGCCACAATCCACCGTTCATGGACCCAAGAAAAATGATATCAGCCAATTCC
>Ga0315274_10008423_pt1 | contig 14939 bp, 7 predicted proteins | sample YL17G02_20_MG_FD_203700 | JGI IMG/M metagenome (GOLD analysis project Ga0315274, IMG submission 203700) | Sediment microbial communities from Yellowstone Lake, YNP, Wyoming, USA - YL17G02_20 | ecosystem: Environmental > Aquatic > Freshwater > Lake > Sediment | place: USA: Wyoming | collected... | reverse complement strand
ATTATATAACCGGGGAAGCCGAGAGAAGCCGCCCAAGCCTTTGTATATTCCCCTCCCCATTCGGAGAATGTTCGATCCCCCCAATCAAATTGATGCTCCGTGGTATGTCCCAAATTAGAAACTCCGTCTTGGATTCCGAACGTATAGGGTATATTCTTCCTCCCCGTGATTTGATTAGGCAAGACTTCATATATCGTGCCACGATCAGGGGTCAGCATATCCTCAATAAACGGAGTTGAGATTGTTTCAATTTGTGGCGGAGGCCCGGGAACAATCGTCACGGTAAGCCCCGGTGACCACTCAGAGATGACGATGTTATGGATTCCACACCGGGCATGTGCTCTAACGGCGTACGTTCCTGGGTTTGTCCAGGCCTTCCCGACGCTTGTTGTCCCGATAGGTAACCATTCAGATCTCGTCCCGTCCCCCCAATCAAATTGATATTGAATAGGGTCAGGGGGTACTCGATCTGAGGAGGAACCTCCGGTGGTATAGGAATAGCCTTCTCCGACCGTACCGCTTGTGGAACCAGCCGGCGTCACAGGGGGATTAACGAATTCAACGACAACCACTAATCCAGATGACCAATCGCTGACAATGGTAGGATGCTTTGAACACCGAGCCCTTGCTCTTATTGTATAGGTGCCTGAGGTGGTCCACAGCTTCAGTTGCGAGGCCACCGATTGACCCTCCTTCATTGAGGCCGGTGTCCAAGGAGAGGTTGATTGATCGCCCCAATCAAATTGATATTCCAAAGGATCGCCCAGGTTCGAAATTGCTCCACTCGCTGTATAAGTGTTAGGCTGGCCCCGCATCACGCTGACTGGTCCACTGGGTTGGGATGGAACCGTTACCATCTCAATCGCAAAGGCAATTCCAATCGACCAATCAGAGACCACATCGGGGTCCGTCACACATCGAGCCCTCGCTTTAATCACAAAAGCGCCATAAGTACTCCAGGAATTTGACTGAATGAATGATCCCCATAAAGAGAAGGTTCCATCACCCCAATCAAATTGGTACTCGACACTGTGTCCCAGATTTGAAACTGCCCCTCCTGTACTAAAAGAATATGATGCCCCAAGATCTCCTGAAGTTGGCCCAACCGGCGTTGAAGGTGTAGAAATCAACTCAATTCTAACCTTGAGCTCCGGTGTCCAGTCTGAAACGGCAAGGAGATCTGTAGCACATCTGGCCTTGGTCTTAACAGCATATTCTCCTCCGGTTAACCAAAACTTTGGAGCAGTAGTTGTGCCGACCGGAAGCCAACCCGAATCCGTATTATCACCCCAACTAAAGAGGTACTGAACCGGATGTCCGATATTGGAAACTGAACCTCCTGTCGAATAAGTATAGGTATGTGTCGTACCGGGTATTCCAATGGTAGGTCCGCTCAGTATGGTAGGTGATGAGATTGCCTCTACAGTTACAACCAGTCCGTTCGACCAGTTCGAAACAATATCCGTATGAGTAGTACACCTGGCCCTCGCCCGAACCCTATAGACGCCTCCTTCTGTCCAGGTTTTTGTTTGAATGAAAGGACCCCAGTCTGACAGGTCTGAACCATCGCCCTTCCAGTCGAATTGGTATTCCACAGGATGGCCAAAACTGGACGTAGATCCTCCTGTGGTATAGGTGTAGCTCTCTGGTTTTTCTTTATTGACAACAACAAATTGGGTCCCGGTGGGTACGATGGGAGTGGACACCGCCTCCGTACCAATATTCACAACCAATCCATTCGACCAATTTGAGACAATGTTTGTGTGCGTCGCACATCTTGCCCTAACCTTAACTGTAAAGACTCCTACTCTTGTCCAGGTCTTGGAGGCACTTTCCGTCCACACAGGCAGCCAATTGGAGTCCGTCCCATCACCCCAGTCGAAGAAATATTGAATAGGATGACCAACGCTCGATAAACCTCCAGCTGCGGTAAAGGTATAACTCGTTCCAATAAAACCGGTGGTGGGTCCACTGGGTGTCGCTGGAGTAATCACCACCTCTACATTAGATGGTGTAAGGCAACGGCTATAACCAACCGGGGTGATGGTGGCATCCGGTGTGCCAGAGTTTTGAGATTCCTGGAGAACCAGGCCCACTGCGGGCAACCCCTTGTACATCATGAATCTTCCCTGATTCGGTGCAAAATAGTTTTCAAAATCTGGAATCAGAAACCTCTGTGAGAGGCTATCAGAAGTTAGCATTGCTTCACCGAGTTCAGAGGAACCTGTTGGCAAAGATACATTGTCGATTCCTGTCAAACTTCCGGTGTCTCCTTTATAAAGACCGATCACATTGACTGAAAATGGTAAATCTATTTCTGAATCGGCTATTTTTTCTCCTTCCTCAGAAAGTGTGACCCCGACAATCTCGCCTCCCATTTCTTTCGGGGTCTCGAAGGGATTATCGACCTGATTGATCCGATTCCCATTTCTGTAATGAAAATGTCTCGTTGGAAAAGTGACAATCATACTGGTCCGGCTCTGAGTGGAAGGGTCCAGGGAATAAGACCCTCTTATTTCACACTTTGAAAGTTGAAATTCCGATTGATCGAGCGTATCCTCACCTATATCGAGACGTGGGAAAGTGCTTCCTACCGATCGGAATAATGAACCTTGGCCTCGACTGAAGTTTCCAATCGCCGCAGCGTCATATCCCATGGAAACCCCATCTTCAACCCTACGGATGACCGTCTTTCCCTTTAATGTATTGGGACAATCCCTCTCGCTTTTTGCAAGCCTACCCACCTTCCCTATCACGCTTTTAGGTGAAGTCTTCTCTTCACCGATCACCTCGATATAACCATATAAAGTTGATTCCCCATTATTTTTATGGATGTATTTCGTCGAAAAAGGAGAACCATCTGATAAAGGATTTGAGAGATAAAAGAAACTGGAGTCATAACGCAAGATCACATGGTCCGAACTCATCAACACTGCATTTGTCCCATCATCGCTGATCACAATGGTACCCGTCCAGACACCGCTTGAGGGGATCCATATGTCTTTCGAAAATACTTCTCTTCCTCGGGACCACTCCCTGATCCGGAGTTTCGCAGCAATGCCATATTCACCAACATTCTGAACCTGGAATTCGGTGATCTGATGTTTTCCACCAATCGTTCTCACATCATAGTATGGGAATATAAGACAGTCACCCTCTCCCTCACTGTTTAATATCGTTCCTGATTTAAGGGAATATCTATTTTGATAAGCAACTTCATTGGGATCTTCTGCAATAGAAAGAATGGGGGAGGATAAAAGAAGGGTGAAAAAAATGAAAGATAAGACTGAAAACCAGACCTTTTTCATCACACTTTTCCCTTTCCTGAATACTTAATTAAGGGTCTCAAAATTGAATTGACATAGACATTGAAAAATCTCCCCCCGCCCCTCTTTGGCAAAGAGGGGTAACTCCTCCCTTTGGAAAAGGGAGGTTGGGAGGGATTTTGTTGATTAATGTCGTTATTATTATTAGACTGTTAATATCCATTGGATTTTAAAGCACAATTCATGCCACTTATTCTTAGGATTTACTCAATTTTACATTTTCTGGATGATTAGTCAACAACTTTTTGAAATTACAGATTTTTTTTAATGTGCAAAATGATAGAATTTGTATTGCAAAAAAATATAAAAAACCCTTTCCCTTATAAATATTAATAGGCTGGCAAAAAATTAACCTTTTTTAAAACCGATGGACAATTTTATTCACTTCGTCCCTCTTCTGACTCAAAAAAGGTAAAATAGTGAAGTACCCCGCAGCAGAGCTGCGGGGCATTTAATTCTCTAAAAAACTTTCCTCCCCCTTGAGAGACTGTGTCGTAATCAACAAGAAACTACGCCTCGTCCGGGACTTCGCCCGGAAGAGGTGGCCCCTTCGGGGCAGTGTCTTTTTCGTAGGGTCGGCGTCCTCGCCGACCGGACCGGCAGGCGGGGTCGCCTGCCCTACGTATAGTCTTAAACCACAAAAGATCGACAATTTTTTGTCGATGTTGATTCACTAAGCGCCTATTTCCGTTGCAACACGGGACACGCGGTCGGGTGACGAAGCTTTAGGGCGGAAACCTTTCATCGCTCAGCTACGGAGATCCAAGCCCATGAAAAGAACCCCATTTCTAAGAAGGCCGGTTACCCATAACTTTAAACGACCGCATTCTAAAGCTGAGGAACTTGACCGTCTGTCCCGCCGGAATCCACCTTTCATCCTCATTACGACACAGCCTCTGATGGGGGAGGATTAAGGTGGGAGTGATGATTAGATCATTTCCCCCTCACCCTAACCCTCTCCCCCCCCAGGGGAGAGGGTAGGCCATTCATCCCCCCAGGGGAGAGGGTTAGGCCATTCATCCCCCCAGCAGAGCTGGGGGGTATTGTGGCATATTTTGATAAAGAAGGCAAAACTTAGGTGTCAAAAAATTTACTCCAATTTTGAAAAAAGGTTTCGATTTGGGTTTGAATCTCCTCTTGGGGTGCCTTGGGGGTAATCCTGAAAGGAAAATGTTCTTCTGAAATTTAAAAAATATAATATTTTCAAAATCTTATTGATAAACCATCCAAAATAGTGTATATGTGGAGAAATTCAGAGGTTTGGCACGAAAAGTGCTTCGAAACTATATGATGTAATGGTATAAAATCCAAAAGAAATAACGAGGTAGAAATGAAAAAAAATACTAATTTTTGGCTCCTCATGTTTTTGGCAATTTCACTAGCCTTGCCCATTTATTCAATAGCCGACATGACACTGACTCTAAGGACTGAAGATGGCTTCAGTGTAACCACAAATACCCCCACAATTAAAAGTTTCGCTGTTGATAACGATAAAAACCTCATAGTAATTTTGAAAGACCCCCCGATTCTCGATTTTGGAAATCCCTATCCTCAAATTACAATTGAAAACCCTTCGACGTGCACAATACTGGATAATGCAAACGTGAAAGCGAATCCCAGAACAACCTTCTCTTTTACTGTTAGAACAACTCCAGGAGCTACGCTCTCTGCAGATACCGCCCATCAAGGAACGAGCATCGTCCCGGATAATTACGGTGCTACGTTTGTGGCTTCTGGTGATACAGGAATCTTTTCCTGGAATACCGCAGGTACTACCGCGGGTGCCACAAGTATCGCATCCGCTCCTTCGGGAAGATACTTGGCTGTTTTTACTTCCACCCCAAGCAGCTGCCCTTTACTACCCACAAACACTTGCACTTCACAATTAGTCGTAGTGATTAATATATCTCAGCAGTACAAGCTTACTTTGACAGCAGGAGCAAATGGTACGGTAAGTCCAGCCGGAGACAGTTATTACGATCCTGGAACTCAGGTTCAAATTTCGGCTACTGCAAGTTCTGGTTATTACTTCAGCGGATGGAGTGATGGAGAAACGGGCAACCCAAAAACGGTGACGATGAATCAAGACCGAACCATAAGTGCTAACTTCACCCAAACTCCTCCAACCTATACCGTAGAAACTTCAGTTGTCAACCCGGCAGGGGGCTCTGTATCGCCCACGAGCCGAACCGGCGTCAGCTATGGTAGTACAACGACCTTTACCGTAACAACGAACGCCGGCTACACCCCTTCCCCCTCCGAGGGGAGCCTCAGTGGTACGACTTGGACAACCGCCCCGGTCACTTCAAGCCATACCGTTACTGTTACCTTTACTATCAACACCTATACCGTAAACGCTTCAGTTGTCAACTCGGCAGGGGGTTCTGTATCACCCACGAGCCGAACCGTCAACTATGGTGAAACAGCGACCTTTACCGTCACAACCAATTCTGGCTATACTCCCTCTGTCTCCGAAGGGACTCTACCAGGAACCACAGGAACTGTTACCTGGACCATCCCCAATGTTACTTCAACCCACACCGCTACCGTTACTTTCACGCAACAACAAAGTGGTGAAATTCTACCTTGGACTTTGACGAATTATACGGTAGCAGGAGTTCCGGGGCTAAAGAAGACATTTATTATAAACATTCCGCCAGGGAAGACTTATGGTTCAGTCACTATTTGTTCGCTTGACCCAAGTACCAGTTTCACATATAAGTTTACACCTATCCCAGGATATTTGTATTTAGGTCGAAGTGAAATTACTGGAAGTATTTATTATGGGATTTTAGAATTACCCTTTTCGGCGTCATATTTTACGCCCCGAACAACAGATGGATACGTTCCTACCGGTGATAGTATACTTGAACTCAATTTTATCAGTACCGGCCGTATTCTAATAAGTACTTCAATTTATTAAATAGAGGTAATATAATTCTGTCTCTTTAAAAATAGGCAGGTGCTCTTTTAGGCCTGCCTATTTTTTTACTTTTTAAGACCAAACTGAACCCTCCCTCGCATTGAAGACTGTGTGTCGTAGTCCCTCCTTGTTATTGCGAGTGACCAGAGGGAACGTGCCTGTACGCCGAAGTGCAGCGTTTCGGCATGTAGGCGTGGCAATCCGACTAAAAGTCGTTGTGAGAGTGTAGCCTGTGGCAATCTCAGGAGATTCCTCGTTTTGCTCAGAATGACACTTTGTGTCAGATTCCTTCAGTCGGTTCCCTCCCTCGCAGAATGACACCTTGTGTAAAGCTCCCCGTCCGCATGACAGGGCTTCCCGGCAATGTAAAATGATTTTATATTTTGCCTCTTCCTGTCTACCGCAGGCAGGCAAGGCGGGGTCGGCACGAAGGGCAGCCTGCCTCAGGCAGGGGGAACGCACCCTACGCGTGTTCTGTCTTGTCTCATGAGTGATTGCTAAAATGATGATATCACAATGCAGGTTATGCGAGAAGATAGGAAGACTTCATAATAAAAAAAAGGCGGGCCTTTAAATAAAGGCCCGCCTTTAAATTTCGGTCCTTAACAATTAGCTCCAATCCACCTGATACTGCCAAGGTACAGTATTGCCAAAATATCCATTGACCTCATCATTGTAGAATTCGGTCATGACAATACCCACGGCAGGTAGACCGAAGTATGTGGTGAATAGGTTATTAAAGAAACTGAAGTTTAGGAAATAGCTAAACGTAGTTGTGTTCACGTTTTCTCCCTGCCTATACCCTCTTGGATCACCGCCGGCAAAGCCAAGAAGCGGGGATATGTCGATCCATCCCCAACCAGAGTAAAATACCTGTGCCGGTGGACCGGTACTTGCCGTTTGCATGGTCACATTGTTTCTAAAAATAGGCGCCGTTATTGGATTTGCGACGGTAGGAGGTGGATCTATGGGATAAAGTCCAATAACATTCACTTCAAACGGCAATGTGTTGACCTGTGCACCCGGTGGCGAAGGAGAAATAGGGTTTTGTGGTACCTGGAAAGAATTCTCACTTCTATCCCAGATTCTGCGGTTGAAAACTTCACCCCACCAGGGCGTTGTGTCACCCCATGTTTCAAAGGCTCCTGTAAAAGGCGTAGGACCTGGCCATTCGGCTATTGTTTTAATCCTAAATGTGCCAGTTTGGATATAATGTGCCCATTTTGTTGGGAATGTTATAACCACACTTGTGCTCTTGGGCGTCTGGTCCGCAGAATCGTACCTCGCCACTCCTCCTTGCTCACCTTCGGTAACATATTGGAAGTTGACAAACCTCTTGGATAAAAGGGCTTCCAATTGGTTAAAGCCTCCTGCTCCAGGGTTCTGAACTAAGCCTCCATCTGGAAACTCGCCCTGTACCTGATGCGGAAGTGTTGGAAATTGCGTTGTCGGTGGCCGATAGATTCCCCTTGCATCAATGGCAAAATTTGCAATCGCTGTCATATTGTATTGGTGGGAGACTGCCTGAGCTGGTCTGATGATAAATACAGTTCCCATGAGCTGGTTTCTAACGTCTCGGTCAGTCGCAGTATTTGGAACTGCTGCAAGTGCGAGTCTCGGAAAAGTCCAGACTGCATTCGGTGCCCCTACCCTCTCCTCACCAATCACTTCAAAATAGCCGTACTCACATCTTTGCTGTGCATTTGCTGCATTAGCCTCTAATGCATAGGTCAGAGAAGCTAAACCCGGAGCAGTGAATGTGGTAGTGGTAAAAGCAGTGGTATCTGGATATGGGTTAACTATGTTGCTTACATACCTATCTGGCGACATAAGATAAAACCCACCACCTGGATTTCTGCTTAACTCTCCAACCCATACATCATGCGTTGTGAGAGGAATATCAATGTCCAAACACTCTCTACTTCGCATAAACTCCCTAAACCTTAACCTAGCAACAACTCCAAAGTTGTCAATAGTGGTGTCATCAAGGTCGTCAGCAATGTTGACGATGGCAAACAGTGTCTGCTGCGATTGTGTCGCTGTCCCTGCGGCCCCTGGTAGATTGGAGTCAACCAGATTTCGGACATCATAGAGAGGTGCAATTAAAACATCTCCAAGCCCTGCCCCACCACCACCAACACCTGCCGCTGTTGTACCCGGCATTAATGGAGAGGGTGCCCAGCTAGCATCATTCACATTATTAAATTTAGGCCCTGCTGGTAACCATGATCCGATTCCAGGTTGGTCTTTTGGAAATGCCACTCCCGTCAGCATTAAGCTGATGGCAATGACTATTAAAGGTATTGTACGTTTCATCTCTTTCCTCCTTGTTTTAGAAATTATACTTCTTTCCCAAAACTATAAAACCATTTCCATAAACCCTACCATCTTCTTTTCTCTGCATCACCTCCTTTTCTTCAGGAATTTGTTGTTTAAAGCTTCTATTGCTCTTCTTTCACCCCCTTTGCCTTAGAAATTAAGACTTAAAAAATAACTCCCCCCCCTTACCTTTCCCTATAAAGAATTTAAATTGGAGGGGTAAACCGATACCAATGACCCTCTTTTTTAAACCACTTTTCATCTTCTACCCTTTCAAAAGTCCCATTTTTTCGAATTTCAGGAATGAGGTATCGGTATTTTTTATTCAATTTTACAAAGCCCTCTCCCCCGCTGGTCCATATCTCAAGAATATCAAATCCTTCCCATTTTACAACTGAACGTTTGTTTCTAATTGTATATTGTTTGTAATCAAGCCCTTCTCTAAAGTCGGGGGATTCATACAAGTAGCACTTTTCCCACTCTCCCCTAATTTTATTACTCCAGTATTCTTGGACCCTCCTTTTTAGGACTGTCTCCTCTTCTTCTTTGATGACCTGTGTCTTTGATGCACAATGAATGAGACTGAAAAAGAGAAGAAAAATGATACAAATTTTAAGCTTTTTAATTTATCAATCTCCTTATCACCTTTTAATAATTAAACACCCAACCCTTCCATCAGCAATGGTCTTTATTACTTGCCGCGTGCTTTAAAGTCTTTTATGGCCCCAGGCGTAACCGCCTTGATAGTGGCCCATCTCTGAGCAGGGCTAAAAGACTTTACCTGCGGTGTCGTTGCCGAGATCGAAGATGGAGTTACTGCAATTTTTGTATCAAATGGGAATCCAGTTTGGATATAATAACCTTGCTTATCGGTGTAAACCGCTGGCCGCACTGTAATTTTCTTCGAATCTGTAAAAGCAACGGAGACACCACTGATGGGCGCTGAATCGGATACTCTTACGATCCTTCCTGCAATGAATGGGATGGTGACTCCAATGCCCTGCGCGCTCCCAGAGATTCCTCCTCCAGACTGAACGTTGACATAGTATTGGGTCATCGCACCCGCATAGAGGGGAATGGTTGCAGATTCGATGTCAAAGTCATAACCGGGTTTTTGGATGCCGACCTTGAGCGAAGACCCTTCGGCATTTGCGATCAAATACTCTCCATTACCAAAGTCAAAAACCTTGCCGGAAGAGGCTACTAATTGAACTCCTCCAATTCCTTCACCGGTAAACTCACTACTGATATCTAAGTAGACATGGCCCTTATTTACATCGAAGGTTACCCCAAGATCGGTAAATAGATTATTGATATCGAGCTCCGAACCAATCCAGAGAATCACATCCTTCTCCGCATCGGCCTCGGAATAACTCCTGATATCAAACTGGGTAACATAGCCCGGTTTCGTTAATTTCACCAGGACTTCTTTTCCCAAAGGAATGTTTTTCAATATACATCCACCATCGCTACCAGTCATTGCAGATGAAAACAATGCCTTAAAGCCATAGCCCCCAAAAACCTCCACCTTCACATCCGGTACGGCAATGGGATTGTTATTGGTTCCGTTCTCATATACCTTTCCCCCAAAATTTGCCGCCAAAGCCGTTAATGGCAAGGTCAATAACAAAGTTACCAAACTGATTAATAGAGCTCTTTTCATCATGACTCTCTCCTTTTCTCGTGTCACGTTTCTGTGATCCAACCCTGTAGCCGAAATCCCCAAAAAAACCAAACTCATATTTACATTGTCTAAATACTGCAATCAGTGGTGAATATTCGTGATTAATTTTTTAATCGAAATTTATTAGCCTCAGCACCTCCTTTCGAGAAAATTTTTTTCTTCTTTTATTTTCAAGGTCATTGCCTTGGATTACTTTTTTTATTGGGGGTGAATATAAAATGAAAAGAAAAGCTAAATAAAATTCCCTATTTGTTTCACCCCCATTAACTTTAATATGCTTATATAATAAAATTAATCAAACTTGTCAAGAAAAAAATTTATCCGGAAAACTTCCCAGCGAAGACCAGTACTGTTCAGTTAATTTTTAAAAAAATTCGAATTGTCATTTTAATCCAGCATGATAAACGTGATTGTGAACGTTTTCGACTTCAATTTTTTCTCTCCGATTGGTCATAATCCTCCTATCACGGATAGGAAAGGAGTGGCCAATGTACTCAGGACGAATCATTTTCTCGCAGTTGAAGAGCTTTCTTCCGAAACACGAATTCAACAAATGTGTTCACCGGTATCGAGGGGAGTACTGGATTCGAAGTTTTTCGTGTTTCGACCAATCCCTTTGCATGGCCTTCGCTCAACTGACCTATCGGGAGAGTCTTCGCGACATCGAAACATGCCTGCGAGCCATGCAGCCCAAGCTTTATCATGCAGGGATCCGGGGCAGAGTTTCTCGAAGCACGTTGGCCGATGCCAACGAAAAACAGGATTGGCGCATCTACGCCGACTTTGCTCATGTGTTGATCGGAATGGCCAGAGAGTTGTATGCGGCCGAGGACTTCGGACTGCAACTCAACCAGACTGCTTACGCTCTGGATTCCACCACGATCGACCTGTGTCTCTCCCTTTTTCCGTGGGCCTCTTTTCGGCAACACAAAGGCGCCATCAAACTCCATACCGAAATGGATCTGCGAGGCTCTATTCCTTGCGTGATCCGCATCACCCATGGGAAGGTTCACGATGTCACCTTCTTGGATCAGTTGCTACTCGAACCAGCTGCGTTCACCGGCATTTCCGAGAACGCCGTGAAAACTCAAATCTGGATCGCCATCTCCGTGTATGTGTTGGTGGCAATCATCAAAAAGAAGCTCCGTATAGAGCGAACACTCAACGAAATTCTCCAAGTTTTAAGCATTACGCTTTTTGAAAATGATGAATTATTACCATTACTTACAAATTTCCACCTCCAAGACCAGAAGGAGGTTTCTTATAACCAGTTGACTTTATTCAATTTTTAACCGGACACTACTGAGCGAAGGCCCCATGTTTTGCACTCCCTTCATACCGGACCCACTGTAAGAATCTTCGGCACTTTTTTGAAACGCTGGCCGTAGATATGCCAAGAGTCATCATCACCTTTCCCCTGCCAGATAACTAAAGATTCATCCCCTATTCCGGAGACCGCTGGCAAAGACGGATCTTTCGCCTTGGGTGATGGTATTGGTCTCCCTACGCTCACTACAAAAGGTTCAAATGGAGAAAGAGTGGAAGCTCCGAAAATCTTCGATTCCCCTTCAGGCTCTTCTTCCCAAACAAGGAGGGTTTGTTCCCCATCCCATAAAATGGCCGGGAAAATCTTGTTTGTCGTATTCTTTTGTAAGGGAGCATCGTATACGTCTGGAATACCCCTTACGTCCACTCTTTTGCCTTCAAGGTACCACTCCTCTTCTTGGGAGGCCGTCCATATGACTAAAAAGAAACTCCCGTTCCAAGAAATTACAGGCCTCCACTTATCCCACCCATTAATATCGTCATTCACAATCGGGCTAATTGGGATTCCATCCTTATCCTCATCAAATACGTTTCCGGAAGGGGTAACCCTTGCCCCATAAATATCCCAGAACTTGCCGCTTCTAAAATCTTGCCAGACAATAAAATAATTTTCTCCATTGAACGCCACAGCAGGAGAAATTTGATTCTTAGCGATTGGGCTGATAGCCTTTTTCCCTTTCACTGTCACTTCTCCATCCTTTGAAACCGAAACTATTGAAAAATAGACGTTCCAAACTTTTGAGGTCACCTTACCCTGCCAGACCACAATATAATTCTCTCCGTCAAAAGAGAGGGTTGGTGAAACCTGATCATTGGTTGATTTCCCTAACGCAATTGGAATGCCGTCTGGATTCAATACTTCCCCATCGATTGAAATTCTTGTCCCATAAATGTCCCATCGTTTCCCGTTTCGCCTGTCCTGCCAAACGACGAAGAAGCTTTCACCATCCCATGCCACCGAAGGAAACATTTGATCATTCGGTGCGGTACAAATTTGAATTTCTTCTTCATCAAGGATCTTCCCTTCTTTAGTAATCCTCGCCCCATAGATGTCAAATCCGGAGGGGGTACTGGCATACCAGACACCTAAATATAGATCGCCATTGGAGGCCACAGAGGGTGAAAAATGATCTCCCAGATTCTTTGTGATCTGAAAATTTTCTCCATTGGGAATCCAGGGCCAATTCGAATCTTGAGCCCAAAAGGCATTTGGAGTAGCTAAAAATAGCAAAGCCATGAGGAAAGGAATGATATGTTTGAAATTCTTCATTTTCCCGAAAAGACAACCCATCAATAATATCTTCATCCGGACGATGAGGCAAAGCGTTTTCAAATAAATGATGTTCGGGGCAGTCTTCCTTCCAAATTCGATAATCTTAAGCATTTGATATTTCTCTTTCAATGGATTGCTCACTAAAACCTGTTACAATTTGAAACACCAAAATCAGATAAATAGAAATTTTAAATGATTTCAAATAATTAAGCATGTTACAAATTGAAACACATTTTTTCTTTTAAACCCAAATAAAAAGAAATCTTTTTAAATTTAAGGCACTTACCTGTTGTTACGATACGAAACAACTTATTATGGTTAGATCTCATTTATCCCCAAAAATTGATAGTATATGCATCATTTTTTAAATCTATATACGTATCTATAGATAAGCAAAAATAATACCAAAACCCTTTCTAATTAAGGAATTAAATAACTTTTTAAATAGGTAGGGGAGATAGAGCTATGAAATTATGTTGTTGGATTTGATTTTTTATATTCCGACACGTCAATCTGGTGTTTTTTCAACAACTCATAGAACTTCTTCCGATTATCTTTCAGGCCCGCGAGTCTGGTCGCCCTTGAGACCTCCCCATCGGCGAGCGAAAGGGCAGTGGTAATGCATTTCAACTCTGCCATTCGATAATGGGTTTCCAGGTCACATTCATCTAAAGTAACCTTTTCATCACTATTTCGTTGAAATTCTTTTGCCGAAAGATACCGCTCCAAAGAAAAAATCACAGCACTCTCTATGGCATTCTCCAACTCTCTGACATTACCTGCCCATTTCCGTGTCAGCAAGAAATCCAAGGCATTCTTTTCAAACCCTACCAAAGTCTTTCGGTGCTTCCGGCTATACTGTTCCAAAAAATGGTTGGCAAGAAGGGTAATATCCTCCGGTCTTTCCCTCAGGGGTGGGAGTTCAAAAGTGACCACCGCCAATCGGAAATAAAGATCTCTCAAAAATCTTAGCTCTTCGACTAATCCTTCAAGATTTTCATTGGTCGCCGCAATGATCCGAACATTGGGGTAAATAAACTTATTATCCCCAATGCGTTTGACCTCCCCTTCCGCTAAAAACCTCAGCAACTTGTTCTGAGATCCGAGTTCCATCTTTCCGATCTCATCCAAAAAGACAGTCCCCCCATCGGCCTCTTCAAAGATACCCATCTTATCCTTTACAGCTCCGGTAAAAGCTCCTTTGACATGACCGAATAGTTCGCTTTCAATCAACTCTTTTGGGATCGCAGCGCAATTCAATGGTATAAACGGAGCGCCTCTTCTCCGGCTTGTAAAATAGATGTATCGGGCTACCAGTTCTTTCCCCGTCCCTGTCTCGCCGGTCAGGAGGACAGTCACGTCCGTCTCTGCGACTTTCCCTGCCTTTTCCAAAATGCCCATCATCCCAAGAGATTGGGTGATGATATCTCCATAAGAAACCTTCGGCTCCAGAGACTGAAGCCGCTTCAATTCCCTTAGCAGATCGATCTTCCCAAACACCCGGTCCACAACGATTGAGAAAGTCTCACGGGTAATGGGCTTCTCAAGATAGTCATAGGCCCCATGTTTCAAAGCCTGGATCTTGGCATCCACCCCTTTGACTACACTGATGACGATCACCTCGACCGTAGAATCGATCCCTCTTATTTTAGAGAAGAGGTCTAATCCGCACTCCTTATCGCCAAGTCTCAAATCGAGCAGGATGAGGTCAGGCTTGACCTGCTGGTGTTGAGTGAGGCCCTCCTCCTCATTTTCTGCAAAAAAAAGTTCACAGGGCTTCCCAGTCAATACTTCGCTGTACAGGGATCGATTATATTCATCGTCTTCAATAATGAGCACCTTGTAATGGGATGGCCCCTTCATTTCGCTCATTCTCAACTATATCCCAAACCTCTCCCGTTACTAATCAGTCCATAATTGTATGGACGCTGAAGACTAAATCCCTCCTCCCTCCCTTTACGAAAGGGAGGCGCCGCCGTCCAGAGCCGCATTACTCACTTCAAGCCGGGCATTGGGACTCTGGCGCCGGACGGAATTCCCCTCTTTGGGAAAGAGGGGTTAGGGGAGATTTTCAGAAGAATATGTCTA
>Ga0315274_10008422_pt1 | contig 14940 bp, 14 predicted proteins | sample YL17G02_20_MG_FD_203700 | JGI IMG/M metagenome (GOLD analysis project Ga0315274, IMG submission 203700) | Sediment microbial communities from Yellowstone Lake, YNP, Wyoming, USA - YL17G02_20 | ecosystem: Environmental > Aquatic > Freshwater > Lake > Sediment | place: USA: Wyoming | collected... | reverse complement strand
GCCCAAGCTAATTGGATCAGAAGAATGAGAAGACTAAATCTCTATCCTTTCATGATCATTAAGGACGGATCAGTTGTTAAAGGAAAAGTTGTCTGGGCTCAGGATAAAATAGAAGCCATGTTTAAAAAGATTGCTAAAGACAGTCAGAAATACAGAAAGGCAGGTAAAAAGATCAGGGTGCTGATCAATCAGACCGATAATCAGGAAGAAGCAGAAAGCTTAAGAAAAAGGCTTAAAGAGATTAATGCCGAGGTTCCTTTCATTACCTTAGCTCCTCCGGTTATTGGAGCTCATGTGGGGCCCGGTACGCTGATTGTTGCTTGGCAGCCAATATAACATATATGTATATCAAGGGCGTCGGAATGACTAAATTTGATTATTCTGATAAGCCTTGGTGGCAGCTTGCTTACGAAGCAGCAGCCGAGGCTTTAGAGGATGCCGGATTAAAGGTCTCAAACATTGAGGCCATTGTTTTGTCTGCAATTTCCAGCGTGGCTGGCAGCGGAGAGCATCAAAGCCATAAAGTGTCTCTTCTTTCCGATCTTTTTAAGACTAATGTTCCGATCATTGAGGTTCCTTCTGTTTGCGGAGGAGGGGGCGTTGCCCTCTGGACAGCCGGTTCTTTGGCAAAAGGCAGGGGATATAAAAATATCTTGGTTCTAGCCGGAGAAAAAGTTGTTGATAACTTAAGCGATTATACAACTGATTTAATTATGTCAGCAGTAGAAAGAGTGATTGAGCAGACAGAAGGCCTGAACTTTCCAGCCCAGAATGCTTTGATCTGGCAGCAGTACATGGAAAAATACGGAGCCAATATGGACGATCTGGCTCTCATATCTTTTAAAAACCACCATAATGCAACACTTAATCCCAAGGCATATTACTACAAGAGACCTGTTTCTTTAGAGGAAATAAAGAAGTCACCGATTGTTGCTTCTCCTTTCAGGTTTTTGGATTGTGCTTTATCAACAAACGGAGGAGCAGCTGCTGTTTTATCCCAGGAAGAAACGGATGTTGAAATTATCGGCTCTGGCATGGCCACTGATTATCTCTTGACCTTTGGCCGGGAAAATATCACCCATTTTAAGGCCAGCCAGATGGCAGCCAAGCAGGCTTTTGAGCAGGCCAAGATCAAACCAGAAGATGTAAATGTGGCTGAGTTTCATGATGCTTTCAGTTCAGTAGAATTAATCTCATATGAAGACTTGGGCTTTGCTCCAATTGGCAAGGGCGCGGAACTGATCAGAGAAGGCAGGGTTAATTTGGACGGTTCTCTGCCAATAAATACTTCCGGCGGATTAAAAGCCAAAGGTCATCCCATTTCAGCAACCGGTTTGGCCCAGCTTTACGAAATCACCAACCAGCTTCGATCTAGATGCGCTGACCGGCAGGTAAAGGATGCTAAAATCGGGCTTTGCCATAATATCGGCGGAGCAGGAGGCAGCGTTACAGTCCATATTTTAAGAAAAACCTGATATATGTTCTATCAATGCCCATCATGTAAAAAAGTCTGGCAGTATCCGATTAAGAAATGTTTGGATTGTCTAACTGATTTAAAAGAGCTTGATTCCGAAAAAGCCAAGGTGATCGGTGTTTCCAAAAACAGCATTACATCCTTGACGCATCCTAAAGTCCCCTATTTCATTTTGGTTTTAGAGGATGAAAACAAAAACCGCTGGATCCAAAAATCCGTCAAAGAATATCAAATCGGGGAAGATTTTGTTTTAGAACCAAGCAAGGACAAAGAAGCAGTTGTCATTTGGAGAGTAAAATATGATGTTTTAGAAGCTGTTAAAAAAGCGATCGAGCTTTTAGGCGGGCTGAAAGTGGAAGCTGTTGATAAAATAATGATTCTTCCTACTTTAGTTTTACCCAAGCATCCCTATTTTGCTACTAACACTAACCCCGGTTTTTTAGAAGCAACAATCAGGTATTTATTGAGCAAAGGAGCTGATGTGAATAATATTAAAGTAGCAGCCCAGAGTTTTGACGAGATTCCCATTGAAGCTTCAGCTCAAAAATCGCAGCTGCTTGCGGTTTGCCAGCGTTACCAGATTGCTCCTTTGGATCTGGCCAAATCAAATTTCATCAAGAAAGAAAAGGACGGCCTGTCTTTTGAAATATCAGAAGAGGTTTTTAATTCTGATTTAATTATCAATCTGCCTATTTTGAAGCTTGATGAGAAATCAGGAGTAAGAGGAGCAGCAGAGAACAGCCTGAAGTTTTTAAAAAAAGAATCGTGTTTGGCCCTTCAATACTTAGCCAGCCAGCAAGAGCTAATAGAAAAAGTCCAGTCACTGCTGCCCGGCTATCTTAACCTAGCTGACAGCATTGCTATTCAAAAGAAAGGCGGATATACCACTTTTCTCAGTTTAACTCTGGCCAGCTTTAATCCTTTTAATTTGGATCGGGTTTTTGCCGAGATTGCCATGATAGACAATATGCCTGATCATCTAAAGAAGATTCCCGTTGAAAGCATTCCTGTTATTGGTCGACAGATCAAAGAAGTTCAATATGAATTTGAAAGGTGGTAATGGACCCTTTGAAGTTTCATAAAAGATTAAAGGGTAAGATTGAAATCAGGCCTAAGTTTAAATTGAATCACAGTAATCTAAAACTGGCCTATACTCCCGGGGTGGCTAAAGTCGCTCAAAAGATTGACGAGAATCCCAAAAGCTGCTTGGATTACACCTCTAAAGCCAATAATGTAGCCATTATTACCAATGGCTCTCGGACCATCGGGGTTGGCAATACCATTGCTGAAGCATCTCTGCCAGTGATGGAGGGCAAGTCAGTTTTGTTTAAATGCTTGGCCGGTATTGACGCCTATCCTTTATGCCTTTCAACTAAGTCAGTTAAAGAGATTGTCCGGACAATAGAGATTTTGGCTCCCACTTTCAGCGCTTTTAATATTGAAGACATTGAATCGCCTAAATGTTTTGAAATCATGGAACAATTGGCGAGAAAGAAAATAATGGCTTTTCATGATGACCAGCAGGGAGCAGCAGTTGTAGTTCTGGCCGGTCTTTTAAACGCCTTGAAGGTTATGAAAAAAGATCTTAAAAAGGTAAAGATCTGTCTGGCTGGAGCCGGAGCAGCCGGTTACGGCACTTTCAAGATACTAAAAGAAATGAAGGTAAAAAATCTGGTTGCTTTGGATGTTCACGGGATCATTTACCGTTGGAGAAAACAAGACAATAAATATTTTAAAGAGATAGCCAGATTCAGTAATCCTTTCAATTTAAGAGGGGGACTGGAAAAAGCAATCAAAGACGCAGATGTTTTTATCGGTTTGACCGGCCAGGCAGGGCTTTTAAAAAGCAGCCATGTTTCTTTAATGAATGAAAGGCCAATAGTTTTTAGCCTTTCCAATCCTGTGCCAGAAATTTTACCCAATGAAATCAAAAAGGTAAAAAAAGATCATCTCTATGCTACTGGCCGTTCCGATTTGCCTAACCAGATAAACAACGCCTTGGTTTTTCCCAGGATCCTCAGAGCAATGCTTGATTCTCAAAAGAATATCAATATCAAATTAGAGGTTAAAATAGCCAAAGCAGTGGCAGGCTTGGTTAAAAAGCCGAATAAAAAGAAGATCCTGCCCGATTTGTTTGACAAAAGGTTGGATAAAGTCATTTTAAAACAGTTCCAAGTCTAGCTTGTCAGAAAGAAAGAAAAATGATTAGGTAAAGAAAGACTTTAAAGGTCTGAGATACTAAAACAATATATAATATGAAAGACAAAGTCGTTTTAATTACAGGTTCTTCCCAAGGTATTGGCAAGGCAATTGCGCTTAGATTTGCCTTGGCTGGATCAAAAGTGTGTCTTAATGACATTTTGTCCCAGGAAGAAACTCTTAAACAAACCAAAGAAGAAATTGAAAAGAACGGAGCCAGCTGTAAATATTTTATTGCTGACGTTTCCAAAACCGAGGAAGTGGAAAAAATGATGGAAGACATTAAAAAGGAATTCGGCCGGCTTGATGTTTTGGTTAATAATGCCGGAATTATCCAGGACCGCACTCTGGCCAAAATGACCAAAGAGGAATGGCAGAGGGTGATTGACATTGATTTAACCGGAGTTTTTAATTGCAGCAAAGCAGCACTACCTTTAATCATACCGAACCAAGGAAGCATCATTAACATTTCTTCAGTTGTCGGCGAAAAAGGAAACTTTGGCCAGGCTAACTACGCGGCCGCTAAAGCAGGAGTGATCGGCTTTACCAAGTCATTAAGTAAGGAAGTGGGCAGGTTCGGAGTAAGAGTTAATGCCGTTGCCCCTGGTTTTATTGAAACCAAGCTTACGGAAACCCTTCAGGAAGAAATGAAAGCAATAGTAAAAAGGCTTACTTCGCTTTCCAGGTTTGGAAAGCCGGAAGAGGTTGCTAATGTTGTTTACTTCCTGGCTTCGGAGGAATCAAGTTTTGTTAACGGTTCGGTCATTAACATTGACGGAGGCTTGGCAATATGATTCTAAATAAGGACCAAATTAAAGAAATTATTCCCTACGATGATCCTTTTCTCTGGGTTGATGAAGTAGAAAGCCTTGAGCCCAATACAATCGTCGCTTTTAAGCAGACCTCTCCTAGCGACCCCTATTTTAAAGGCCATTTTGTTGATTTTCCCATTATGCCCGGTGTGCTGGTGGTGGAAGGCATAGCCCAGGCCGGAACGATTATTTTAAGAAAGAAAATTGGAGAAGGCCACAAAAACAAGCATCTTTTGGCTTACCAGGTTAGAAGCGCCCTTTTTTACAAGCCCATTTGGCCGGGCGACAGAATCAAATACCAAGTTGAGATGCTGGGATTTTACGAGAATAAAATAGCCAATTTCAAAGGAGAGGCTTTTGTTAATGATGAGAAGAAGTGCGAGATTAGGTTTGTAGTAGCAGTAGTAGATAAAGAAGAATTGAACCAAACCAAAAAAAGCTATGTTCGAGAATAACAAATTGGTAAAACTGCTGGGAATTAAGTATCCGATAATCCAGGGCGGAATGGCTGGAATCTCCGAAGCTAATTTGGTTTCAGCAGTTTCTAATGCCGACGCTCTGGGAGTGATTGGTTCTGGTTTCTTGCCTCCTGCCTGGTTGGAAGAAGAAATTAAGAAAACCAAGAATCTGACTGACAAGCCGTTCGCAGTAAATCTGTTGATGCAGAATCCGGCCGTTCCCGAACTGGTTAAAGTGATAATTAACAACCAAGTACCCATTGTTTTTACTGGTGGCGGTAATCCTTTACAGGTGTTTCCCTATCTTTCAGCAGCAGGTATCAAAATAATCCCTGTGGTTGCTTTGGCCAGACTGGCTAAAAAGATGGAGGACAACGGAGCTGATGCAGTAGTGGTTGAGGGTTTGGAATCAGGCGGCCACATCGGAGAAACCACAACCATGACTTTGATTCCCCAGGCTAAGGAGCTTCTTAAAAAAATACCTCTGATCGCTGCTGGTGGAATATATGATGGCAAGACCGCAGCAGCTGCCTTTATTCTGGGCGCTGACGGGGTTCAGATGGGAACCAGATTTTTAGCCAGCAAGGAATGCCAGATCCATGAGGATTACAAGAAAGCGATACTTGATGCCACAGATGAAAGCATTACTGTGATCGGCCGCTTCACTGGCCATCCGATCAGGGTAATTAAGAATGCCATGTCAGAGCAGATTAAGAAAATGGAGGAGAAGAATCCTTTTCCCGAGGAAATGAGAGCTGACCGCTATGCCGGATCAAGAATAACCACCGGGGACATCAACCAGATTCCTCTGCTTTGTGGCCTTTGCGCCGGATCGATTTCTGAAATCAAGAGCTGTCAGGAAATCATTGAAGAAATAGCTAATGAAATACAAAAGCATATTTAACTATAATGAAAACTTTCTTTTCTGCATTTGTCAGCAGATATATTGTTCCTTTTGTCGAAACGCGTTTGATTCAAGATATAGAAGGCTTTGAGTTCGTACCCAAAGACATTAATTTCATCGTGGCGGCTTGCCATCAGACCTCAATTGACCATTTTTTCGTTCCTTACCCGGCCAAAAACCAATTGAGTAAAATTCACTTCATCGGCAAGCTGGACAGTATTTTCCAGCGGCTGGCCTGGGGTTGGTTCTACTGGCTGGCTGAAACCATTGCGGTTGACCGAAAAGCCAAAGATAAAAGAAAGGTTTTAGACAAAGCAGTCGAGGCTTTGAATAACGGCCAGATCATCATTATTTATCCAGAAGGAACTAGGAATAAAAAGAAACAGCTTTTGCTAGGAAAGACCGGGGTGGCGGAATTATCCCTGCGCAGCAAAGTTCCGGTGATTCCTTTGGGGCTGATATATAGAAACAAAAAGAAATTCGGACCGCCGGTTTCCGTTAGGATAGGCAAGCCAATGTATTTTAAAGGAGGTTTGGATGATTTAAACTTACGTAAGGTTACTGACCAGATAATGAAAGAGATTGCCATTTTGTCCGAGAAAAAATATTAACTTCTAAAATGATTAACAAAATCCTCATTGCCAATAGGGGAGAAATAGCCTTAAGGATTATCAGGACTTGCAAGGAAATGGGCATTAAGACAGTAGCCCTTTATCCGACCGAAAAGGAAAAGGACCAGTTTTTGGAAACTAGATTTGCCGATGAAAGCTACTGCTTGGAGGAAAACGGGGTTTTCGGCTATCTTAATCAAAAGAAGATAATCCAGATCGCTAAAAGATCCGGAGCACAAGCAATACATCCCGGCTACGGTTTTTTGGCTGAGAACGGCAATTTTTCTGACCTATGTAAACAGAATGACATCAAATTCATTGGACCAAGCGGTTGGATCTTAAGAATGCTGGGCAACAAAATCGAGGCTAAAAAGATAGCCAAATCGATCGGCCTTCCCTTACTGCCAGGCAGCGATATAGCGGTTAAGGATGAAAAAAGCTTTTTAAGAATTGCCAACCAGCTTAAGCCGCCCTTTCTCTTAAAGGCTGCCAACGGAGGCGGCGGAGTCGGTATCAGGGAAATTACCGAAGAAAATGAAAAAGACATTCTAGAGATTTTTCGGCAATTACAAAGAGAAACCAAAAGCGCGTTTGATTCCGATGAGATTTTCGTTGAAAAGTTCCTCAAGGATCCCCGCCACATCGAATTTCAGATCTTAGGGGACGGAACAGGTAAGGTTTTGCATTTCGGGGAAAGAGAATGCTCTATCCAGCGTAGGCACCAGAAACTGATTGAAGAATCTCCTTCGCCTTTCTTGGACGAAAAGACCAGGGAGAAGATGGCTAAGCTCTGCGTAAGATTTGGAGAGCGCTTAAAATATGAAAGCTTGGGCACGATTGAGTTTTTAATCGGCCAGGATAAAAGATACTATTTCTTGGAAGTTAATCCCAGGCTTCAGGTTGAGCATCCGGTTACAGAACTGACTACCGGGATTGATCTGGTTGAAAAGCAAATCAGGATTGCTAACGGGGAAAGGATTGGCCTCAACCAGAAAGACATCAAGTTCTCCGGCTGGGCAATGGAATTTAGGATCTATGCGGAAAATGCAGCAAATAATTTCTTGCCTCATGAAGGAATCATTACCAATTACTTTGTTCCTGGTGGTAAAGGCATTGAGATCCACAGCTTTTGCCAGCAGAACCAAAGGATCTTTCCCTATTTTGATAGTTTGATTTCTAAATTAGTTGTTTATGCTAAAAGCAGACAGCGTTGTATCAAAAGGGCGAAAAGAGCTTTTGAGGAATATCTAATTGAAGGTGTTCCGACTCTGATTCCTTTCTATCAGGTTTTATTGGATAACCCCAAGTTTATTGCTGGTTCTTTATCAACTTCTTTCATCGAATCAGAGAAGATCCTTGATTTGTTAAAAGGGAGAAAAGAAGAAATAAAAGTTGCGTTTAACAATAATAACGGAGAAATTAAAAAAGAAGAGCTGGCCAAGATCATTGCCCACCTTTATCTCGAGCTAAAAAAAGAAAAACCCGCTGCTTTAGAAGTTAGTAAATGGAAGATGTTTGAAAGGATAAAGCTGCTTGAGGATCAATATGGAGACTAAAATCACCATTAAGGATAAAAGCTATCGGATTGAAATATCTGAGATTGAAGCTAATTTGATAAAGGTTGTTCTTGACGGTCAGGAATATTTATTCAGCCAGAACGAATTCCAAGAATTGTTTTTAGTCGATCCGAAAACAAAAACCAGCCAGGCTGACAAAGAACTTCAGGTCCTTAGCGCGGATCTGGCAGCAAAAGAAATCAGGAGCCCGATTGCTGGAGTTATTTCCAATGTCAGCGTACAGAAAGGCGATCAGGTTAAGCCGGGCCAGAAAGTTTTAACCTTGATTGCCATGAAGATGGAAAATGAGATCATTGCTGAAACTTCAGGCACAGTCAAGGAGATTAGAGTTAAAGAGAATCAATTCATTAACAGCGGCGACCTCTTAATTTTATTAAAATGATTGAGAAATTTGAAAAAATCAATTCCACCAGCCAGAAAGCAAAAGAACTTGCTCTTTCTGGCGCAGAGCCCTGGACCGTTGTAACGGCCCAAGAGCAAACAGCCGGCTACGGTAAAGATGAGTCTGTTTGGTTTTCACCAAAAGGAGGATTGTATTTCTCCATTATTCTGCCTAAAAGCCAGATTGAAGACCTCCAGACCTTAACCATTCTAGCTGCTTTTGTCATTTCCAAGATCTTAAAAGATGAGTTCAATTTAGAGCCCTTGATCAAATTGCCCAATGATGTTTTAATTAATCAGAAAAAAGTTGCAGGCATATTGACTGAAAACATTATCGGCAAGGAATTGAAGGCCTCAATCATAGGTATTGGGCTAAACACCAACGCCGAATCCTTTCCCAAAGACCTGGAAAATATTACTACATCGCTTAAAATGGAATTAGGCAAAGAGGTTGACAATGAAAAGATTATGGATCAGATTATTAAAGGGTTAAAAGATCAATTAAAAACCATTAGCCAGTGATTATATGGATTTTCAAAAAGAAATTGAAAAACTGAATAAGTTGAAAGCTGAGCTTGATCAGCCGGAACTAATTGAGAAACAACATCAGAAAGGTAAGCTTACTGCCCGAGAAAGGATTGGTATGCTTTTGGATCCTGATTCTTTCGTTGAGCTTGATCCTTTTGTTGAAACCAGATTCAGTTATTTCGGCTTGGATCAGAAGAAATTTCCCGGTGACAGCGTAATTACCGGATTCGGCAAGATCAACAACCGCCAGACCTATGTTTACAGCCAGGATTTCTCCAAAATCGGCGGTTCATTGGGTGAGATGCACGGTAAGAAAATCATCAAGGTGATGGAACTGGCCCAAAAAACCGGTTGTCCAGTTGTCGGCATAATTGACAGCGGTGGAGCCAGGATCCAGGAGGGAATAGCCAGTTTGGACGGCTACGCAGGAGTTTTCAGATCAATGATACATGCATCAGGAGTTGTTCCCCAGATAACCCTAATTGTCGGCCCGTCAGCTGGCGGAGCTTCTTACGCTCCCGGCCTTTCTGATTTTGTTTTCATGGTTGAAGGAATCGCCCAGATGTATATTACCGGCCCAGAGGTAATTAGAACGGTAACAGGAGAAAAGGTTTCTTTTGAGGATCTGGGAGGAGCAAGCATCCACGCGCTTAAAAGCGGTTGTGCCCACTTCAGTTTTAAAGCTGAGAGAGACTGCTTTTTAACAGTGAAAAAACTTCTTTCCTATTTGCCCCAAAACAATTTGGAAGATGTTCCGGTCCAAAGAAATATCTTGGCCGAACTGTTTGAAAGAGACAGCCAAAAACTGTTAGAGATTGTGCCGGAAAATGAGAAGAAGGGGTATGACATGAAAGAGGTGATCGAAGAGATATTTGACCGCAACTCTTTTCTTGAGGTCCAGGCTAATTTCGCCCTTAACTCCATTATTGGTTTTGCCAGACTGGCCGGCAATGTGATTGGAGTGGTGGCTAATCAGGCTAAATTCATGGCTGGCACTCTTGATATTGATTCTTCTGATAAAGTTGCTCGTTTTGTCAGGTTCTGCGACGCTTTTAATATTCCTTTGATTAATTTGGTTGATACGCCCGGCTATCTGCCGGGCAGCGATCAGGAGCATCGGGGCATAATCAGGCACGGAGCTAAGATTTTATACGCCTATGCTGAAGCCACTGTTCCCAAAATCAGCCTTATTTTAAGAAAAGCCTTTGGCGGAGCATATATTGCTTTGGCTTCCCGCAATCTGGGATATGACAAAGTCATTGCCTGGCCGTCAAGCCAGATTGCAGTAATGGGGCCGGAGCAGGCGGTAAAGATCATTTATCGAAAAGAACTGATTGAGAGCAAAGACCCCAAGCAGTTGGAAAAGGATAAGATCGAAGAATTAAAAGAAAGACTCCTAAATCCGTATCAAGCAGCTAAACTGGGCCAGGTTGATATGATTATTCATCCTAAAGACACAAGACAAGTATTAATTAAATGCTTAGAGTCGCTTTTAAATAAGCGAGAGGCCAAGATTGCCAAAAAGCACGGCAATATGCCCCTTTAATCAAATGCCATATCTGTATCTCATTTCAGTCTTTTTAATCAGCTATCTCATCGGATCCCTGCCTACTGCTTTCTTTGTAACCAAAAAGCATTCTGGCCAGGATGTTAGGACTATTGGAACAGGCAATGTCGGGGCAATGAATGTTGTTAGGGCAACGAATAAGCCCCATCTTTTCGTATTGGTTTTTTTAATTGATGCTCTTAAAGGAGCGATCCCTGTCTGGATAGTGAAAAACTACATATCCTGGCCCGAAATAGAAATACTTAACACTTCTTTTTCCATCTGGATTATCACTGCCTGCGCCTTTGGGGTTGTTTTAGGCCATTGCTATTCAATTTATTTTAAGATTAAAGAAAACAGATTTTACGGAGGCAAAGCCATCTCTTCCCTGATCGGCATTCTCGGCGTGCTTGATTTTAGCAACCTCTTGCTGCCTTGGGCAGGTATTTGCCTGGTTTTTATTCTGGCCACAGGATATCTGTTTCTTGGCCAGCTTATGGGAACCATTTTTCTTCCTTTTATTGGGTTTCTTTTTACCAGACAATATTTCTGGCTTTGCTTTTTAATTGCTATTCCGGTTTTTATCAAACAATGGCCTCGTTTCATTCCCATGCTAAAGGGCGAAGAGCCGAGGTGGTATTGGAAATTACCGAAGAAAAAAGGTTAAGCTATGTCAATTATTGAAAATGAAAAGATATATATACTAATCAGTTATTTGATAGGATCCATTCCCATGGGTTTTATCGTTGCCCGTATTTACGGTAAGAACATTTTAGACATTGGCTGGAGAAAGACATCCGGATCCAATGTTTTTAGAAACGTGGGCAAGGCTCAAGGAGTATTAACCGCTTTTTTGGACGGGTTAAAAGCTTACTTGACTGTATATTTTGCGCAAAAGTTGGGCTTTTCTACTGAGATCCAGGTTCTTTCCGGCGTGGCAACAGTAATTGGCAACAACTGGTCTTTGTTTTTAGGCTTTGCCGGCGGTCGGGGGATAGGAGCCTATGTGGGCGCTCTCATTGCCTTAAACTACAAATTTCTTTTATTCACCCTACCCCAGTTTTTGCTTTTAGCTTTGATCTGGCAGAGTCCGCTTACCACCTTGGTCTATCTATTGAACTCAATAATCTTTTCTATTTATACTAATGACTTTAAAGTTGTTGGAATATTTACCCTTCTTTGCTTGATCCCGCTTTTACTTAAAAGATTAAGTCCCTTTAAAGAGCTGTCTTTTAAGAATAAAGATCTAATTAGAAACAGGCTGGTTTTTGACAATGATTTGCCCCAGTGGGACTTCAAGCTCAAAGGGCTGTTTGACAAGTTGACAAAGAAATAATTTCTGCTAAACTGAAATCAGTCCGAATATGAGTTCGGGCTATTTTTAAAAAAATGGACATTAAATCATTTACATCTTCAATCGCCCAGATTGCCGAAGAAAAAGGCATATCTCAAGAGAAGGTTATTGAAACAATTGAAATGGCTATTGCCGCTGCCTATAAAAAGGACTACGGCAAGAAGGGCCAGATCATTAAAGCCAAGCTCGATCAGGAATCGGGCCAAGTTAAGTTTTGGCAGGTAAAAACAGTTGTTGATGAGGATATGATTTATTCTGAAGAAGAGATGGAAGCGTTAAAGGAAAAAGAGCAAAAAGAAGAAATACAAGAAGAAAAGAAAATCCGCTTTAATCCGGAAAAGCACATCATGCTGGACGAAGCCAAAAAGATTAATTCCAAGATTAAATCCGGAGAGGAGATGGAAATGGTTCTAACTGCTCAAAAAGATTATGGCCGGATCGCTGCCCAGACAGCCAAGCAGGTAATTATCCAAAGGATCAGAGAGGCAGAAAAGGAAAGCATCTTTAACGAATACAAATCAAAAGAAGGAGAGATCATTTCTGGTATTGTTCAAAGAATTGAAGGAAGAAATATCTTTTTAGATATTGGAAAGACTTTGGGCATTTTAACCAGAGAAGAGCAGGTTCCGGGAGAATTCTATCGCCCAGGTCAAAGACTCAAAGTATATGTTTTAAAAGTTGAGGAAACTCCAAAAGAATCAGTGGTGTTTTTGTCACGAGCTTATCCCAAGCTGATCTCCAAACTTTTTGAATTAGAAGTTCCGGAAATATCTTCTGGCCAGGTTCAGATCAGATCAATTGCCAGAGAAGCAGGTTCTCGTTCCAAGGTCGCTGTCTCTGCCGAGGTGGAGGGTGTTGATCCGATTGGTTCCTGCGTTGGCCAGAAAGGAACTAGGGTCATGGCTGTAATCAATGAATTAGGCGGGGAAAAGATCGATATTATCGAGTATGCTCCTGAACCGGAAAAATACGTTGCCAATGCCTTGTCTCCAGCCAAAGTGGAAGATGTGAAGATCCTGCCTAAGAATAAAGCTTTAGCCCTGGTGCCCGAAGACCAGTTGTCTTTGGCAATTGGAAAAGACGGCCAGAACGTCAGGCTGGCAGCCAAACTGACCGGCTGGAAGATTGATGTCAGAAGCAGCAGCGCTGAAATTGACATGGAAGAACTGAAAGAACAGACGGAAGAAGGGGCCAAAGAAGAAAAAACAAAGAAAGAAAAAAAAGAGAATAAAAAAAATAAAGAGAAAAAAGAATAAATATGAACTACCTTTCATATCTTCCCTATACTCCCATCGTCGCTTCATTCATTTCCCTCTTATTCGCCTGGTATTTGATCAACCAGGTAAACAAAGCGCCTACTGGCCAAGGGAAAATGATAGAGATTTCCGAGGCCATTAGAGAAGGTGCAATGGCTTTTTTAAAAAGACAATACCAGACCTGCGCCATGGTGGCTGTTGTCATCTTTTTCCTTCTTTTCATCCTATTAGGCAAATTGACTGCCTTCGGCTTCTTAGCGGGAGCAGCAGCTTCTGCTCTATCCGGATTTGTTGGCATGGTGGTTTCAACTAAAGCTAATGTTAGGGTAGCAGAAGGAGCAAAAAAAGGATTACAGTCTGCTCTGGACCTTTCTTTCAGGGGAGGTTCGGTAACAGGGTTTTTAGTTGCCGGCCTGGGCTTACTGGCAGTTTCCGGTTTTTACCTATTAACAAAAGACCTTAACGCTTTAATCGCTTTAGGATTTGGCGGCAGCTTGATTTCAGTTTTTGCCAGGCTGGGCGGTGGAATATATACCAAGGCAGCTGATGTTGGAGCTGATCTGGTAGGCAAGGTGGAAAAAGGAATTCCTGAAGACGATCCCAGAAACCCTGCAGTAATAGCTGATTTGGTTGGTGATAATGTTGGCGACTGCGCTGGCATGGCTGCTGATTTGTTTGAAACCTATGTAGTGACTATGGTGGCAGCCATGGTTTTGGGAAGCCTTTTATTACCCAATATACCAAACGCTGTTTTATTGCCTTTGCTTTTGGGTTCAGTTGCTTTGATTGCTTCCATTATCTCTGTTTTCTTTGTGAAGCTTTCAAAAGATAATTCAGTTATGTCTGCTTTGTATAAAGGCGTGATCGGAGTGGGCGTATTATCAGCTATTGCCTTTTGGCCGGTCATTTCTTACTTTGGTAATGAAATAGGAGCTGCGTTAGGAGTACAGAAGCTCGATCTTTATCTTCCCTGTTTATTAGGTCTTTTAATTGTGGCTGCAATATTTTGGATTACTGAATACTTTACTTCAAAAAAATACAATCCTGTTCAGTCCATTGCCATTGCTTCCCAGTCCGGCCACGGCACTAATATTATTGCCGGATTAGCAGTAGGCATGAAATCAACCATTGTGCCGGTAATCCTAATATCAATAGGTATTTTAATCAGCTACGGGTTAGCAGGAATGTATGGTCTGGCTTTAGCAGCTGTTTCCATGCTTTCTTTAGCCGGCATGATCGTATCTCTTGATTCTTACGGTCCTATCACTGACAATGCTGCAGGAATTGCTGAAATGGCTGGTTTGCCTGAAGAGAACAGAAAAATAGCTAATGTATTGGATGCAGTAGGCAATACCACTAAAGCTGTGACCAAAGGATATGCCATTGCTTCAGCCGGTTTGGCTGCTTTGGTTCTTTTTTCTGCTTTTACTGAAAAATTGGATAAGCTCAATGTTTCAGTCAATTTTCTTATTAGCAACCCCAAGGTATTAATCGGATTGTTCAGCGGAGGAATCATTGCCTATTATTTTGCCGCTCTTTGCATGGAGGCAGTAGGGCATACAGCTGGCAAGGTAGTGGAAGAAGTAAGAAGGCAGTTTAAAGAGATACCCGGATTAATGGAGGGCACGGCTAAGCCTGATTATTCCAAATGCGTTGACATTGTCACCCAGGCAGCTATTAAAGAAATGATGGTACCAGCCCTTTTACCGGTTGTTTTTCCTGTCTTGATATTCTATCTTTTACAAGCAGAAGGATTAGGCGGTCTTTTAATCGGTTCCATTATTGTTGGTTTGTTTTTAGCAATCCAGATGACTTCTGGTGGGGGTGCTTGGGACAATGC
>Ga0315274_10008420_pt1 | contig 14940 bp, 12 predicted proteins | sample YL17G02_20_MG_FD_203700 | JGI IMG/M metagenome (GOLD analysis project Ga0315274, IMG submission 203700) | Sediment microbial communities from Yellowstone Lake, YNP, Wyoming, USA - YL17G02_20 | ecosystem: Environmental > Aquatic > Freshwater > Lake > Sediment | place: USA: Wyoming | collected... | reverse complement strand
AATTTGCGGGGGGCAACACGGTCGGCAAACCATCCTCCCGGTAGCTGCCCAAAACCATATGACAGATTATAGGAAGAGGCTACCAGGCCTGACTGGGTGTAATTAAGGACAAAGGCGTCACGGATGAAAGGCAAAAGCGGTGTCAGCAAGGAAGACACCAGATGATGACCGAGGTGTCCCATCACAAAAAGAGCTAATATGCCCGAAAATGCGGGGAGCCGAGACTTTTTAATGGCATTTTCCTTTCGATGCGGCTTCTTTCAACGCAGTAGAGAGATTATGTAAACCCTGTAACATTAGGAAGGATAATCAACTACTGGCGGCTGCTCTTGTTGTCTCCAGTCCTCTGCAACTGCCCTTTTACGGCTGATGCGAGGCTTTCCTACCCATAAACCGCTGAGGAACTTCCTGTCCAACTGGTGCCGGTTATCTGCTATATTGAGAAGATCTTTAGATACACCACCCTCGAAGTAGGCTACCTCGACATGCTTGCCCATGTTCTTTACCGCCTGAAGAGCATAGGCAAAATCAGCATCCCCGCTCACCAGTAACGCCACGTCATAGGAATCATTCCAGGCAAAATACAGCAGGTCTGTAGCCAGCATAATATCTATGCCCTTCTCAATCTGGACACCCGCTGCCACCTTGGTGCCACCCAGCCTCACCTCCAGATATGATGTCTTTCGCAGTATATCGAGAAATTCCTGTTGCTCCCGATAGCCCTCGGGACGTTGAACGGGGTCCTGTAAGACATTATAATAATATATTCGGAACAAGCGTCTGGAGCCGCACAGCCTCCGCGCAAAGTCGGCAAAGTTCAGGTCATGGCGTCTGAAGTTGCTTCGGAGAGCATGATACAGATTGCTCCCATCTATAAAGATAACGACTCTATCTTCCACGGTCTTCTCCTTTTCAGCCTTATATCGGCTTTTGACTATGATGGCTTATACTACATAAACCAACTTATTTTTATTAGAATATCACGGGAAGTAGATTACTTCAACATTGCAATTAAGCGTGCCGAAAATCCATACCGCCTTTTTTCCTGAACTTAACATAGCGACTTTACATAACTCTAAAAACAATTCCTAGCCTCGGTTAGGCTCGAATTGTTTCGTAAAAAATACTATAATGTCACCCCCAAAAAACAACCTCAATTTCCCCTGAGATTGTTTACTTACGAATATTCGGGGTCAGGGTTACTAAACAATATCCTCTCTTAATTTACATCTTCTACAATGGTAGCTATAATAGTAAAATCGGTTATTTATGAGAATTATTATGAGTTCGTATATGAAACTGGGTATTGATATTGGCTCGGTTACCGCTAAGGCTGTAGTTATAGACGAAGCCAATAATATCGTTGAATCGCACTATACCCGTACTAAAGGGCAACCGGTAAATACGATATTCGCCATTCTAGAAGATATTTTCGCCAGATATTCACCCGAAAACTTCAAACTGGCTGCAGCCACAGGCACAGGGGGAAAGCTTATCGCCGACCTTCTTGGAATACCCTTTGTAAATGAAATTATCGCTCAAGCTGCCGGCACAACACGATTTCATCCCGAAGTAAAAACCATCCTTGAGATAGGTGGGGAGGATTCCAAGCTCATCGTACTGGGGAGGGAATCCCCCGACAAACCTGCAAAAGTCACCGACTTTGCCATGAACGGTGTCTGTGCCGCAGGCACAGGCTCTTTCCTCGACCAGCAAGCCTCACGGATGGGCATCTCTATTGAGCAGTTTGGCGATGTTGCCCTACAGTCAGTGCAGCCTCCTCGCGTTGCCGGGCGTTGCAGCGTCTTCGCCAAGTCCGACATGATTCACCTGCAACAGATAGGTACCCCCATCCATGATATCGTCGCCGGGCTGTGCTTTGCCATGGTGCGCAACTTCAAAGGAAATGTCGTCGGCGGACGTGACTTGGCCAGACCCGTTTCTTTCCAAGGTGGCGTCGCCGCCAATAAGGGCATCAGACGGGCTATCCTTGAAGTTATGGAACTCAAAGAATCAGAGCTAATCGTTCCAGAACATTTTGCCATATTGGGTGCCCTGGGAGCGGCCTTGGTATCTGAAGAACAGGCAAAAGGTAAGAGCGAAAGCTCAAGCTCCGGTCTGCCCAAGGATGCTCTCCAGCGAATACGCGAATATATTGCCCGGCGAGAATATAAGGTCGTTAGTCTGCCGCCTCTCATTGGGGATAACTACCCCATAATTACTGAGATAGCTCAAACAAGCCCAGCGCAAAAAATTGAAGTTTACGTGGGGGTAGACATAGGTTCCATAAGCACCAACGTCGTCGTGATAGACCAAAACAACAATGTTCTGGCACGGCGCTATCTGATGACCGCCGGAAGACCAATTGAAGCCGTCAAGCAAGGACTATATGAAGTCTGGCAAGAGCTGGGCGATAAAGTCATCGTCAAAGGCACTGGTTCTACTGGCTCAGGACGGTATATGACCGGGGAGTTCTTTGGCGCCGATGTAATCCGCAACGAAATTACCAGCCATGCTAAGGCAGCAACCTTCCTGTGCCCTGAGATGGATACTATCTTTGAAATCGGTGGGCAGGATGCCAAATACATCAGCCTCCAAAACGGCACTATTGTTGATTTTACTATGAATAAAGTGTGTGCTGCAGGAACCGGCTCCTTCCTTGAGGAACAGGCGGAAAAACTGGGCATAAACATAGATGAATTTGGTGGACTGGCATTAACTGCAAAACAACCAATGGACCTGGGCGAACGCTGCACTGTGTTCATGGAATCCCAGCTGAATTTTCACAAGCAAAGGGGTGCAACTAAGGAAGATTTGCTCAGCGGACTCGCTTATTCTGTTGTCAAAAACTATCTTACCAAAGTGGCCGAAGACCGCCGCATCGGCGACCATATTCTCTTTCAAGGAGGCGTTGCCTTCAACAGGTCTGTAAAAGCCGCCTTTGAGAGCGTTCTCGGCAAGAAAATCGACGTTCCACCTCACCATGATGTTCTCGGAGCCGTCGGCGTCGCCATGTTAGCCAGAGAGGAAATGGAAGCCAATGGAAAGCAGACCCGCTTCCACGGCTTTGACCTGAGAGACAGAAAATATGAACTTATGTCCTTTGAGTGCCTGGGCTGCGCTAATCGCTGCGAAATTCACAAGGTTTCTTTCGAACAGGAGAGACCCCTATTCTACGGTTCTCGCTGTGGCAAATACGATAGCCCCGAGAAACAGGAGCAGCGTCAATCTTCTAAAATTCCGCGCCTCTTCGACGAGCGATATAAAGCCCTAATAAATGCTTACCCCAAGGACGTCCCGGACTCTCCAAATGGCAAAACTGTTGGAATCTCCAGAGCTTTATTCTTCAACGAGCTCTTTCCACTGTGGAAAGCCTTCTTTACCGAACTGGGCTTTCAAGTGATTGTTTCAGACCCCACCAGCCGACACGTCATGCGCAAGGGCGTAGAGAATGTACTTGAAGAACCATGCCTACCCATAAAGGTAGCCCACGGACATGTTCTCAACCTTCTTGAAAAAGAGCCTGATTTCCTCTTCCTGCCAGTCCAGTGCACAATGGAAAAACTGAGCGATGATTTCGCCAAATCATGGAACTGCCCACTGAGTCAAAGCTTCCCCTTTGTCATGTATAGCTCAGCACGAATAAAGGAAGCTCTGACCACTCCCACAGATAAGAAGCCAATCGTATTAAGACCCGTTATCCATGATGATAGAGGTCGACAGTGGACAAAAAGGACACTAAGGCGGGTGGCGCGGCAGATGGGAATCCCTTCCACAAGTCTGATTGACAAAGCTATCGAGGCAGGATTTGAAGCGCTTGATTCTTTCAACGACTGGCAACAAAAGCGCGGGCAGGAGGTTCTTACCCAATTGAAACCTGATGAGAAGGCAATAGTCATAATTGGCCGGGGTTATAATACCTGCGACCCCGGTATGACACTGGACTTGCCGGAGAAGCTACGTGACCTGGGTATGCTTGCCATCCCCTTAGACTTCCTGCCCCTCAAATCGGTGGCTGCAGAAGTCAGCTCTGCCAACCCCAATATGTACTGGAAGTCAGGACAGAAAATATTGTGCGCAGCGAGGGTGATTGCAAATGACCCCCGCCTTTTCGGGCTTTACCTCACCAACTTTGGATGCGGACCTGACTCATATCTCCTCAAGTTTTTCAGCAAAGAAACCGAAGGCAAGCCTTTCCTCACCATAGAAATTGACGAGCACTCCGCCGATGCCGGTATTATCACTCGCTGCGAAGCTTTCATTGATACTATACGTAATGCTAAAACCCGCGGCACGAGCAAACCAATTCAGGTACTCGGCATATCACGTGCCCACACTACCCATAGACTAGTATATTTCCCCTACATGATAGACCACAACTTTATTCTGGCGGCGGCTGCTAAATACTATGGTCTGCCAGCAGAATCCCTCCCAAAATCGGATGAGCTAACACTGGAAGTGGGCAGAAAATACACCAGCGGCAAGGAATGCTTCCCGAGCATTATCACTACCGGCGATATCGTCAAGAAAACCCTTACCCCGGATTTTAACCCTGACAAGGCCGCTTTCCTTATGCCCACAGCAAGCGGGCCGTGCCGATTTGGACAATACAACAAACTACACCGATTGGTTCTGGATGAACTGGGCTTAGAGCAAGTGCCTCTCCTTACCCTCGACCAGACCACAGAATATCACAAACACATGGCGACTCTGGGCAGTGGTTTCAAACTTCGAGCCTGGCGCGCCGCTGTAATTATCGATTCAATGCATAAAATACTTCTGGAAAAACGCCCCTATGAGGTTAACAAAAGTGAAATTGATGCCGTCTACCAGGAATGGCTGGAATCCCTGATAAAACTGACCGAGCAGGATAGCGACGGATTTGAACTTTTTGCCAGCCATGTCAGAGGCGCATTTGAAGCAGTCAAAATTGATAAGAGCACCCGAAAACCACGAATAGGCATTGTCGGTGAAATATTCGTCCGCAGCAACCCGTTTGCCAATGGTTACATTGTTCGCCAACTGGAAACTCTTGGTGCCGAATGTGCTCTTCCGCCCATCGAAGAATGGCTGGATTATATTGACCATCAGCGGAAGCGTCGCCACCGCCTTCACCTTGAAGGCGGCTGGAGAGACTGGCTGAAGCAAAAGATAAGCGAGCTGGTTCAGGAAAGAGCCGCTGAGCCGATAAGAAGGCAATTTGATGAGTCCATAGAGAATTTCGCCCGTGAGTTACCAACACAAAAAATCCTGAACAGAGGCCATAACTACCTCACCCCGGCAGTAGAAGGAGAAGCTATCTTGAGCATGGGACGAGTTGTGGAATACGCTGAGCATGGCTTCAATGGGATTGTCAATGTTATACCCTTTGGCTGTATGCCAGGAACTATCGTCAGCATGCTGCTTCACCAGTTCCGCCATGATTCCGGCCTGCCGGTTTTCACCCTCACCGCTGACGGCACCAAGAACGCCAGTCAGGACATCAAACTCGAAGCCTTCTTCCATCAGTGCTACGAGCACATGCAACGCCAACAAAGCCATCGCTAAAATACTTACCCAGGATTCCCACGCTGTTCACACTTACCAGAGTTCTTTTTTCCCGCCGGTATAAGCATTTCTCTCATACCTTATCTTACTACCTATGACTAAAGCGCTACCGTAAGTTATTGTAAGTGACTATGGGGCAATATAAGATAATTCTGTAACCTTAAGTTACATTTAAGGAGCTAAATCAAAATGGCAAATTTGCCTCCAAAAGAGTCTCATGCCAGGTTGCGAAAACGTTTGCTTCAGCCTGAAGCGTTACAACTGATTTCGGAAGAGATGGCACGAAAACACAATGTCATACCCCTTGAATTACATGACCATACCCTTCGCGTTGCCATGGCAAATCCAGCAGATATCTTTGCTCTGGAGGCTTTAACAACGCAGACCCAGTTGCGCATAGAGCCCGAACTAGCCAGCATGGAGGAAATTCAAGAAGCTCTTGACTTCAATTATAAAGCCTACGATGAGATAGAAAGACAGATTTCCAATATCGTGCCAAGCAAACAAGCTGGTGAGCAGGTAAAAATTGACCTTGATAATGTTACCAATACCCCGATAGCTCAAGCACTTACACTAATAATAGACGAGGCAGTGAAAGCCCGGGCATCCGATGTTCATCTTCAGCCTCAGGAAGATAAACTGCGAGTCCGCTATCGCATTGATGGTACCCTTCACGATATGTTCTCTCTGCCCCTGATGACGACTACACCGCTCATCTCTCGAATCAAAATCATGGCTAACATGGATATCGCTGACCACCATCGCCCCCAGGATGGTCAGTTTTCAATCAAATTAAAGGGGAGATTGCTAGACATCAGGGTTGGAACCATGTCCACCGTCTACGGTGAGATGGCGTCATTGCGGCTTCTTGATAAATCACGAGCTAACCTGGTCTTGACCGAGCTGGGCTTTCTACCTGAAAGCCTGGCAAAATATGAGAAGATGCTCAAGGTACCCCACGGTATGATTCTGGCCAGTGGTCCTACGGGCGCCGGCAAAACCACGACTCTTTATGCTTCGCTTAATTGCCTTGACTGTGCCGGAGGAAACATTATTACTATTGAAGACCCTGTCGAATACCGATTTAAGGGCATTAACCAGATTCAGATTAATCCCCGTGCTGGAATCACTTTCTCCAGCGGACTGAGGTCAATACTGCGCCTTGACCCAGATGTAATATTGGTCGGCGAGATACGCGATACCGAAACAGCTAAAATTGCCATACAGTCGGCGCTCACCGGACATCTGGTGCTATCTTCAATTCACGCCAATGCTGCCATAGGTGTAGTTTTCCGTCTTCTCGATTTAGGCATCGAACCATTTTTAGTATCATCAGCGCTTATCGGCGTCGTCGCTCAGCGAATGGTACGCCGAATTTGCCCCGACTGCGCTCGTCCTGTCGGTGCCCCCCTGGTAGAGCAAATACACTATACCCAGGAAACTGGCGAGACAAAAACTGAATTCCTTTATGGCAGCGGTTGCAATTCATGCGCCAACACTGGCTACCGAGGACGAACCGGTATTTTTGAAATACTGCATATAAGCGCCGAGATAAGGAGGATGCTATTCAATGGCACCACTGCCGCAGCACTCCAAAATCAAGCAATCAAAGAAGGGATGGTATCGTTGATGAGAGACGGCATGCTCAAAGTGAAAGAAAATATCACTACGCCTTCTGAGGTATTGCGCAACGCCTATTCTCCAGATTAGTTGGAACTCGGTGTAAATAAGGAGGAGAAGGATGGTACAGGCTGAAACTGCTAGACAGATGCCCTATCAGTATATGGCCTATAATAGCAACGGAGAGATAGTCAAAGGCAAGCTATCGGCTGTGAGTGAAGGGGCGGTAAATGAACTCTTAAACTACGCGGGTTATCGCGTTATTAACATCAAACAACTTGCGCCTTCCCTCTGTTTAGGCACACTATCGCTTCACACAGCCCGGGTAAAACCAACAGAGATGATGCTCTTTTTCCGCCAGTTAGCCCTGCTCCTTGAATCCGGCCTAGATATCGTTACTTCTCTGGAGTTACTGCAAAGTCAGTCATCCAGCCGCACGCTGAACAGAGTTTTGGGCGAAATACTCGTTGACCTGCGCAGCGGCAACCGGCTTTCCGCAGCTCTAAGCAAGCACCCTAAGCTTTTTCCCCCCATCTGTTGCCATTCCCTGCGTGTAGGTGAAGAAACCGGCAATATAGAGAAAATGCTGCGACACATCGCTGACTATGTCGAAAAGGGAGTTGTCACCGCTAAAAGTCTTAAGAGCGCTCTTATGATGCCACTTATCACCGCCGCTGTCGCTATCGGCGTCATCGGCATATTGGTTAACGTTGTTCTGCCTGCTTTCTCTGGTCTCTACTCTTCACTCGGTGCCGAATTGCCTTTAATCACCAGGATAATTATCGGCACTGCCGACTGGCTAAAGAGTCATGGAGTCTACCTTATACTAGGGGCACTTGCTGCTGGCGGTATAGCTTTTGCCTATATAAAAACCCCAAAAGGCGAATATAAGTGGAGTAAACTACTGCTCCGTTTGCCATTGCTGGGAAGAATAAATCACCTCAACGAACTCGCCCGCTGCTGCCGCAGCATATCGTTACTATACAAGGCCGGTTTACCCCTGACGGAAATCATGCCCCTGACCGCCAGTACCAGCGGCAATAAAATTGTCGCAGAGGCGCTCGTCAATGTTCACCAGGATATGCTTAAAGGTGAAGGTTTATCCAAACCTATGGCCAAGAACAGCCTTTTCCTGCCGCTGATGGTGAGGATGGTAATGGTGGGTGAGGAAACGGGTAACCTCGACTCTACAATGCAAACAGCCGCCCAGAACTACGAAACTGAAGCCGAAGACAAGACCCGCTCCCTAATCGGACTTATACAGCCGGTTATGACAATAGTTATAGGTGGGGTAGTCGGACTTATTGCCCTATCCCTCGTATCAGCCATGTACTCTATTTACGGACAGACATTCTAGCCATCTACATAAGACAGTCAAAGAAAAATGAAAATGCATAAATTAACCAAACTATCAAGAATATTCGCTCGAAAAGAACGAGGCACAACCTTGATTGAAACATTGATAGCGCTTGCGATTCTGGGGATAGTTGCCGCGGCATTTCTCAGCGGTCTCACGACTACAGCAAAAGGTACTATCATCGCTGATGAGCAGGCTACTGCAGAAAGCCTGGCTCGAAGCCAAATAGAATGGGCCAAAAAGGCTACCTATGTATATAGTGCCACCGAATATTCTGCAGCTTCAGTACCCGATGGTAAAGACTACGCCGACTATTCAGCCACAATTGATGCTGAGGCTTTAAACAGCCCGGATGACGGCCTCCAGAGGATAACGGTCACCATTAATCACCTTGACAAAGAGCTAATTAAACTTACCGGGTACAAAGTGGATAGATGAAGCTGAGAAGGAGCAAAATTTGAAACTAAGCAAAACAAGTTGGATTATATTGACCGTCGGCATGTGCCTTATTGCTTTCTCCAGCGTAGGTGCCGCCCGTGCACAAAGGCTCGAGGAGCAAAACCAGCTACGTGAAGAACTTTCCGTAGCTGAGCTAAGGCTAAGTAAACTATCCACTCAAGAGCTTGCCGACCAGCATGAGAATTTAAAAGAGGGACTAAGCCAGACCACGGCACAGCTTGAAGACGTCAAGGCAGAGTTCTCTCAACTAACCGATAGCATCAGCGCCAGCGACAGATTGTTTGAAATTGCACAGACCTGCGGCGTGGAGATAACCGAGATTATCTCATCCGCTCTGACCAACGAGCAATTAGAAGGAATCAATTACTCTGCTCTACCGATTAACGTAAAGGCTGAAGGACAAGTAACGAGTCTGATTAGCTTCGTCAACGAATTGAGTAACAACCTCGGAGCGGGAAGCGTTAAGTCGGCCGAAATAAACGTCCCTTACATGGATACAACGGGAGGAGAGGGGCAGCCGGAAGAACCTACGACCAATATCCATTTGGTTATTTATATTTATGAGGGTGGCTAATTATGGGTAAGAAGATTGTTACTCTCTACATTGACGATAGCGGCATCCGGCTCCTGGTTACGGATAGCAAACGGATAAAAAAGTGGGCATACCTGCCTCTAGAGCCGGGACTAATTGACGGGGCTACTATCCTCGAGGAAGCTAAGGTTGCCGTCAGCATTAAGCAACTGCTCAAAGACCAGAGGGTAAGAGCCAGTAAGGTAATCGTTGGGTTAAGCGGACTCCACTGTATCACCCGACCGGTTACCTTACCACAACTGCCTAAGACCCTGCTTGAGGAAGCAGTTATGCGGGAGGCACAAAGGCTCCTGCCACTGCCCATCGACCAATTTTATATCTCCTGGCAGACCCTTCCACCACCGCCGGGAAAAACACAGGTCTTTGTGGCTGCCATGCGCCGTAAAAGCGCCGATGCCATGCTCAAAACGCTGCGTCAGGCGGGACTCAACCCCTACCTTATAGACCTAAAACCGCTAGCTCTATCACGGTTGGTAAAAGAAGCTACCGCAATGATTGTTGACGTCCAAGAAAATGAATTTGACATCATAATTATGACAAATGGAATTCCCCAGCCTATCCGCACGGTCACCTTCCCTAACGATGCCACCTCCTGGCAAGAAAAATACCAGCTAATAAGAAACGAGCTTGATAGAACAATAAAGTTTTATAATTCCAACAACCAGGAAAGGCCGCTCGTTCGCAGCACGCCTCTATTTGTCTCCGGTGAACTGGCTTACAATCCAGAGCTAATATCATCGCTATCCAACGACTTTGACTATCACATATCGCCATTGGCACAGCCGCTGGATTGCCCGGAGCAATTGGACTTGAGCCGCTACATAGTTAATATCGGCCTTGCACTCAAAGAGCCCTCACTAATTAAAAAGATTGGCCCCTCGGTAGCAAATTTGAATCTCTTGCCCGCACCCTACCGCCCCAAACCTATCTCCTGGGGGAGGGTTATTGCCATACCGGGTGCTGCCGTTCTCATTGCGTTGCTCATCCCCATGATGATGCTCGTAGAGGATATATCAGCCAATATTGACATACTCCGTAACCAACTGGACACTACCAACCACTTAATCACCGAGAGGCAACTGCAAAAGAGGGAGATAGAGACCAATATCGCTGAACTGGAGCAGAAACTGGCTGAGACAAAGCTATACCGTGATGCCTTCGCTATGGTGCTTAACAGCATTAAGACGCAGGGCAATGAATTCAACGCCGACCTAAAAGTAATAACAGATACAGTGCCAAGCACCGTAAGCCTAACCATCGCTGATTACACGAGCAGTCTTTTAAAAGTAAATGGCGTTGCGCCAAGTGAAGTAGAAGTTTTATCCTATGCTACAGGCTTAAATGATAGCGGTCAGTTCTCAGAAATCACTGTTGCCAGCTTGAGAAAAAACTTAGACAATGAAACAGAGTTCTCTCTGATTCTCAAAATGAGAGGACAATAGTTATGGATATTTTCACACTACTTAATTTAGCCAAAGCGAAGGGCGCTTCCGATTTGCACTTGGCTGCCTCCAGCCCGCCGCAGTTCCGTATTCACGGTTCACTTGAACCGACAGACGAAATGCCTCCATTAACAGCTGACGATTTAAACCAGGCCTTCAACCAGTTAACCTCAGCCAAAGAGCAGGAGGACTTCCGTAATCGCATGGAGCTGGACTTTGGCTACACTATTCCCAATATAGCCCGGTTTCGGTGTAACGCCGCCAAACAGCGCGGCACGATTAGCCTTGCTATACGCCTGTTGCCCCTGACAATCCCCACCATAGATAAACTGGGGCTGCCCGAGCTATGTAAAGAACTAATTGTCAGACCCAGAGGGTTAGCGATGGTTACTGGACCTACCGGCAGTGGTAAATCTACCACGCTAGCAGCTATGATTAACCACCTGAACAACACAGAGTGCCGCCATGTGGTCACCATTGAAGACCCCATAGAGTACGTCTACTCTAATATCAAGTGCACCATAACCCAGCGTGAGCTTGGTAGTGATACCCTCTCCTTCGCTGAGGCATTAAGGCATGTGTTACGGCAGGACCCGGATGTAATCCTGGTCGGCGAAATGAGAGACCTGGAAACGGCGGCAGCAGTTCTTACTATAGCTGAAACAGGACACTTGGTATTGACCACCGGTCATGCCCCGAGCGCTCCACAGGCTGTTGAACGCGTGATAGACCTCTTTCCCCCCCATGAGCGCCATCTAGCCCAGACACGATTGGCATCATTGCTTATCGCCGTCCTGTGCCAGGAGCTTGTTCCCAGAGCCGATGGTTCAGGAAGAGTAGCTGCCGTCGAGATTATGCTGGCAAACCCTGCGGTAAAAAATCTTATCCGAGAGGGTAAGATTCACCAGCTTCCCAATGTAATTCGCACGAATGTACAAGAGGGAATGCAGCTACTAGACCAGTGCCTCGTCAAGCTTCACCGCCGGAAGATAATTAGCTACGAAAGCCTCCTTGCCTTCTGCAACGACCTGGACGAGGTAAAAAAGCTCAGCCTTGTCGCGTAAAAATTCCTGCTTCCAGTAGTAAATGCGCAAAACAGAAAGGCTTACCGATAAATAACTCGGTAAGCCTTTCGAATTTATTTCTTGCTTCTTGTCTAAAGCCTATATCACACTAAGAGTAAATATCTATGGCAGTCCTGGATACGAGTCCTGTGCAACTGTGCCATCAGTGCCAATGATATAGCTGCCTTGCACCTGGTCTGCTCCACCCGTAACGTAATCGCCTACATAGTAGTCAGCGGTGGTTCCGGTGTATACCAGACAATCCACGCCGGCAGTAGATTGGTCCTCGTCAAGATCGCCGAAGTTCGCTATTGCCATTGTCGCATCACCCCCGGCTACAGCAGCAGACCCAGCATCGGCCATCGCTGCCATTACAGACGTCTGAACATTATGGAGTTCGGTTTCTGCTGCCTCTGTTTTACCCTTACCGATGAACTTGCCAACGTTAGGAACAGCAACGGCAGCAATGACACCAAGAATGGCAATCACGACCAGAAGCTCCACCAATGTGAAGCCTTTCTGCCCATAGCGGAACTGCTTTGTAAACCACTTCATCCTTTTCTTCATTTTTTATCTCCTTTCTTTAGTTTTTTAACCTAACCAAAGCTTAACATAACTTTGTCAGGCGTCAATCACACATTGGTAATCCCTCTCGCATAAGAATAAAGTCCTATATGAATGTATGAATGAATGACGAAAGTAAAAATTGACTAGCCGCCCAAAAGCATTCAAAATGTGTGGAATGGAAACCGCACTAATAATTGTTTTTGCTTTACTCGGAACTGCTGTCGGTAGTTTCCTCAATGTCTGTATTGACCGTCTGCCTGCCGGTAAGTCGCTCGCCTATCCGCCTTCCCACTGTGACACCTGCCAGCATCGTCTGTCCCCCAAAGACCTTATACCGGTGTTCAGCTATCTATGGTTACACGGTCGCTGCCGCTACTGCCAAACGTCTATTCCCCGCCGAATACCCTGGGTTGAAATTGGCACCGGTCTACTTTTTGCCCTCGCCTTTTGGCACTACGGCTTAACCGCTCAGTTCGCCGTCACTGCCTTTTACATCTGCATTTTCCTAGTTCTCGGCATCATTGACCTGGAGCACAAGCTTATCCTGAATAAAATAGTCTACCCCGCAGCAGCGATTGCCCTGATTATCGATGCCTTCTTACCCCAGCCCGGGATTATTGATGGCGTCATCGGTGGTGCTATAGGTTTCGGCTTCCTTTTTATACCGATTCTTATCTCCCGTGGGGGGATGGGGTGGGGAGACATTAAAATGGCAGCCCTAATCGGCCTGGTTACCGGCTTTCCTCTGGTTTTTGTTTCATTGCTTCTCGGAATAATTGCCGGCGGAGCGGTGGCGGGAATTCTCCTCCTTCTTAAAATAAAGAGCAGGAAAGAGGCCATCCCTTTTGGACCCTTCTTATCAGCAGCAGCCATAGCTACTTTGTTCTTTGGAAACACCATTCTCAACTGGTATCTGGGAATATAAGAACGCCTTAAGCCCCTAACAATACCTCACAATCTATCTCAACCCTCTGTTGCCTCTTGACAACCGCCCCGACAGGTATTACTATAGTTCTACTACTGAAGTACTATGGTGGGGTGTGGTTAGAGAGTGAGGTGAGCTAGATGAAGGTAAACCAAAGACGTTCCAATATTGAAATAATTGCCGAGATGCTCAAGGTAGGCGAGAATGGCGCTGGCAAAACTAAAATCATGTACAACGCCAATCTGAGCTACACCCAGATACAGAAGTACCTTGGGTTTTTAGTGGCTCACGGCTTTATCAATAAGATGCAGCTAGGCAATCCATCAGTGACCTACCGGATTACCGATAATGGTTTAAAGCTACTTAATAGCATAAACAGTGTAATTGAAATGCTCGGGCTCGAGGATAACGAGGAACTTTAATTGTTTAAATATCAATTTCCGAGTTAACCTGAAGGCTCTCCCGTCTTCAGGTTTTCTTTATCCGAACAAGATGATAAAAGGAGTATAGCGTGGCTGACAAAAGAATGCTCATCGTTGACACTGAACTACTCAAGAAAATAGACGAAAACCGTGGCGACATGAGCCGGACGGAGTTTCTCAACTTTCTTATTGATAGCCAGCTTAAGGAAGAACCAGTAAACCATAACTATAACTATATAACCAAAGAAGAGTTTCAACAATTCGAACGAGGTATAAAAGAGCTACTGCGCAATTTCCTCGAATTTTTCCTTAGCTATGGGCTCGAACTGGGTAAGCAGCCGGAGGACAAGACCTTCCACGAGCTGAGCCGGAAGCTACAAGACCTGGGTAATTCTCGCACTAAAGCCGACAAAGCCTGATTGAGTCTGCTACTCCTCCCTCTTATCCGCTCCCCAGCAACCTCCACCAATTCAAATAGAACTATCTTCTAGAACAAAAACACTTCCCAAGCCAGCCAACCTGTCATAGTCTGTTCTGTGCGACCAAGAGTATACGCATTAAGGTCGGCTTGGGGGTAATAGGTGCCAAAAGCAGTTGAGCTTTTGCGTCAGGGCAGAGATAAAGAGCTATGGCAGATGTGCTGTGGCTTTCTCGACCTCAATATAGAGCAATTCATGGTCATCCAGAAACGACTTATGCTGGAACAAATACAATTGCTGAACCGCTCCCCCCTTGGCAAAAAGCTCATGCGCGGGGCCAGGCCGGAAACAGTTGAAGAGTTTAGAGAGCAGGTGCCACTGACCACCTACAAAGATTACTGCCCCGAGCTTGCCGAACAAAGAGAGGACGCATTACCGGCAAAACCAGCACTATGGGTTCACACCTCAGGCAGGTCAGGTGAATACCCGTGCAAATGGATACCGATAACCCAGACATACAATCATG
>Ga0315274_10008418_pt1 | contig 14941 bp, 13 predicted proteins | sample YL17G02_20_MG_FD_203700 | JGI IMG/M metagenome (GOLD analysis project Ga0315274, IMG submission 203700) | Sediment microbial communities from Yellowstone Lake, YNP, Wyoming, USA - YL17G02_20 | ecosystem: Environmental > Aquatic > Freshwater > Lake > Sediment | place: USA: Wyoming | collected... | reverse complement strand
TGCTTCCACCCTGGGCGTTGGCACGTCGTGCCTCCTTTGTTGGCCGGCTCGTTGGGACTGACCGCAGAGGGCGCCAAGAACGCAGAGACCCACAAATGGCACAGGCATGCCTCTGGGAGCGTGGCGGGCGACTGAGTATGGCTTCCGCTCGTGCCGCGGCATCCTCAGGCTTCGATGCCGGCTACCGACCCTGCACGATCTTGATCTCCTCTTCGGTCAGCCCGTAGAGCTCATACACCAGCGCGTCAATCTGGCGGTCGGTTTCCTCGATCTGCCGCCGAGATGGTCGATGGCCGTGCGGATCATTCGCCACACATAGCGAGTGCGGAGCGCACGGTCACGTGCTGTCCTCGTGGTGACGACGCAGTCGTGACCCACTCCGAGTCTAGCGTTCATCGATGCTGCGGTGTTGAATGTTCCCTACCGCCTGAGCGATCACGACCAGCGCCATGAACAGGCCAACGGCGAGCTGAGAGAGCAGTATGAAGCGGCCTATGGGATGGTCCGACCTTACGTCAGTCCCCATCAGAGACATGTTCGCGAGACTGACATACAACGCTTGCACACCATTGGTCAGCTCGCGGCTGCCTGATCGGAACAGGAAGTGCAGGCTCTCGTACACCGCGGCGAACCAGAAGACGATGGTTGCATAGTTTAGAAGCGCGCATACGAGGGAACGCTCCGCCGAGACTAGAGCATACGGTCTGCCGGTCCTTTCCAGCCGAGTCTTGTCCACCAGCAGGATGTTGAGTTGGATCACGACGATGCCCCAGATTTCCCAGCACCCAATGGCCAGAGGGCAGACAACGGCCAGGAGGACTGCGGCCGATACGAGCCACGGCCGACCAATCAGAGCCTGCAACACACTGCGGGTGCACCAGGCGAGTAGCCAGCAGGCGACAGTTAGGCCCATTGACAAAAGGACCCACCAGTCTGCGGGATCTCTCCCATGGTCTTCAATCCCGGGATGGAAGCACTTGAGCACGTTCAGTGGCGTCAGCTTGGCCAGCGCTTCGAGGACACAATCAGTGAGACCGGTCACCCGCCACGGCCTGGTCGGGCTCCATTCGGCTGTCTTGACAGCATCATTCAAGATCGGCCTCACGTCGTTGGCAAAGGTCTTGTCCGGCACACTGTGGCACGGAAAGAAACAGTGAGTCATGCCGGAGCCCTCCTCGCAGAGCCAGATTGTGGGTAGGCCCATCCTTCCAGCCAGCGCAATGACTTGCTCGATCTTAGTCGGACCCGGCCGCGGATCCTGGGCGAGGTCCACGATCAGGAGATAGTGAGACGAATCAACGGCCCTGATGTCGGCCTTCGTTAGGCGGATGGTATCACGCGCATCCAGCTCGCGTGTGTCATAACCCTCGACCTCTAGTTGGCGCTCGACGATGCCACAAGTGTCGCCCCCATCCGGCGCACAGCACACAAGGACCACGCTCTTCTGAACGCACTGCATGAATTGCCTCCTTACTCTTCTTCGAACCCCTGCGACTCGAACTTGAGCGTCCTGCAGTTTTCCGTCACGGTGCGCACGACGTTGTCGGGCGCACCGTCGGGAATAAAGGCCTTGATCTCGAGCGAGACCTCCACCACGGCGCCCGGCAAGCCCTTGAGGTGCTGCACCACCTCCTCGTGCACCTTGCCGGCCTCGCTGGAGAGGCGCAGGCTGTCCAGTGTCGCGCGACCGTGGAAGCGGCGCAGGGCGCGTGGCTGCTGGGGCGGCGTGGTTCCTGCGGTCACCACTTGCGGTGCTGCGCCCGACGCGTCCTGCGTGCCGAGGGCGGCGCCGGCCCCGTTCATAGCCGCCGTCTTCTGGGCCTCGGCTTGGAGTTGCCGCAAGGCCGCTTCGGGCGTAACGAGCACGCTGGCCGCGTCTAGGTAGATCGAACCGGTCTCGAACCCGAACTGCAGTCCCTGGTAGCGTCCATCCGAGGAGACGCTGGCGGCGTAGCCGAACCACTCCTGGCTCCTGAGCCCATCACGCACCGCGGCCAGAAAGACGTCCTGGTCCCGCAGGCGCGGCAGGTAGGGGTACGACGCGAGGCAATCCCAGACGCGCTTGATGCCGACGTGGCTCTGCCCGGACCAGAACCAGCGGTCCAGCTCCATGCGCAGCAAGGCGGGCGACCAGCGCGTGATCAGCAGCTCGGAGGAGCGCACTCTGCGCGCCACCTTGGCAATGGGAGACTCTCCCCCACCGCGCAGGGCGGTGGTCTCCCATTGGAGGGGTGCGGTGCCCTCCTGCCGTGGCACCAGCAGCCAGGCGTAGGCCTCGTTAAGCCGCGTGTCGAGGCTGCCGGAGCTGCGCTCGCGACCGTGCTCGGCCTCGTGACGCTGATGGGCATCCAGATTGAGGCTGTCCGCGTCTTCCACGATAGAGTGCCAGGCCAGGTAGCGACGGGCCTCTTGGCGCAGCGGTTCGACCTCGTTGGCGTCGGCGGCTACAAAGAGCAGCATGTTGCGATGGTTGCGAGGGCCATCGCCGCGATGGTCGAGGATGTCGGAAGCGGCAGCCAGGGCTGGGGAGTGGAGCTGCCCCGCTCGATGGCCGGCCGCGGGCGGCAGCACCACCAGGCGCACGCTCTGTTCGTCGGGCACGTCGGCCGAGGCGGGGCAAACGTGCACCGCGGTCAGGTCGCCGCGCTCGCGCATCTGCCTAAGCCGCCGTTGTATCTCTGCGTCCACCTCGGCCTCTTCCAGGCGGCTGGCGCGGTCCTCCATCGTGCGGCGCAGGTTCGGCTGCGTGTCGTACCAGAAACGCCGGTTCCCGCTATAGAGGTGGGTCAAGCGTTCCGTCAGGCGGCCCAGGGCGTCGTTGAACACAGCCACCGACTCGCCGGGTTGCACCACGCCCAAGCGCACGCGCACGTCCTCCACGCCGCGCACCGTGGCCTGTCGCACGTGGGGCGCGCTGCCCAGGAAGATGGCACGCGCCACGCGGCGCGCCGCCGACAGAGCCCCAAAGCGCGCGTTGCCCATGTCGACCGCGCGGGGCTCCGACCGTTCCCCATCCACGTCGTTGTCCACCACGGCATTCCAGCCCTCGCCCAAATAGCGCAAGAGCTCATTGCGCACGCGGGGCGCATCGAGGGGCAGCGATCCGGGCAGGATCAGCAGTGATTGGTCGTTGCGCTGCCACAGCTCGTGAATCACGGCCGCCATCAGCCGCAGCACGCCGCGCGTGCGCTGAAAGTTCTCCAGCGACGACCAGTCCTCGTACAGGCGGGCGAACAGCTCCGGGTGGATGGGGTAGGCCCCGCGCAGCCGATCCAGGTAGGCCGCCTCGCGCGTCTCGGCGGGAAAGTCGGTGGGGTTTTCCTCGTACCACCGGCAGAACGCCTGGCAGGTCTCTTCCTGGGCCGTCTTGTCACGCAGCGGGCCGAACAGGCGGCGGCGTACGATCTCAAAGCTCTCCGTGGCGCCCACGGGCTTCCAGATGGCCTCCAGACGGCCAAAGGTGTGCTGCAGGCGCTCTAGCGGCGCCTCGCCACCCTCGCCCCCGATCTCGATTTCGGATTCCGGGATGGAGGCCAGCAGCAGGCTGTGCTTCGAGCGCGCGATTGCCTCGGTCAGCGCGTGCACAAAGGTCATGTTGGCGTCAAACGAGCCGCCAGGCAACCCGGAAACGCCCCACAGGTTGCGCGCGTAGGCCACCAGCTCGTCAATCAGGATGACGGCCGGCCCAAAGCGCTCCAGCACGTCCAACAGGTCGTTGGACCCGGGCGAGACGCCGCGCTGATCGGCCTCCTGCACCATGGCATGGCCCTCAGGCCCGCCCAATTGCGCCGCCAGCGCGCCCCACAGCGTGCGCACGCCCACGCCCTGCTCTTGCCAGGGTTTGCTAGGACTCAGCGCGGTACCCACCAACACGACCGCTTTGGCTCCCGCCAGGTCTGGACGCCCTGCTTGCTCGAAAACGTCCTGCAGACCAGGTAACGTCGCGGCCGAGCGGCCGCTCTTGACCATATGGTAGAGCGCGAGCATGGCGTGTGTCTTGCCGCCGCCAAAGGCGGTCTTGACCTGGATGACCGGCTCGCCGCCGCTGCCGCACAGGCGCTGCAGAGCGCAAACCAGCAGCAGGTGTAGGCCCTCGGTCAAATAGGTGCGCGCAAAGAACTCGGCTGGGTCCTGGTACTCCGGCTCGGCCTGCCCCTGCTGCACCTGGGCCAGATTGGCCACGAACTCGGCCTGGTCGTAGCCACCAGACTGCACGTCAGGATGAGGCTGGATCGCCTCGCGCCACGGTTTCGAGCTCATGATTGAACCTCCCGAGCGCACACGAGATGCTTCGTCGCTGCGCTCCTCAGCATGACAGATGGGTGCCCGCTCCCTAGCTGCCGCTCGGCAACTGTCCCTGCTGGTACTGCCAGGGCAGGGCTGCGGCTTTGCTCTGCACCTCGCCCCAGGCGGCGGCGAGCAAGTTGTAAGCCAGCGCCTCCTGGGTCCAGCCCTTGCGCTCACAGATGGCGTAGAGGCGGTAGGCCAGAGCGCGCGCCTCTTCGCTGCGCCCGCCGCCCAGGCGCACGGCCAGACGCGCCGCCCCCTCCTCGCCGTCCCGCTCCAGGGCGCGGATCAGGTACTGCGTGCACTCCCACACCGTCAGTCGCCTGTCCCGGGCCGGATCCCAGTCGTCGGGATACTCGTCGCGGCGCAGCAGGCGCACTTTGCCGGCTTGGGCACGCAGCGTGCCGTCCTGGGCGAGGCCGTGCACGCTGGTGTTCTTGGCGCGCGCCAGCACGTCGGCCTCCCCAAAGGCTGCCTCATCCATGCCGTGCGCCTCGAACCAGGCCAGGCAGAAGCGCGTATCCGGGTCGAGCTCGCCCTCCAGCGCAGTCAGATACTCGTCCAGCTCGGCGTTGATGAGCTGCAACGCCGTGCGCACCGGCATGGGGCTGCCATCGGCCTGCAGCACCTTCCCGTAGCGCGAGTAGACTGCCATGCCCGGGCCGATGGCGGCCTGGGCAAAGTCCACGGGAGCGATGTTGGCTTCCATCAGAGAGCGCAAGCCGGCTGGCATCTCTTTCTTCAGCGCCGAAACAAACTCGCGACCGGTGGCCAACGGTGCGGACCCAGAGCGGTGGCGCGCCACGATCACAATGGCCGACGCCAAAGCGTTCGCGTCTCTGGCCACCGATCGCGCCTTTTTGGTAGTTCGGACGGGAAGCGTACCGGTAATCTGGAACCCCGACTCGATCAGGCCCTCCAGCATGGTCTCCCAGCCAGTGGACGCCCGATCCTGTCCATCCTCGGAGTCGTCCTCCTGCTGCTTGAACGCATAGTAGACAGTGATGGGGAAAGCGCGATTCGCCACCGCGGCGACGTTTTCGAACGCCCGCCGAAAACCGCTTCTGAAGTGTTCCTCCGCTGCCTGCTGCGAGCCCTCGAATCTGTAAGGCGAAGCGATCAGCTCCGCTTCTTTCGGCGTCAGCACAGTGGAGAACTCCAGAGGATAGACATCCCGCAGGCTACGTCGCAACCAGACGTAGAAGAAGTCAGACAGATCGCTGTAGCCAATGTTGTCGTAGTAAGGCGGATCGGTCGAGACCACGGGCGGCGTGGCAAAGTCAATCGTGGCGACACACGCATCCAACTGTTCCACGCGTGCAGGTTGAGATGACGTGGGTGCGTTGCTGAGACCGTCGGCGACCCACCCGGCAACGCCGTCAAAGGCCAGCTTCCCTTGAACAGGATTTGCCTCGGCAAAGTCCCAGGCCATGGGAATCGCCTGTCTTTGAAACAAGTTCCGGATGTTGCCGTTGGTCGGGTTCCACGTGCATAGGGCGTTGCTGTAGTCTGCGAGTCGGGAGACGGCGAGCGCCAGATACGTCACCACAGCGTCGGCGTACGCGGCAGCGCCGCGACCGCCCTGGTCCAGGCACGCGCCATCATCGGGTATGCCGGCGGCGACTGCGTCGCGACGCACCCGCTCGCGTGCCTCGCCCACCAGGTCGCTGAAGGTCGTCAGCGCCACGAGTTGACGGGGGGTGAAGAGGTCGGCGAACGTGGTCATTCCGTAGTTCGGCGTCTTGAAATCGCGCGGGTTCTGTGGCAGCTTGGCGTCCGGATGCCAGGCTGGGCGGGCCGTTTGAGCCAGCCGCACGTGTTCCTCCAATGGCGGCAAGTACGCTCGCCCCTTCTCCCCATTGGCCACGATGGCCATGAGCCGGGCGCTCATGCGGCCGGCCTTGCCCTCCGCGCGCACGTGCGCAAACGGCACGGCCTGGCCGCAGACCACGCAGCGCGCCCCGCGACGATTAACCGTGCCCTCGGGCGGCGCGCCGCGTCCGGTGCGGACCTCAAAGCGCACGCTCTTGGCTGCCTGGTCCACCATCGGGTCGACCCAGGCTTCGTGCCCCTTGCGCGCGGAAAGCCAGAAGGAGCGCACCAGAGGCATCTGGGCGCCGCAGGCCGGGTTGGGGCAGCGCACCGTGCGCGCCCACAGCCAGGCGATGACCGTGGCTTCAACGCCCTCACCGTGCCCCCGCCTGTCAGCGGGACCCTGGACTCTCCCAGAACGAGAGGGTAGGCGCACGGTCGGGTACAGGTGGCCGATGCGTTGCTGGGCCTCGGCGCGCATCCAGGCCGCGTAGTAACGCACATCGGTGGCCAGGCCGGCCGCGGCCTTTCAGGCTGGGGACTGGGACTTCTTGCCGCTGCCCAGCGTGTCACGCCGATAGTCGGGGTTCACCGGCGGCCGACCCGCGAATCGGCGGGGAATGTGAAGCAGCGCTTTCTGAATGAGGACGGCAACCGGATTCAGGTCGCTGCTGGTCACCTCGAGACCGAGCCGCTGGGCCTCCAAGGGGATGCTGCCGCGTCCGGCGAACATGTCCCACAGAGGCGGCGCCGCACCGCCACACGACTTGGCGATGAGGCGCCGCGCCTCGGCCAGGAGGGCCTCGTCGGTCATGCCCTGCCACGTGGCGAGCCGTCCGACGAAGTCCAGCAGCTTCTGACGCTCTGCGCTAGCTTCTGCGCGGGGCAAGTCGTTTCCTGGGTCGTCCACAAGCTGAGCGAAGAGCACAGCCCGGCAGACCGAGAGCGGAGTCCTGGCCCACCAGTTGTGGAGAGCGCGAGGGTGTCCCTTGAGAAAGGGATTCTCAGTTTCCGGCTTCGAGCCTTCGTTGATGGCCTCGAGCGGCAGGGCCACCTCGATCAGCTTCTTGCGTGGGTTCACGATGGGTTTCCTTTGTTCTCAGGGTACTGGGTGCTGCTCGCTACTCGCTCGCTGGCGCGCGGCGACTGGGTGAATTGGCATCGGAACTGGCTCCGAATTCTGTCCTGATTGCGCGGGATTGCGTTTTACTATAACAGAGTGTGTCCCGCCCTGCCTGGCAGTTGACCGTGTTACAGGTACAAACCAGGCCACCGCGCGACTTCCGATCCGTGTCGACCACACATAATGTTGCGGATTGAACGCGGAATTGCACGGTAATTGCACTTTACCGACAGGCTCCTGGTCCGCCCGTCCAATTCCAGGCGCTTCCCTTCTCGAAGTGGGTGTCTTCGTCGTCAGGGCCGTCCATCCAGGGCCGCAGTTGTTCGAGAGGCATCGTCATGACGGCGCCCCCGCCTTGGATAAGAGCTTCTCCAGGTCGTAGTTGACGCTGGTGACGGCGAACTCGGGTTCCTGAGCGAACGGCTGGCGCACGTAGCGCGGCTCCTCGGCCCGCTCGGCTGCGACTGGCACGATGGCCAGGATCCACTCCTGCAGCTTGTTCAGCGCGGTGAGGATCTGGCTGCGCGAGACGGTGACCACGCTGGCCCCCGTCGCTTTGCCTTTGACCTCGATGAACAGCAGGCGGCCCGCAGGATCGCGCGACTCTACGTCGTAGCCGGGGTTGTTGTGCGGCAGCTCCACCGGCTGGCGCCCCAGGCGGCGCTCGGCCTCCATCACGGCTGCCACGGCCAGCCGATCGATGCGCTCGCGATCGGCCGCATCGGCGTCGGTGGGGCAGGCCGTGCCCATCGCGCGGTCGAGCAGGCACTGCGGCACGACAATGGCCCCGCCCACCACCAGCGGCGGTTGCGCAGACAGGTGCCGCTCCTCCTCCAGTTCCTGCAGTCGGCGCTGCAGGCGCGCTTGCAGCTCATCCGCACGGCGGCGGGCCTGGCCTGAGTTCAGTCGCGCGTTGCGGCGGCCGGAGAGCTCCTGGAGCTTGAGCTCCTCAGCGCGGTGGTCCCAGAAGGCAATCTCCTTGGTCAGGCGGTCTTTGACGGCCACGATGGTCTTTTGCACCAACTTGTCCTTGCGCGCCTTGACCTCGGCCAGGTGCAGCGGCACGAGCTGCTGGGCCGCATACGTGATGGCGGTCGCCTCCAGGCCTGCATTGATCCAGGAGGCCTGCAGCGCCGGCTCGAGGGCGGTCCGTTCCTCAGGTCGCAGCGGACGATAGTCCAGATAGGGCGCGGAGCCCGCATCGGACACCTGGCCATCGTCCGTCAGCTCGACGAACTGCATGCGCCGCGAGGCGGCGTGGCGCTCCCCGCTGCGCTCCGTGCGTGCATCCTGGATGGTGTGTTCCAGGTAGACTAGCACGCGCACGCTGTCGCTGCGGTCGTAGGGATCCACCAGCACACAGCCGCGCTTGAGCAGGTCGCGGTGGCGTTCTAGAACCAGGTCGGTGACCGAGTCCAGTAGTGGGTGGCCGGGGCACAGAAAAGCAGCCAGCGGCTGGTCGGGAACGCTGATCAGGTCCTTGTCAAACGTGACGCGTTCGTAGCGCTCGAGCACGGGCGCCCCGACGCCGATGAGGCGGTCACGCTGGCGGATGATGGCGGGCACGTACGTGATTTCGTAGCGTTTGGGCTCGCGTTGGTGCAGGGTGCCGCCGAGCAGGGTGAAGGCGCGCTAGAAGAAGCTGGACACGTGGTGCGGCTGCAGGCGCACGGCGTCAGCACGCTCCATGTCCTCGCGGATGCGCTGCAAGTGCACCGCGCTCAGGGTCTCATGCGCCAGAGCGCGCTCCTCCAGCAACTGTCTCAAGTGCTCGCGGTCCAGCGCCTGGTCAATCACCTGGTTCAGCCGGTCGCGCACCTCGGGCTGGTCGCCGTAGCGGATTGCCTCGATCATGAGCTTGCGCAGCCCTTGCTCGCTAAGACTCTCGCCGAGAACGTCAAAGACGCTATCGCCCAGCGCGAGGCGCTCCTGGCTCAGCTTGTGCAGCAGACGCTGGAACACCACGCCTTCGCGCGTCTCGGCGGCCACCAGGTTCCACAAGTGGCAGACCTCGGTTTGACCGATGCGGTGGATGCGGCCAAAGCGCTGCTCAATGCGGTTCGGGTTCCACGGCAAGTCATAGTTCACCATCAGGTTGGCGCGTTGCAGGTTGATGCCTTCTCCTGCGGCGTCGGTCGCCACCAGGAGCAGCACGTCCTTGTCCTGCGTGAATCGCTCCTGTTGGGTGCGGCGTTCCTCGCGGCCCATGCCGCCGTGGATAGTCACCAGCACCTCGGGCTTGCCCAGCAGTGTGGTGATGCGCTCGGCCAGGTAGCTCAGCGTGTCGCGGTGCTCAGTGAAGATGATTAGCTTGCGGCGCCGCCCCTCCAAGAACATCTCGCCGCTGGACTCCACCTCCTGCCCACCTTGCAGCAGGTCCGAAAGCTGCTGCCACTTGCAGTCGGTGCCGCTGCGTCGAACTCGCAGCGCAAAGGCCTCCAGACCCCTCAGCACACCGATCTCGATCTGCAGCTCGTGGATGGTGCGCGCCGCCGTGGCGCTGTCTACGAGGTCCTCTTCGGTGCGCTCCACCTCGGCGGCAGGAGCCTCATCATAAAAGTCGTCGAGATCTTCCGGAGCCGGAACGCGGGCTTCGGTATCGAGAGACAGCCGCACGTCGGCGCCGCGTTTCAGCAACTGCTCTTCCTGCAATCGTTTCTCCAATCGCTCACGTCGCCGCTTGAGGGACTGGTAGATGGCCTCCGGGGACGATGCCAGTCTTCGTTGCAGCACGGTCAGAGCAAAACCCACCCGGTTTCCGCGCTGTCCCTCGCCCTCCCGGGCCAGGCTGTCCGCACGATTCATCTCGTCGCGCACATAGTTGGTGACCTGCTCGTAGAGCACTGCCTCGGGGTCCGACAGCCGGTAACTGACGGTGTAGGCACGCCGCTCGGGGAAGAGCGGGCGGCCGTCACAGCGCACCATGTTCTCCTTGACCATGCGCCGCATGAGGTCGGACACGTCTACGACGTGCACGCCGTCGCGGAAGCGCCCCTCGAAGCGATCCCCGTCCAACAGTGCCATGAAGAGCTGAAACTCCTCTTCCTTGCCGTCGTGCGGCGTGGCGGTGAGCAGGAGGTGACGCGTGAGGGTTCCGAGGAGCTGGCCCAGGCGATAGCGCTTGGTTGTGTCCAACTCTCCCCCGTTAAAGTGCGCCGACATCTTGTGGGCTTCGTCGCAGACCACAATGTCCCACTCTGTCTACTTCAGGCGGGCGTGATAGTCTTCGTTGCGCGCCAACTGATCCATGCGGCAAATGACGAGGTCATGTTCCGCGAAGGCGTTGCCAGTGCGTGCGTTGTTGATCATCTCGTGGGTCACGACTTCGAACGGGAGCTGGAACTTGGTCCACATCTCGTCCAGCCACTGGTCGGCGAGGTTGGCCGGGCAACAGATGAGACAGCGCTTCAGATCGCCGCGCGCGAGCAGCTCCTTGAGGAGCATGCCGGTCATGATGGCCTTGCCCGCGCCGGGGTCGTCGGCCAACAGGTAGCGCAGAGGCTGACGAGTCAGCATCTCGCCATACACCGCGGTGATCTGGTGAGGCAGTGGTTCGATCAGGGAGGTGTGGACGGCGAGCATGGGGTCGAATAGGTAGGCGAGACGGATGCGGTAGGCCTCTGAGGCCAGACGGAACAGCTCTCCGTCGCTGTCGAAACTCCAGGGACGTCCCGCGCTGACGATCTCCAGTGTGGGTTCGCGCTCACGGTAGAGGAGCTCGTTGCCCAAATGGCCAGCGGCGTCCTTGTAGGTCAGCTCGGCCACGTCGGAACCGTGCCATTGGATGTCGACTACGGAGACCGAAGCATTCGGGAGAATGCCCCTGACGGTCGCGCCTCGTGTCAGGTCCTCAAGTCGCGCCACGTTGCTGCTCCTTGTGCAGTGTGCTGCGAGCCAGTCCTGAACGGGCCCCGCGACGCAAGGCCCGGTGCATGGCCGTTGAACGGACAGTCTTCGCTGCCATTATATCACTCATGCCGCCGACGGGCAAGCAGCGCCGAACGCCGGCTGGGTGGCAGCCATGGGAGCAACGCCCGCCAGGTGCTATGCTCTGCAGATCACAAGTCTCTGTAGCATCGCCCCTTGTGGGCGGTCGTGGGCGTCAAGTCGGCGTCGTTTCGGGCAGAAAACGGGCACAAGGCCCGATGCTACGTCGCATCCTGTGATCTACCGATACTACTGTTTTGCGGCCAGACTGACCTGCAGCGCATCCATCGCGGCGGCTTGACAGAAGTGGCACAGTGCCGCCATAATGCCGGTGTGCGTAGGCTGCCGGCGCGGTGGAGGCCGCAACGAATGCGAGCTGCGCGCCTGTGCGGCCAGCCGGAAGGTCGCTGGCTGCGGTGCCTGCCCCGAGGGCGCGCCGTGCCCGCACGCGGAAACGCTGCAGCACATGCGCGCTGGCGGGCGGCAGGCCGGACTGTTCGTCGAAGCGGGCGACGAGGGCCTTTACTACGAAGTTGCCGGGCGTTGGAACGTCGACGCGCTGCTCTCGGGCAGCAACACCATCCTGACAGGCTACGCCGGACGGCAGGCGCCCGCGGACGAGTCTGCATCCGAGCCGCCGCGGACCGATCCGGCCGACGAGCGGCAGTGGCTGGTGGCGGTCGACAGTCAGGGCCAGATCCGCAACTGGCACGTCATCCGCACAGAGCCCTACTGGCGCGACGTGATCGTGCTGTGCTCGCGGGCGACGCCGCAAGAGTACCTCGACTACCTCACGATCCGGCGCATCGAGCACATCGTGGCGGGCGAAGAGCGCGTCGACCTGCGCACGGCGCTGGAGGAACTGGGCGAGCACTATGGCATCCGGCGCGTGCGCGTCGACAGCGGCGGGACGCTGGCCGGGGTGCTGCTGCGCGAGGGCCTGGTGGATGAGGTCAGCGTGTTGGTCAACCCGGCGCTGGTGGGCGGCACGTCAGCGCGCAGCATGTTCGTGGCGCCCGACCTGACGTCGGCGCAGGGCGTGATCCCGCTCAAGCTGCTGGACGTTGAGAAGCTGCGCGGCAACGCGGTCTGGCTGCACTACCAGGTAGTCAGATTCTAAACGAAAGCCAATTGGATTTGGTTCAGAAACTTCTACGATTTGAGCCACTTGGTTTGTTCGACATACGTGGCGTCCGTGACGACTTGGTGTGATAAAGCCCGCCCAGCTATTGGTGTGAGCCGCGTCCACCCGCCCTCGCTGGCGAAACCCGCCTGAATCACCAGCACCTTCGCGGGCAAGGCGCGGCAGTTTCGAGCGCGAGGGTGGGCGTCGGCTCCACACAGTGTTGCGCGGCTTCCCCCTTGATCCTTAAGCCAGACAGCCGTACTTTGAATCGTGAGCATCGCGGGCTAGGGTTTCCAGCTAAACCATCCGATAACGGCTGGTAACGCCATCTGCTCTGTCCCATCCGCCTTCATAATCCAACTGGTCCAACGAGCGTTGGGGTCTCCAGCCTGACCCTCAAACGAATTGAAAGCAAATAGGTTGCCATCGGGCGACCACCAGAACTGTGTCTCATTCTCCTGACCATCCGTGACCCTTACCTGCTCTGAGCCGTCTGCATTCATCTTGTAGAGTTTCCATTGCCCATCGCGGTCTGAGATAAAAGCAATCTCCTTGCCATTGGGCAACCAGACTGCCTGCCCTTCATTTGCGGAAGTCTTTGTCAGGTTGATCTGCCCCGAACCATCTGGGTTCATAGCGTAGATTTGCAGGTTACCATCGCGATCTGATATGAAGAGGAGACGTTTGCCATCAGGAGACCAACTGCCTGCACTGTCTCTTGCCAAGTTGTTTGTCAGGCGGGTCAAACCTGTACCGTCAATGTTTACCACATAAGTTTCTAGGTTGCCATCGCGATCAGAATTGAATGAGCCACGTTGGCTGTCTGGCGACCAACTCAAACCCCAATCCATGGCTGGATGATTGGTCAGGTTGATCACTTGGGAACCATCGGTTTTTATCAAGTACACATCCAGCGGAGTGTCCGGGGATGTACCATTTGGAGAGTATGATGTGGCAATCCACTTGTTGTCAGGTGACCAGTACAGGCCCGTCACGTGGGGGTTGCCACAAGTCTTGATAGCGTCTGTAAGCCGGTGCGGATTCGACCCATCGGCGTTCATCACGTACATCCCATCTTGGCCATCCCGGTCGGAACAGAATGCAATCTGCCTGCCGTCCGGCGACCATGCGGGCCAACGATCTCCAGCGGGATGATTGGTGAGGTCTGTCAGGGCCGTTCTGTCAGCATTCATAACGTAGATTTCTTCGTTGTCTGGGTCGTCTAGACTTGCGGAGAATGCGACTTGCTCGACGTGGCGGAACAATGAGGAACCCGACAGTACGATGTAGGTAATCAAAGCAATGCCTAGCAGGATAACCACTCCTAGAATGAGCAAGTTTCGTTTGCGTAGCAGTACCATCTTGATCGCTCCTTTGCCAACGCGGTCGCAAGCCGCCCAACTATATATTGGGCTGCAAGCCTGCCACCCAATTTCCCCCACTGAACCCCAGCATTGCGGTCCAACCTGCCCGCAGGTTGACTTATACTGCAACTTTGCAGTCTACTCACCCAAAACAGGATTATGGACGGCAATCTTTTCGTGCGACATGCGGGCAACCGGATCAGAACAGTCTCTACACTGATTATATGCCGACTCTGGCAAGATACCAAACGTTTTGAGGAGGGAAAAGTCCAGGAAGCATTCCAAGAGCGCCCACGCACGGTCGGCTTTTTTGAGTGGCGGGGCCATGTACAGATGGTTGAGCACCACGGGGCGGCCCAGTAGCACCGAGTCCACCGGCGCGCCGTCACGCCCGGCTTCGCTTGCCGCGAGCGTCGGTCGTCGGAAGGTATAGTACCAACGCGGAATGCACGCCCAATTCTGCCATCAGCACCATCGCCGAGCGGAGCAAAGCGGCCGGGGCATGCGGCCGTTAGCCAGCGTCTTCCCACGAGCAATCCAGAAAGTGACGAGGTGTCAACACGGGTATCCCACGAAACGGATGCAACACTTTGAAATCCCCGCTCATGTCAACTGCGTTCATGAGGTCAACACGGGTATCCCACGAAACGGATGCAACACTAACAAATCATCATCACCACTGACAATGCAGGTCGCTTGGCCGCTCACCGCCAGCTCCAGAAACCTGTTGTCTTTCGGATCGCGGCACTCGGTCACCGTGTCCGTTATCTCCACCAAAATCGCTTCGCGCACTAACGCCGTAATGAATTCTATGCGCTCATCTTCAGTCACATACTTGTCAAACCCCTTGCGCCGCAAGACTTCGTTGAGTTCTTCGACTACTACCTGTGAAACCAGCAACTTGCCTTGCTCGATGGCCTTGTCAAATGCCTGACGGACTACTGACCGCTGGAGGAGCAACGCGCTTACAATAGCATTCGTGTCAAAGACGAAACGCCGCTCAGTTGGCATGCAAGAGCGACTCCAGTATCTCGGGGGTCAGACCGCGTGCTCGCGCCTTCTCGCTGATTTCATCCATCACTGCTTCGAGTGGACGCGGAGACACAGCATACTCTCGAAGCCACAGACTCAGCAGTAGCCGCAATTTCCTCTGGACTTCGGCGGAGGCTTCTGTGCAAACCCGCGCTGTGTCCGTATCGAGCGGAATGGTAATCGTTGCGGTTGACATTTCACTCATCTCCTTTCCTTGACTGCTCGACCAGCTGAAGCGCCGACCGCGAAGCGCCCCCGTATGGGAGGGAA
>Ga0315274_10008416_pt1 | contig 14943 bp, 11 predicted proteins | sample YL17G02_20_MG_FD_203700 | JGI IMG/M metagenome (GOLD analysis project Ga0315274, IMG submission 203700) | Sediment microbial communities from Yellowstone Lake, YNP, Wyoming, USA - YL17G02_20 | ecosystem: Environmental > Aquatic > Freshwater > Lake > Sediment | place: USA: Wyoming | collected... | reverse complement strand
CCCCTTTGACCTGCTCGGGCGCCATGTAATGAGGCGTGCCGACCGAAGCGCCGGTCCCGGTCAGCCGCGATTCCTCGACCGCTTTGACGATGCCAAAGTCCATCAGCACGGCTTGGCCGCGCTCGTCAAACATCACGTTGGCGGGTTTCACGTCGCGGTGAACCAGTCCCTTGTCGTGAGCGTAATCCAGCGCGTCGGCCAGTTGGCGCAGGATGGGCAAAGCCTCGGCCAGCTCTAATCGTCCTCTTTGTGCGATGCGCTGCTTGAGCGATGACCCCGGCAGGCAGGCCATCACAAAGTAATAATTGCTACCCTCTTGCCCTACGTCGTAAACGGGGATGATGTTGGGATGCTGCAACCGGCCGGCCGCGCGCGCTTCGCGCAAAAACCGTTCGATAAAACCCGGTTCCCAGACCAGGTGCGGCGCCAGCAGCTTGGTCGCCACGGTGCGATCGAGAAAAGGATCGTGGGCCTTGTAGACCGCGCCCATCCCGCCGCGCCCGATCTCTTCAAGAATCTTGTATTTGCCCAGGCTTGGATATGAGGTTGACATGGGAATCCCCTTGGGTCCGACCTACCATGCAGGCCCGGCAATTCGTTCCCTGAATCTCACTTTACTCCCCACAGCCGCACGGTTCCATCGCCTGCGCCTGAAGCCAGGAGCGCCCCATCGGGCGAGAAGGCGACACTTTGCACCCGATCGCTGTGCCCCTTGAGGGTGCGCAGTTCGCGTCCGCTCGTGACCTCCCACAACTTGATGGTCACGTCATCGGAGGCAGAGGCCAATAGCGTGCCATCGGGCGAGAAGGTCGCGCTGTTCACATGGTTGGTGTGCCCGGTCAGGCTGCGTAGCTCGCGTCCGCTGGCCACGTCCCACAGCTTGAGTCCGCCGCCAATGGACCCCGAAGCCAACGTTCGTCCATCCGGCGAGAAAGCGACGCTGCGCAACCAGTTGTCGTGCTTGAGGGTGCGCACTTGGCGTCCACTGGGCGCGTCCCACACAATGACCTCGGCCATCGAGCCAGAGGCCAGGGTCTTGCCATCCGGCGCAAAGGCCAGAGTTGTCACTTCACTGCTTTGCCCGACGAGGGTGTTCAATTCGCTCCCACTGGCCACGTCCAACAGCTTGATCGTCTTGCCTGCGGCCACAGCCAGCATGGTCCCATCGGACGAAAAGGCCACCCCCTTGACGGATGTGATGCCGGGAAAGGTGCGCAGTTCGCTCCCACTGGCCACTTGCCACAACTTGACGCCTTCATAGGAAGACGACGCCAGCATCGTTCCATCCGGCGAGAAGGCGATGCCGTTCAGCACTCCGCGTGCCTCCATCGAGCGAATCTGTTTCAAGGTCTGGGCATCCAGGAGGTAGATGTTGGTAGTGGCAATAGCCAGCAGCTTGCCATCCGGCGACCATGCGACGACACCTGCGCCACTCTTGTCCCAGAGCACCAGTTGCGTCACTTGCTCGGCGTTGGCGGGTGAGATTGCCGATGCTGATTGTGGCATAGGCGTGCTAGTGGAGATAGACGGGGAATGAGTCGGCTCTGGCAGCGCGGAGGTCGTTGTCACTCCCCACAGCCTTACGGTTCCATCGCCTGCGCCTGAAGCCAGGAGCGCACCATCGGGCGAGAAGGCGACACTCTGCACCCGATCGCTATGCCCTTTGAGAGCACGCAGTTCACGTCCGCTCGACACCTCCCACAACTTGATGGTCACGTCGTCGGAGGCAGAGGCCAATAGCGTGCCATCGGGCGAGAAGGTCACGCTGTTCACATGGCCGGTATGGCCAGTCAGGGTGCGTAGCTCGCGTCCGCTGGCCACGTCCCACAGCTTGAGCCCGCCGCCAATGGACCCAGTAGCCAGCGTCCGTCCATCCGGCGAGAAGGCGACGCTGCGCAGCCAGTTGTCGTGCTTGAGGGTGCGCACCGGGCGTCCGCTCGTCGCGTCCCACAAGATGACCTCGGCCACCGAGCCAGAGGCCAGGGTCTTGCCATCCGGCGCAAAGGCCAGGGTCGTCACATCACTGCTTTGCCCGACGAGGGTGTTCAATTCGCTCCCACTGGCCACGTCCAACAGCTTGATCGTCTTGCCCGCGGCCACAGCCAGCATGGTCCCATCGGACGAAAAGGCCACCCCCTTGACGGACGTGATGCCGGGAAAGGTACGCAGCTCACTCCCACTGTCCACTTGCCACAGTTTGACGCCTTCATAGGAAGACGACGCCAGCATCGTTCCATCCGGCGAGAAGGCGATGCCATTCAGCACTCCGCGCGCCTCTATCGAGCGGATCTGCTTCAAGGTTTGGGTGTCCAACAGGTAGATGCTGGTGGAGGCAATAGCCAGCAGCTTGCCATCCGGCGACCATGCGACGACAGCAGCGCCACTCTTGTCCCAGAGCGCCAGTTGCGTCACTTGCTCGGCGTTGGCAGGTGAGATTGCCGACACAGGCTTCGGCATGGATGTTGCGGCCGGGGTAGCCGAGGCACGTGTAGGAGCTTGTCCGGGTATGGTGACACTGGCAGGAGGTAGGATAGCCGGCACACGAGTGGCGGTGGGAGGTAAGGTGCGTTGACTCGCTGCAGCCAATGTCGGTGTGGCGGGCAATTGCGTTCCCAACAACTTGCCCCCCAACACGGCCAACAGCCCAACACCAACCATGCACGCCAGCAGCGCCACCACGCCCACGATCCAAGCCCAGCCGGGAATGCCGCGTTTCGAAGCGGGGGGTGCAGTCGGGCCCCGGGTTGGCTGAGGGGCAACTGAAGGCAACGCAGGTTGTGGCTCACGTTCCGGCTCAGCCGATCGCCCGCCATGCGGTGGCGTGCGCTCAACCGGTGGCAACACAGGCTGAGTTGTCGCAATGGCCTGCGGCCCCAGTGCTTGCTCCAGTGCGGCTACAAACTCGCCGCAGGAAGCATACCGCTCGGCCGGCAGCTTGCTCAGCGCGCGGTTCAGTGCCGGCTCGACGGCCGGCGGCAAGTCGGGACAGAAAGCCGTCACGGATGGCGGCGGCTCGTTCACCTGCTTGTAGAGGAGGGCGGTGGTCGTCGGCGCATCAAACGGCACACGGCCGGTCAGCATCTCAAAGGCGATAACGCCCAAAGCGTACTGGTCGGTGCGGGCGTCAACTTGTTGGCCCAGGACTTGTTCCGGCGCCATATAATGAGGCGTGCCGATGGTAGCTCCGGTTCCGGTCAACCGTGACTCTTCGGCGGCCTTGACGATGCCAAAGTCCGTCAGCACCACCTGACCGCGCTCGTCGAACATCACGTTGGCCGGCTTCACGTCACGGTGAACCAATCCTTTGCTGTGCGCATAATCCAGCGCATCGGCCAGTTGGCGCAGGATAGTGCGCGCCTCGGCCGGTGTCAGGCGCTCTTTTTGGCTGATGAGCCTGGTGAGCGACATCCCCGGCAGAAAAGCCATCACAAAGTAATAGTTGTTTCCATCTTGCCCCACGTCATAGATGTCAATGACATTGGGATGGTGCAACTGGGCCACGGCGCGCGCCTCCCGCAAAAAGCGCTCTACGAACGCTTTCTCCCAGACCAGGTGTGGAGCCAACAGCTTGATGGCCACGGTGCGATTGAGGAATGGGTCGAAGCCTTTATAGACTGCGCCCATCCCGCCGCGGCCAATTTCTTCAAGGATCTGATATTTGCCGAGGCTTGGATATGTGGTGGACATGAAAACCTCCTTGCTATCATCCATGCCGGATCGCCAATCCCGTCAGTTCCTCCGAGTTTCCCCGAATCCCTTTTTCTCCGCAATCAATTCCTCGAACAATTCCTCGTACAGTTCCGCTGTGCGCGGCGTGCTGAACATCGCCTCGATTTCGGCGCGCGGGCGGATGTAGCGAGCACGGTCGCGCAGCACGCGCACGATGGCCTCGGCCAACCCCGCGCTGTCACGGATGCCGACGACCTCGCCCATGCCGGTTGTCTGCACCGGCACGCGCACGCCCGCCAGGTTGCTGGCGATGGAGGGCGTCCCGCACAGCATCGCCTCCACCTGCACCAAGCCGAACGACTCGGTCGAGTTGAGGCTGGGCAGCACGGTCACGTCGCACGACGAAAAGAACGCCGCCATCTCGTTCGGATCGAGCGTGCCGACGAACGTCCAATGATTCTCGAACTGTTCGAACAGCGGCGCGAGCCTGCGCGCGTACTTTTCTTCGCCGATGATGTTCGTCGGCCCGGCAAAGAGCACGCGCGCGTCGGGGTGCGCTTCGAGGACGCGCGGCAACGCCTGGAGCAACACCTCGACGCCTTTTTCAGTCGCCAGCCGCGCGGCAAAGCCAATGACGTGGCGCCCGTCGAGCGACCATCTTTGCTGGAACGCGGCGATGGTTTCTGGAGTAGGAGTTGCCATCTCGACCGGCGGCGGGATGACGCGCACCTTGCCCAAAAAGCTCGAAAGGAACCCCGAGTGCGTGGCATAGTCTTGCGTGTAAGCCACAATCGCATCGGAAAATGTCCCCGCCGCAAGATTGGCCGCGTGAACGACGACGTTGACCAGGCGATTGAAAATACCGGCGGGCAATTGCAGATCGCAGTGATACGTCAGCACGGTCGGCTTGCGGAACAATCGCCCGCGCAAGGCGATGCCGGCTGCGTCGAATTGGGGCAGGTGGAGGCTGAGCACATCTGCCCAGCGCGTAAAGCGCGTGGCGAGGAAGCCAAAAGTGGGCATGATAACGCCTTTGCTCACGCGCATCAGCACGGGCGCGCGCACCACGCGCACGCCGTCCAGCCGCTCGACGCGCGGCTGCGTCCGGTCGTACTGCGAAGTCAGCACGATAACGTCATGCCCGCGCGCAGCCAGTCCTCGCGCCAGCCGCTCGGCATAAATCGTCAGCCCGCTCGTCCACGGGCGATAGTAGGTGAGTGCGATGAGGACATTCATTTGAATAGCTCTTTGTTTTGCGCTACCCACTCGTACAATCGTCGTACGCCCTCTGCCACGCCGACTTGAGGACGCCAACCCAGCTCGCGCTGCGCTTTGCGCGGGTCCATGATGCAGATGCGCTGGTCGCCGGGCCGCCAGTCGCCGCGACTCACCTCCACCTTGCGCCCCAAAAGCTCCTCCAGCATCGGCCCCAGCTCGACCCACACGCTGAGCGTATTCTCCGGCCCGCCGCCAATGTTATAGACCTGGCCGGCGACCGCGTCAATGCGATCTATCGCAGCCTGGTAAGCGTCAAGCAGATCGGTGACAAAGAGAATGTCACGCACTTGCTTGCCGTCGCCATAGATCGTGATCGGCTTGCCGGTGACCGCAGCGATGATGAACCAGGCGATCCAGCCCTGGTCTTCGATGCCGAACTGGCGCGCGCCATAGATGCACGATTGCCGCATGACCACCGTCCGCAGCCCATAGATGCGCGCGTAATCGCGCACGTATTGATCGCCCGCGCCTTTCGAGCAGCCATAGGGCGAATGAAAGTCAAGCGGCTGCGTTTCGGGGATGCCTTGCAGCAAATCGCGGTAACGGTAGCGCGTCGCTTCTTCTTCCACAACCGTGTCTTCCATTCCGCCATAGACTTTGTTGGTAGAAGCGTAAATGAAAATCGGATGGTTGCCCGCTGCGCGCGCGGCCTCGAGCCCATTGAACGTGCCCAGCGCGTTGTTTTCAAAATCATCGCGCGGATCGAGCACCGACGTCGTCACAGCCACCTGACCAGCCAGGTGATAAATCACATCTTGCCCACGCGCGGCTTGCTTGATCTGCTCGAAATCGCGCACGTCGGCCTGGATCAATTGAAAGCGGCCCGCGCCATAAAGTGAGGCCAGCCAATCCAGGTTGCTTTGCGCGCCGCGCCGCGAAAGGTTGTCATAGATCGTCACAGCCCAGCCTTGGCCGATGAGCCGCTCGGCCAGGTTGCCGCCGATAAAGCCTGCCCCGCCGGTGATGAGCGCTCGCTTCATGTTTCCTCCGCAGACGTGGTAGCCTTTTGCGCTCGCGCGCTGATTTCACCGAGCGACAAGCCGTATCGCATCAGCCCGATCACGCCGACCACGTTGACGGCCAGATACGAGAAAAGATGCGCGACCAGCGCGTAACCTACCGCCGGCTCTACCGGAAATCCAAACGGGCCGACCAGGGCCTCCCGCGCGATCTTGTCGAACGCGCCCCAGTTGCCGGGCGCGGCCGGCACGGCCCATCCGACGGCTTCGACGCAGACCAAAAAAGTCGCCGGCACGAGCGACGAGCCGGGAAAGAACACTTGGAGGATTGTCCAAAAGATGCCGATGATGGCTATCCACGTGACCAGGCTCCAGACGGCGACGATCAGCACGTCGCGCGCCGAGTTGAGCGCGTCCAAGCCGCTCATCAAGTTGCGCCAGCGGGCGAGCCACCGATCCGGCGAGATGCGCGCGCGAAGCGTGCGCGTGAGCACTGCCATCAAGATGCGCTCGGTCAAGGCTCGCTGTGTGAGCAGCGCGACGATGCCCACGAGCGCCGCCAGCCCCACGGCGGCGAATGCGCGCGCTCCGCTGGCCGCCCAGGCAGGCAACTGCATGAACGGGATCAGCAGCGCCGTTGCCAACAAGATCGTCAACACGTCAAAAACGCGCTCGACGACGACGGTCGAAAGCGCGCGAGGAATCCCGACCTTGCACCGCTGGTCAATGATGACCGCGCGCGCCGGGTCGCCGACGCGCAGGGGCGCCACGTTGCTGATCAGATAGCCAATGTTCATCACCCAAAAGGCGCTGCCCCGATCCACTTTGTCTCGGCCGAGCAACACCCGCCATCGCTCCGAGCGCGCGATGAGAGAGAGCAAGTGGCAGGCGAGCGCAGGAATCAGCCACCAGTAATTCGCGCCCGAAAGGATGGCGATCAGTTTGCCAAACTCGACATCGCGCAACGTCAGCCACAAGAGAAACAGACTGACCGCTACGCCGATCCAAAATGCCAATCGTTTCTTCAAGATATAGTCTCCGCCTTGGCGCCGATTTCACCGAGCGATAGACTATAGCGCATCAGCGCGATCACGCCGACGATGTTGAGGGTGAGGTACTCGAAGAAATGCGTGACCAGCACATAGCTCACCGCTTGCTCCGCTGGGAGTCCGAACGGGATGACCAGCCCCACGCGGCCGATCGTCTCGTACACGCCCCAGTTGCCCGGCGTGGCGGGCACGGCCATCCCGAGCGCTTCGATGCTGAGCAGGAAAGTAGAGGCCACAATGGACTCGCCCAGTGACATAGCGGGGAAGAAAGCGCGCATGATGGCCCAGAAAACGCCCACGCCTGTGATCCACGTCGCCAGCGTCCAGCCCACGACGACGAGCGCGCCGCGCGCCGAGCCAAGCGCGTCAAAGCCGCCCATCAGGTTGCGCCAGCGCAGCAGCCACTGGTCAGATGAAAGACGAGGGAGGCGCGCCAGCACGGCGGCCAGAATTCGCTCGGCCAACGCACGCTGCGTGAGAAGCAATACAATGCCCAAAATTGCCAACAGTCCCAATACGCCGAACACGCGCAGCCAGTTCATCGCATCGGGCGGCAATTGCATGAACGGAATCAGCAACACCAGTCCGAAGGTCACAGCCAACACATCCAAGACTCGCTCGACGACGACGGTCGAAAGCGCACGGGGGATGCCAACGTGACAGCGCTGATCAATAATGACCGCGCGGGCCGGGTCGCCCACGCGCAGCGGCAGCACATTGCTGATGAGATAACCGAGGTTCATCACCAGGAACGCGGTGACGGAATCCACCTTGTCTGCGCCCAGCAACACCCGCCAGCGTTCCGAGCGCGTGCCGATGGTCAACAGGTGAAAGACCAGGGCCGGAATCAGCCACCAGTAATTTGCGCCGGCCAGCGCCGCGCCGAGCTTTTCGAACTCGACGCCGCGCAGCGCCAGCCACAATCCCACCAGGCTGATTGCTACGCCGATCCAGAGTCGAAGTTGTTTTTTCAAAATACTATCCTTTACGCGAGATGGCCTGCCGATTATAACATGCTGCCCCCTGCCCGACAATGCAACGCTCCTGGCGATTGTCCATATCGTTCAGGTGACAGTTGAACTGTTGCCTGCCACCCGCAGTGCAACTGCGGGTGAACCACTTGGGCAATCACCAGAACGCTCTGGCTTTTTCGGGGTCTTGGTCAACGGGCTGGACAAGGTCCTGTGGATTGATTCGAGCAGGGCGAATGGACACGGACGAAGCGAAGCGAATCAATCACGGAGCTTGCAGGCCGAGGGAGGATCAAAAGAATCGCCAGAGCGAATTGAGAGGCTGATGCTGCTTGAATCTCCCGAATAGCCAACACAGCGGATAGAGAAGCGCCAGCCCCGCCAGCCAAACCGGGTACATGGAGAGCAATTCGGCGCCCTGTGGATAAAAGGTCTCGCCGATGACCTTGTATAGATACAGATGGGCGATGTAAAAGAACAGCGGGCTGGAACCAAACACCAAGAGAGGATTCCATCGTTGCAAACCGACTTCGACGCGCGCGAACGCAGTCAATAACAGGAGGTCAACGCCCAGCGTTAGAAAGATGAAAGGCAAGCTGGGCGGATACTTGACGACGTTGAGAAACGCCATCCAATCTGCCCCCGGCGCAAGTAGCATGTTCCCCCATCCTCTTGCTGCGCGTACTCCGGCGAACAGAGCGAGAAACACCAAGCCGATGATAAACGCCCGGCGATAGGCCCGGTCACGGTCCTTCAATAGCCACCGCCCCAAGACAAGCCCCCATCCCATCAGCCCCAGCCAGGGGATGGTCGGATAGTACACCAGAATATCCCGGGTCTGCCCTGGCACGAGCAACAAGCGCAGCAAGGGCGAGACAGAAGCGTAGGGGCGGATGATACCGGGGATCAGCGCGTGGGTTGCCAGAATCGCGGCGAGGCTGATGCCGACGATCCACCCTGTATCAAGCCACAATAACAGAGAGCCGACGATCATCGTGGCGCCGAGTCCGTACAAGACGCCCGCGTACGTAATGTCGCGGAATCCCCAGGCCGGATTCTCGACCAAGAACTGGATCAAGATCAGCAACAGCCCTCGCGCGACCAAGTGACGCACGATAGCGCCTCGCGTCCAGCCTAGCTTGCGGCGCGAATCTGCGAACAACATGATGCCCGCGCCCATGAGGAAGAAAAAGCCGGGCGCAGCCAGGTGGGTGACAAAGCGCGTGAGAAAGGCCAGCGCGTTGGGGTAGACCGGCATGGGACCCGTCCACATTTCCGGCGCGGGATGCTGGTGCGCGATAAAAGCGTTGGCGTGGTCAAGCGCCATGACGAGCATGATGAGGCCGCGCAGGGCGTCCAACGGCGCAAGTCTGGCCGGCTTGGTCGCTTCAACCGTTGTCATCGCTTCATGTGCCTTCCTGGTGGCGCATCACAACCTCGGCCCGATCACGTTGATCGCAAATTCCTTGTGGCCCCACGTCTCAGCGGCGGTCTGCTTGCCGCTCGCCACGGCCACGATCTCGTCGAAAATGCGCTGGCCCACGCTGACCAATGATTCTCCCGCGCTGATCATTGTGCCCGCGTCCAAATCCATGTCATCCCGCAGGCGATGGTACATCGCGCTGTTGCTGGCCACCTTGACGACCGGCGCGATGGGGCAGCCTGTCGGCGAGCCGCGCCCGGTGGTGAACACCACCACCTGAGCGCCGCCGGCTGCCATCGCCGTCACCGATTCCGGATCGTTGCCGGGCGTGTCCATGATCACCAATCCCCGCTGCGTTGGCCGATGAGCATACCGCAGGAACTCGCGGGTCGGCGTGCTGCCGCCTTTCGAGATCGTCCCCAGCGATTTTTCCTCAATGGTGGTGAGGCCGCCCGCCATGTTGCCCGGCGTCGGTTGACTGCCGCGCATGTCTACCCCCATCCGGTTGGCTTCTTGCTCGCGGCGCAGCGCCGCTTCTACAATCTGCGCTGCAATAGAAGGGTCGGCAGCGCGCGCTGCCAGCAGATGCTCCGCGCCGATGAACTCGGGCACTTCGGAGAGAATCACCGTGCCGCCTGCCCGCACCACCAGGTCACTGGCCACGCCGACGGCAGGGTTGGCTGTCACGCCCGACCACGCATCCGACCCGCCGCACTCGACGCCCAGAATCAGCTTTGAAAGCAGGATCGGCTCTCGCCTTGCGTCCGACGCCTCTTGCAATAGCTCACGCGCCATAGCAACCCCGCGGGCAGTCGCCGCCCGGCTGCCACCTTCGTCCTGGATGATCAGCCGTTGCACCGCGGCGCCTTGAGCAGCCAACTGTTCGCCCATCTCGACAGTCGGCACGGTCTCGCAGCCCAGCCCGATCAGCAACACCGCGCCCACGTTGGGATGCATGGAGAACTCGAGCAGCACTCGCCGTGTTTGGGTCAGGTCATCGCCGATCTGCGAGCAGCCGTAGACGTGCGATACGGCAACCACCTCCGGCAGCAGCCGGCCAATGTGATCTACTACCGCGTTGGCGCAGCCGACCGTGGCAAGAACCAGCACGTGATTGCGCGCGCCGGCTCGCCCATCCTTGCGACGGTACCCCAGAAATGTGGCGGCGGATGGCTCAAGCTCGGCTTGGGGCTTGCGCTCAAAAGTGACCTCGCTCTGCTCGAGGGCCGCGCTCTGCGCAGTCAACCCCAGATCGCCGCGACCCCGCAGGCTTTCCAGATTGTGCGCGTGGACGTGCTCGCCCGTCGCAATGTCCGCCGTAGCGCGACCGATAGACTGGCCGTACTTGCGCACTTGCTCGCCGCGCGCAATAGGTCGCAGCGCAAGCTTGTGACCGGAAGGGATAGGTTGGCGCAGCGTGATGGCGCGGCTATCTACTTGAACGACGCAGCCCGGGGCAAGGTCTATCACCGCCAGCGCGACGTCGTCATCGGGGTGCATCCGCAATGCTTCCAAGACAGCTCCGCTCCTGTTCGAAACTACTTTGAATCACCGGGGTCATAATCACCCCACTTGGAGCCTACGGCCAGGGCAAAGGCCATGTCGCTGATCAAATCGGAATGGGCGAGGGCTTGTTGAATGACGGCTTGACGCCTGGCCGCTACATCGTCCGACGGGGCGCGCACGCCCGGCATCACGCTCAGGATTCGCACCTCGACTGCATCTCCAACCTGGTAGGGCACAATGCTCCCCGCTGATTGTCCGAGGATTGCTTGCGCCAGCCGAGTGCTCACGCCCAAAAAGCCGTGAACGAAATCGGCTTGGGCGTCCGGCACGATGTCGAACACCAGACGCTCACTCGCGCCCGACTCGCCCACCAGTTCAACTTCCACGTGGAGGCCCAGTCCAACTCGCAAAGGTGCATTGGCGTCTTGTTCTGCTTCAGACACGGGGGTCGCCTCTTGATAACCGCCTGGGCAAAGGACTCTTGCCCCAAACTGCTCAATGTAAATTCAGTATATCATCGGCCACAGGATTTGCCAACCAGCGGATTGCAACTCTTGCGCCTCTCGTGCGTATTATAGATGCGCAGCAACGCTGACGTCGTCGGTCTGCTCAAATCGCAATCTATCAGAGGATGGAAATGAAACACAACAATTTTGTGTTTATCGAAGCTCGGACGTACCTCCGCGCCGTCTATCTGCTCCTCGCCTCTGCCGTGGGAATGTTTTATCTCATCTTTGTCGTGGCGGGGCTATCGCTGGGATTCGGCTGGACGATGCTCTGGGTTGGCCTGCCGATCCTGCTGATGGGAGTCGCCGGATGGTGGGGACTGGGGGCGCTGGAGCGCAAGCTGGCGCTCTGGCTGCGCCACGCGGATATTTCGCCCGTCTCGGACGAGGCCAGGCCGGCGCAGCGCGCCTGGGCGTGGACCTCGGAACAGAATGAGTTTCAGCCGTTCTGAATCGGCTGGCAATGAGGAGGTAACATGCAACGCAAACTTGAACGTAGTCGAACGGATTCCAGGCTCGCAGGTGTGTGCGGCGGCTTGGGCGAGTACCTTGGTATTGACCCGACACTCGTCCGCCTGGTCTTTGTCTTGCTGACGCTCTACAGCGGTCACGGCCTGCTGCTCTATATCATCTTGTGGCTCGTCATGCCGTTGCAAGAGGCCGCCGCGACCGCGCCTCAAGCGACTGCCAACGGAATCGCCAGTTGAGCGCGCGCAGATCAGAAAAGCCCTGACGGAGCCAGTCAGGGCTTTTTCGTTTGGAAGAGTGACAAACAGCCTCTCGTGATATAATGGGCGTCCAATCGTAACTACTCAGCCGCTCCTGCCGGATTGACAAATCCGGCAGCGTGCCAGGCGGCCTCCAGCCTGGATTTGTCAATCCAGGCTGAGCAGTTACGTCTAATCTCAACCCAAGGAGGAGGCATGCCACAACGGTCCATTTCCCGCACAAAGCGACCTGCCGCGCGCCGTCTCAAAATCCTGGCCCGCAACGGCACGACCAAAGTCGTGCTCGACAACGGCCTGACCGTCATCGTGCGCGAATCGCACAACGCGCCGGTCTCGACGTTCTGGTGCTGGTACAAGGTCGGCTCGCGCGTCGAGCGCGCGGGCATCACCGGCATCAGCCACTGGGTCGAGCACATGCTGTTCAAAGGCACGCCCACCTTTCCCAAGCGCGAGCTGGACCGCCTGATCTCGCGCGAGGGCGGCGTGTGGAACGGCTTTACGTGGCTGGACTTTACCACGTACTTTGAGACGCTGCCCGCCGACCGTTTTGACCTGGCGTTTCGCATCGAATCTGACCGGATGACGCACGCTGCCTTTGACCCCAAAGAGGTCGAGTCGGAGCGCACGGTCATCATCAGCGAGCGACAGGGCAACGAGAACAATCCGGGCTTTTTGTTGGCTGAAGAAGTACAGGCCGCCGCGTTCCGCGTCCACGGCTATCATCACGAAGTCATCGGCGACCTGTGCGACCTGCAAACGATGACGCGCGCGCAGCTCTTTCAACACTATAAAACCTATTACGCGCCCAACAATGCGGTCGCCGTGGCCGTGGGCGATTTCCAAGCCGCCGACGTTATGAAAAAGATCCAAGCGGCGTTCGGCAAGGCCAAGCCGGGACCAGACTTGCCTGCGATCAATCGAGCAGAGCCGCCGCAAAAAGGCGAGCGGCGCGTCACCGTCGAAGGTGACGGGACAACGGCTTACGTCCAGGTCGCGTATCGCGCGCCCAATGCGGTGCAGGCTGATTTTCCCGCTCTCGTCGTGCTGGACGCAATTCTGGCCGGCGCATCGTCGCTGGCCGTGTTTGGCGGCGGCGCGACGAATGCCAGCTCGCGGCTTTACAAGGCGCTGGTCGAGACCGAGCTGGCGACGGACGTTTCCGGCGGACTGGGGACGACAGTTGATCCGTTCCTCTACGGCATCTCGGCCACCGTGCGCACGGGCCACACACCCGCTAAAGTCGAAGCCGCGCTCGACGCAGAGCTGGCTCGCGCCGTGGCCGAACCGGTCACCGAACAAGAAGTCGCCAAGGCCATCAAGCAGGCCAAAGCGCAGTTCGCCTATGGCAGCGAATCGGTGACGAACCAGGGATTCTGGTACGGCTTTTCCGAAGTGTTTGCCGATTACACCTGGTTCGAGTCGTACCTCGACCGGTTGGCGGCGGTCACCGTGGACGACGTGCAGCGCGCCGCTCAGGAATACCTGGGCAAGAGCAACCGCACGGTCGGGTGGTATGTTCCCAAGCAGTGATCAGTGATCAGTAGCCAGTGGTCAGTGATCAGAGGAAAAAGATATGACATCCATTCCTGGGCCTGAAAACATTTTCCGCCGCGAGTATCCCAATGGGATGACAGTGCTGGTGCGCGAAAACTTTTCCAGCCCTTCGGTGGTGATAGATGGATTGCTGCGCGTGGGCGGCGCGGACGACCCAGCCGACAAGGCGGGACTCTCGGCCTTTACGGCGTCGTGCCTGATGCGCGGGACAGAGCGCCGGACATTTCAGCAGATTTACGAAGAGATCGAATCCATCGGCGCATCGGTGGACATGGGCGGCGGGTTGAACACCACCGGCTTTGGCGCCAAGTCGCTGGCCGAAGATTTGCTGACGGTGGTTGACCTTTTGGCCGACGTGCTTCAGCATCCGACGTTTCCTCCCGCCGAAGTGGAAAAAGAGCGCGGCGAAATCCTGACAGATTTGGAAGAGCGCGTCAATGACACGCGGCGGATGGCCGGGCTGACCTTTCGCAAGTTGCTGTATCTCAACGGTCATCCGTATAGCCGCAGCGTGGAAGGCTACACCGAGACTGTCCAGGCGATCACGCGCGACGAGCTGGCAAGCTTTTACCAGACGCACTATGGCGCAAACGGAATGATCGTCAGCATCGTCGGCGCGGTCAAAGCCGAAGCGGCATTCCAAGCGTGGGAGCGCGCATTTGGCGCGCAAGCGTGGCATGGCGCAGATAATCACAGCCGGCGCGCGCCGATTCCGCCCGCGTTCCCGGTAGATGTAGTGCGCCGTGAATTTGTGGCCATCCCCGGCAAGACGCAGAGCGACATTATCATGGGCTGCATCGGCCCGGCGCGCGCCGAGCCGGACTTTATGGACGCGGCGCTGTGCAATACCATCTTGGGTGTGTTCGGGCTGATGGGCCGCCTCGGCGAAAACGTGCGCGACAAACTCGGCCTGGCCTACTATTCCTCTAGCCGCGTCGAAGGCGGACTGGGGCCAGGACCATGGATAATGGCCGCCGGAGTGAACCCAGGCAACGTCGAGCGCGCGACTGAGGCGATGCGCGCCGAGGTGCGTCGCATCCGCGACAAGCTCGTGGGCGCAAAAGAGCTGGCCGACAACAAATCGTTCGTCACCGGAACGCTCCCCCTGCGATTGGAAACCAACGACGGCGTATCGGGCATCATCCTGGACATGGAACTGTTCAATTTGGGGCTAGATTACCTGCAACGCTACACGGACATGATCCATGCCATCACGCCCAAGCGCATCCAGGCCGCCGCGCAAAAATATCTCGACCCGGATCGCTACGCGCTCGCCATTGCCGGGCCGGAGGTCAGCGCA